>Ga0247739_10000164_pt1 | contig 22671 bp, 16 predicted proteins | sample UWRJL058202B2_FD_180943 | JGI IMG/M metagenome (GOLD analysis project Ga0247739, IMG submission 180943) | Plant litter microbial communities from Arlington Agricultural Research Station in Wisconsin, United States - UWRJ-L058-202B-2 | ecosystem: Environmental > Terrestrial > Plant litter >...
GTTGGAGAGTAGTGGTTAAGTGACTGTTTTGGTGTTGATTGTATGAATGGAGGGCTATTTAAATTAGGAGAAGTGAAGCAATGATAATCTGATTTTTTTAGTAAAGCGAAGAGGATTTATTATTTAATAATCGAAAAGCAGAAAGACAATAGTAAGTATATTTTAAACATTATACATATTTTAAACGTTTTAAAAATTTACTTAACTGTGCAGAGAGAAAGTAGATTTGGGAGAGAACGTAATTTTAGTTGCATATTTGCATAAAAGTTGTTATTTAAATTTTTAATATACTATTACAATTTTTTTTTCAATTCTGAACTATCACTTAACTTATCGTTAATTGGCAATCAATAACCTCCCCTTATGTCAAAATTACGGAAACTAAAATTAACTGAGCTTCTAGTAAATACTAAAAATTACCGCTTTGAAACTGTTGCAAGTCAAAAGGAAGCAATTGATAAAATGCTTGAAGATCAAAATGACAATTTTCTGAACACATAATAAAGTATGGTTTAAATCCTAATGATAAGATAGAGGTTGTTCTTCAAATTATCAGGAATACTAAATGCTAGAGTAATTGGAGGCAACAGACAAGAAAGAAATTGGAAAATCGATGCTAGATATAATAAAACAGATCTTATTAGACATATTAAAAAAATTGCCTCATATAGCTCGAAAATTGAGTTACAATTTATTACATAGGTAAAAATCTCTTAACTGCTATGCTTGTAGCATAACAAGGTAGATAGCACACTTTCCAGGATAAAATTAGTAAGAAGTTTCTTATAACTGTCATTTATCCCCGATTCTTGGTTTACACGGGTATTAAAATAGTTTCATAATCAAGAAATCTTAAATAATTGACTTATATGATATTCTTTTCATAACCTCCTCTAACGAAAAATCTGGTGGCAAAGGCTTAAAGCCTCTTTTATTTTCCTTGGTAGATATATATAGTTCTCTTTGAAATTCACGGAGAGCATCAATATCTATATCCCCAACTAGGATCGTATCGTTCTCTCCTCCCTTCAATTTCAAAATATCTTTCGTTTCTGTTTTGGTCGGCTGGGTTATTCTCGTGTCTCCAAACTGACTAGTATTTACTTGCGCAACGTAGACATGTAGATCTCGGGAAATTGATTCGACTATATTGGAAAAATAGTTAGTGTCAGAATTACATTCACACGCAATCAACAAATCAATTTGGCTTTTGAAAATACCTCGATGGAACACATCTGCAAGTTCGAAGCAATAGTACGAAGAAAAATATATCCCTCTCCAAATATATAAATCATAAGTACTTACTCCAGCTTTTGCAGATTTGAAATGATTAGTTTCAATCATTAATTTTTCTGCATGAGAATAATGATTTTTCAATCGATATACTACTACCGCATCTTTAACCCCATTCTTTTCAAAAGGTAGTATTGTAATGATAAAATTAAAAGACACTCCATCAATAGTAATATGCTCGACACCTGTGACTACGAGAATCTGCTCATTAACGGAGAATTTAACTATTGCAGATAGAAGATCTATTGGGATGAAGCATTCAGGAAATAATAATATGTTAACATTTTCTTCTGTCGATCTCTTAAATATATTGCTTAGAGCATCGAATCTTGCCCCATTCAAATTTGGAGTCTTACGAAGACTTTTAATGATGTTTTCTTCAAGGACCTTTGTATTTGCAACTGCGATACGGGGCTTACTTATTTTTAAAGATCCGTCGATTGTAAATTGTTGGATCAATAAATTATCTTTTAAAGTCGACTGTTTGAAAAGGCTTTCCTTATTCCAGTCCGAATTTTCATAGTCAAACCTTGACATATGATTTTTGTTCGCATCGAAGTAGTACCTAAATGATTTTGTCAGATAATTAGAAGTATCTACAATTTTATCTATTGTAAACTGATTTGACTTTTCGCGTTTCAAATCTTCGGCCTCAAAATTGCTTAGATTTTCAAAAAAAGTTGCAATACAACATTCCCAAAATCTTAGTGCTCTAGGAGAATGTAGAAATTTACTCGAATCTAAATTGTACATTAAAAAGAAATTTTTGTTTCGGTGTAATTTTTTCTCTTAGATTTACTTGCCTCAAATGTATAAGAAAGTAGAGGTTGTGCTACATAGTGATGCCTAATAAGATTTGAGTTTCTAAAACGATTAATGAAAGGTGAGTTACCGTCTGCTGGGTGATATCGATTTTCAAAGAACGGATTTCCTTCTTGTATTTTGTTGAATGAAAATTCATATGCATTTTGAACTTTTTTTATCTCAGTTAGAAATTTTGGGTTAAGTGCGAGCGCCATCTCGCTCGCACAGTCCAGATATTCGAACACATCCTTTTGATATTTTTCACTCGACTGGTTAAGCTCTTCTCCGATAACAATTCCTTTAATTGCTTCCATACAGTTCAAATAAAATCGGATGTAGGCGTCAGCTTTTTTATTCACTAAAAGGAATACAAAGACACGTTCCCATAACGTGTAAAGATTCAACGCGTTTCTACCCATAAAAAACCTTGTAATCTTCTCAGATTCACCACTTGATATACTATCGCTCCGTCTTAGAGCGTTAAAAATCCTCTTCGAAAGATACACGGATAGGCCAAAACGATCTTCTTTGTAATCTTTTAATGTTCTAATTTTACCCTCGCTTCCATCATAGAGTAGATGATACGCGCTTTCTTCAAACTTCTCTTCTCCCTCACTATCTGTATAGGTTTTGAATTCGCTTGATTTTTCTTCTAAGTCCCGCTTTAACTTATCTATAACCAAAGTGGATTCATCTTTGTCAAAATAGTATAGTAATGTTTTCTCACTTTGACAATACAGCCGTTCATAGCCGTTAATCTTAAAAAGATGAGTCCTCATATTGGAATACGAAGTGATATTCACAGAAGGATCAAGAAATGATGGCTTATCAATGAGACTGATGCTTGGGTAGAAGTTTTTAAGCACAAATTTTTCCATTTGCGTTAATTTACCGAAATCATGCTCTTCCAATTGTTCGTCTGGGTCGCTAGTATCAAAGCTATTAAGGGCAGTGCGATATTTATTGAAATCAAAATTCAGCTCCTGAATATTATCTTCGACATCTTGATCTGGAAGTACTGGGTTAACTATGACCATTAAAATATCATCGACGTATCGCCCATAATATACTGGCCTAGAGTTCCGCAGAATCCTATTGTCAAATGCGACCAAATAGTGATTCGCCTGAATGAAGGAGGATAGTAGACCAATAGGTAATATATAGTGTGTTAACTTTTCCCCCTCGAAAATTTCATCCTTAAAATTATATGGTGTTCGCAGATGAGCAATTTTTTTTGTAAAAATCGAGTGTATACTCGCAAAAATCTGCGTCAAGCTATTGTCATTTATTAAAATATCCATGATTGGAATACGCACGGAATAGAAAAAGTCTTTTATGTCCAAATTCAGTATCAGAACATTGTCGCCATTTTCAAAATGCTTCTCAGCAACCTCAACAGATTTGTCTCTCCATTTTTGATATTGTTTAGGATAAGGCTTAAAAAGGCCAGATCCTTGAACAACATTTGTTTTCTCCTTATTTAGAATTAATCGATTCCCAAGACACCCCTCAAAAAGATTTTTATCTAATTCAACCCCCTTATCTAATATCCATAGCAGTGAAATCAAATGTAATTCTATTGGAACGTCAATGAAAACAGCAGATCTAGTAACTGAATAATATTTGGCTGTCCTCTTGTTGGTAATTATATCAGTTTTTTCGTCATCAGCAAGTATTTTTTTTGGCAAAAACTTTGTCTTTATTCTATTCAGAAATATATTAAAATACTCTGGTTCATCTTGATAGTTGTTTAATGCATCGGTAAAGACGTGCAGTTTTCTTTCATACAATTCAAGATCTTCCCCTAAGTCCGTATTAAAAAGTATTTCAAATTTTAGATAGTCAGATTTTTGCCTAATTAAAATTTCATCAACATCCCCGAGATCTGTTTCAAAGATTGCCAATTGCTTTCTCATGAAAAGATTAGATGAATCATAGTAGATGTAGGTTTTCAGCTTTACGTAAGCGTCATGCACGTCTTGATAAGTAAACTTCATTTTGTTGAAGGATAAGTAAACTTCATTTTGTTGAAGGAATTGTTTAATGCTAGTTTGGATAACTAATTAAATCCTTGATTAATGGAAGTGGATATAGGGGGAAATCTAATTGCCATCTAGGAGATTCATTAAAATTATTTTATGTTGCCACTTTTCAAGCGGATGTAGCTCTTAATGATTATGCTTAAATCAATGAATTTGTATTCGTTTATTGGTAAACTTTCGAAAACTTTGAGTTCTTACAATAAAATTGAGTGCTCTTAAATTGCAGAAGCGGATATTGTAGGTAGTTCCAAACTATGAAAGTTATTACAACTAAACAAAAAATATCTTTATTTTATAATTTATGTATTGATTAAGTCATTTACGGCTAGAGTCGACTCAGGCACCTACTCATTATAAGAAATGTGGGCTACATTATGAAAAGTCGCTTTATGGTACAAACATAATTATATGCACATTAATAGGGACTAATCTACTGCATTTCTCATAATCAGACATTTGAAGTTGATCTCTAAGCAAGCTAATAAAACAAAAAAATGCTTAATGGAAATAAAACAAAACTTAAAAAGCCTAAAACAACACCAATAGAAAATGTTCGACTAAATAAAAAAGACACCTACAAAATAACTTGTAAGTGTCTGATAGTCAATGTCGGGATGACAGGATTTGAACCTGCGACCTCTTGCACCCCATGCAAGTACGCTACCGAGCTGCGCTACATCCCGAATTCTTAGGGTTGCAAATGTAATAATCTTTTAGAAAAAAGAAAGGTTTCACGCAAAGCAAAGGAGAAAAAAACGCAGAGAACGCAAAGAAGAAAAACTTTCTCTCTGTGCTCTCTGCGTTTTTAACTTTGCGTTCTCTGCGTGAAACCTTTAAATCGTCTCCGTTTGCCAGTCGGGATTCTCTACTAATTCTTTTTCTTTATTTTTTCTGAACCATTTGTCACGAACACGTTCGTTGGTGTAGTATAAACATGGTACGATTACCAGGGTAAGAATGGTCGAGAAGCTAAGACCGTAAATGATTGTCCAGGCTAATATATTCCAGAAAACGGCACTTGGTCCACCTACAATAAGGTGTGGTGACAGATCCTGGAAAAGACCTACAAAGTCTACTGTGATACCCAATGCCAATGGAACAAGACCTAATATGGCGGCAGATGCTGTCAGCAATACCGGTGTAAGCCGGATCGTTCCGCCTTCAATAATTGCTTCCCGCATTGGATAACCGCGTTCACGTAATTCTTCAATAAACTCAATGAGCAGAATCCCGTTTTTAACCACAATACCCGCCAGTGCAATAATACCCACACCAGACATGATAATAGAAAAATCTCTGTTGAAAATAATGAAACCCAGCAATACGCCGATGATAGACAGCAGGATTGTAAAGAATATAATGAATGGTTTTACAACCGAGTTAAACTGTGTGGCCAGAATTAGATAGATCATCAGAACTGCCGCTCCCAACGCACCGACAAGGAACATCATGGACGACTGTTGCTCTTCCTGCTCTCCACCCATTTTGATCGCATAACCGTTTGGAACAGCCATATCACCAATCAGGGTTTGAATTTGTGCCACAATTTCATTGGCATTATAACCCGGCAATACATCGGAGCTAAGCGTAACAATCCGGCTTTGATCCTGACGGTTGATCTGGCTGAAAGTCGTTGAATAATGAATATTTGTAACCGAAGTAATCGGCACCTGACGCAATGCTCCGCCCATGTTCATATCCCGGTACACCACATTCAGACTCAAAAGTTTTTCAATCTGCTCACGATCATCTTTTTTCAAGCGGACCATAATCGGATATTCATCTTTATCATCCCGGAATTTCGAAACTTCCAACCCAAAAAGTGCCGTTCTTACTGCCATGGCAATCTGACTGGAACTGATACCTTCGCGCTGTGCTTTTTCGCGGTCAATATCAATAACGATTTCAGGTTTATTGGTTACCAGATCTGAACGCAGCTGGTCAATTCCTTCAATGCTTGAATCCTGAACTTTTTTCAATACTGTTTTTTCAAGTTTTTGAAGTTCTTCAAAATCATCACCTGAAATCTCGATGGCGATTGGTTTTCCGGTAGGAGGTCCAACGGCTTCACGTTCAACGGAAATTTCTGCTCCCGGAATTCCTGCTACTGCTGTCCGTATTTTAGCTAGAATAGCCTGCGAAGAACGTCCGCCTCTTTCTGTACCATATACAAATGCGACGGTAACTTTGGATTTGTGCGGTGTGGCAGAACGGTCAGGATTATATGGATCACCGGCATTTTTACCGACATTGGCAATCACCGAATTAACCATGTCCATGGCTTTCTCTTTTTCCAGAACGTCAATTACTTTCTTCTCAATCACCTTTGTTACTGAGTCAGTTACTGTTGCATCCGTACCAATTGGCATCTTGGTATAAACATATACGTAATCCGGCTCACCACTTGGGAAGAAAAGAACTTTTGGCTGAACAATACCTGTCAGAACAAGTGAAAAAACGAACAGAATAAGCATGGACAAAATGGCAAAAACCGGGCGCCAGCCTTGCAGCAACCAGCTTATTAATTTCCTGTAATTGTTTTTCAGGCCAGGCAGCAATTTATCTTGGAACGGCACCAGAATTTTTGGCGTCAGGATATAATGATTGAATGCATAAAGAAGGATAAAGAAAACAAAGAAGTTTCCAATACCACGATCAATAAAATAGCCGATTGCTGCGGCAACTGCTAAAATGATCAGAGGACGGCGAATGGCTTTGAAACTGGTATCATGCGCTTCTTTTTCATCATCATGCCGACCCATAAAGGATACGGCAAATACCGGGTTCATTACGTAAGCCACGAAAAGCGATGCACCTAAGGTAATAATAAGTGTCAGTGGCATAAACTTCATAAATTCCCCGACAATACCTGTCCAGAAAAGCAATGGGAAAAATGGTGCAATGGTAGTAAGCGTTCCTGATAATACCGGAATAAATACTTCACCGGCAGCCGCTTTTACCGCTTGCTGAATGGTCCAGTCCTTATGCATGTTAAAAAGCCTGTGTGTATTTTCAATTACCACAATGGCATCATCCACAACAAGCCCAATTCCTAATAAAAAGGCAAAAAGAACGATTGTATTCAATGTAAATTCAGTACCAACCATAGGCCCGATAATGGGCATCATCACGAAGGCCACCAATGCGGATAGCGGTACAGAAAGTCCGACAAATATGGCATCTCTTACACCCATGAAAAACATCAGTACCATTACCACGAAGATGAAACCAAGTACAACGGTATTGATCAAATCGTGCAGATCTGCGCGGGTCTGGATAGATTGATCGGCTGTGATTTTGATATCGAGTCCTTGCGGAAAACGGTTTTCTTTATAATCTGCAATCAGATTTTCGATTTTATCAGAAGCATCAACCAGGTTTTCTCCCGAACGCTTGATCACGTTCAATGTAATAACAGGCTTACTGGCCAAACGTGCAAAATCCTGTTGTTCTTCAAAGTTATCGGACACTTCTGCTACATCTCCCAAACGTATTGTTGCGCCGGTTCCTGTACGGATACGAATGTTCGCCATGTCGGCCACATTGGTATATTCACCTTTAACACGTAAAGTTCTGCGAACACCTTCCACATTCAGTTCACCACCGGAAACGTTGATGTTTTCGCCCTGCACAGCAGTTTGAATATCATAAAAAGTAAGGCCGGTAGACTGCATACGAGGCAAATCCACGTTGATCTGGATTTCCCGGTTCAATGCACCCAGGATATCCACACGCGTTATTTCCGGCAATGCTTCAATTCCATCCTGCAAATCTTCCGCAAATTGTTTTAGTTGCTTGAGAGAATAATTTCCGGCAATATTTACGTTCATGATTGGAAACTCCGAAAAGTTCACATCCTGAGCAGTAGGACCGGAGTCAAGATTTTGTGGTAAATCCGTTTTTGCTTTATCCACCGCATCCCGCACTCTTTGCAGTGCAACTTCCACAGCTACATCAGGCGTAAATTCTACCAGAATTACAGATACATCCTGTAACGCATTGGATTTAATTTTCTTTACACCGCTAAGCGATTTAAGCTGTTTTTCAATCGGCTTATTAATTGTGTTTTCAATATCAGCCGGTGCAGTACCAAAATAAATGGTATTGATATAGATCTGCGGGATCTTAATGTCAGGAAACTGCTCCTTGGGCAGGTTGGTGTACACCAGAAACCCCGCTAATGTAATGATGAACGTAAAAATGTAAACCGTCGTCCGGTTCTCTACGCACCAATTGGTAAAGCTTAAGGTTTTATATTCTTCAAATTTCATAAGTATGAAAAGTTTAGATTTTTATCAAAAGGGGAAAATATGGAAGGGAGTAAGGAGGAAAAGAATGAACGGGGGATACTGAATTTGCATTGTTCCATTTATCCCTTTCTTCCCTTCTTCCCCCCTTTACTTAAAACGCTATCGGTTGTCCGTCGGATACTTCCTGATAACCCAATGTAATCAATTGATCACCAGCTGTTAATCCTTCCAGTATTTCTACTTTTCCGTTATAACTCAAACCAGTTTTAACTTCCCTGGCTTTTGCTACTTTTTTATTTCCCTCGGTTACAGCAACATATACAACGTTGCCTTTTTCTGTACTTTGAACATAATTCTGATCAATAGCAAGAGCGCTTTTACTTGTGGCATCGTTGATCTGTACCTGAGCCATCATATTAGGTTTAATATCTTTTGAAGACGGGAGGTTGGCCTCAATAGTGAAAGTACGCGACAATGGATCAACAGTAGTGCTTACAAAAGTGATTCTTGCTTTGTATTCCTTTTTCAAATCAGGAAATTTGATGATCACTTCGTCGCCTTTTTTAATGCTGGCAGCGTATGTATCTGATACTTTAGCCATTATTTTCAAATCGCTCAGATTCACAATACGAACTACGCCAACTCCTGGCGAAGCCATTTCTCCTACTTTTACATTCACCTGATCCACAACGCCTGACATTGGAGACACAATTTTGGACTGAGCCAGTTGTGAATTCAAGGTAGCCATTCTTCTTTCCAGGGATTCTTTGTTATTTTTTGCCTGTAAAAATTGTAGTTCAGTACCAATTTTTTGATCCCAAAGTCCTTTTTGCTTTTCATAAAGCGTATTGATCAAAGACATCTGGGTTTTCAATTCTTCTACTGACTCACGAAGAATGCTGTCATCAATTTTACCGATCACACTTCCTGCACTCACATAATCACCCAATTTAACATACATGGCCGTAATTGCGCCTCCTGATTTTGGTGTGATCATGGCGCTGTTTTTTGCATCGACTGTGCCCTGTAATTCTACGTAATGACGGAATGTTTCAGCATTAAGCGGAGCTACTGTTACTGCTTTCACTCTTGCTTCTCCGGCTTTTTTCGGATCAAGTTTGGCAATATCAATTTCCAGGGCTTTAATTTTTTTATCCGTTTCGCCTTGCTCTGTTTTAAGTTTAGCTAATTCCTCTTTTTTGCTTGCCAAATCACTTTTTTTCTCTCCCGAGCAGGAAGCAAGAATAGTTGAAATGATCGCAATGAATAAAATATTTCTTTTCATAATATGAATTTTCTATAATGATTTAAAAAATGGGGTTAACAGGTTAAAAGGTTAAGGATTTGATTCGGTATTGGCTGTTGTTAACAGTTAACCTTTTAACCCTTTTCTTTTTCCTTTTTATTCAACATAAAGCTCTCCCTTAGCTCTGCTGAGATCTACTTTGGCGATCATCAGGTCGTATAAAGCGGCAAAATAATTTGTTTGTGCTTCTTTAAATGAAGATTCTGCGTTGATAACTTCAATATTGGAACCTACACCTTCTTTATATTTGATTTTTGAAACACGAACAATCTCCTGCGCCAAATCCAGATTCCGTTTTTGGGTTTCTAATGTAGCAAAGGCATTTTTGATATTAATACCTGCCTGACTTGCTTCCAGGTCAATGGATTGTTTCAATAAAGTCTGATTATTCTTGACTTTATCCAGTACAATTTTCTTTTGCTCAATCTGATAACGTTTGGTAAAACCGTCAAAAATCGGAACAATCAGATTCAGACTTACTGCAGAGTTATTAAACCATTTACTGCCAAAAAGATTAGCCCAGGTATCACTACCGTTGTTATGCCCATATCCCAAAGAAGCAGAAAGACTTGGCAAGTAACCCGCACGTACATTACGAATATCCAGGCCAGCCAGTTTTTCCTGCGTATTCAGTAAGGAATATTCAACACGACTTTCATAGTTTACAGTATTTGCAGAAGTTTCGGTTCTGAGCTTTTCGATATCTACATCATTGATATTATCTTTCAATAAAATAGGTTCACCCAGAGGCATTCCCATCTGATATTTTAACAAGGTATAACTGAGCTCAATTAAATTCTGAACTCTCTGACGTTCTGTTACCAGATTGTTTTGCTGAACTTCCAGGCGATTTACATCCAGCAATTCTACAAAACCACTTACATTCATTGCCTTCGTTTCGCGCAAAAGTGTATCTAGCCTGCTGATGTTCACATCCAGAACTTTTGCTCTTTCCTCGGCAACCTGAGCAGAATAATATGCTTTTGTTACCGATTCAGCAACCATAACTTTAGATGAAGTAACATTTTTGCTTGCCAGCTCACGATAAGTGGCTGCTGCCTTCAGACCAATGAAATAAGAACCGTTAAAAATCAACTGGTTTAATGTTGCAGATGCAGCGCCCTGCTTTTTTACACCAAACTCTAATGCCACGGGAGGTGCATCAGCTGAGGCAGTGGGGTCGGCAAAATTAGCCGGAAGGAAGAACCGCTGAATAATCAGATTATCCGTAATACTAACATTGGCATTTACCTGAGGCAAACCTGCCGCACGGATTTCGCCAATTCGGGCTTCGGCGGAAACAGCATCCAGCTGCGAATTTTTGATATTTAAATTATGCTTAATAGCATAATTAACAGCTTCAGCCAAGGTAAATCCGTTTTCCTGAGCATGAAGCGGGACTATACTGATGCAAAGAATAAGCATGTACAGAAAGCTGCGTATTAATTTTTCATTTCTCATGCGTTTTTAAATTCGGTTTCTGAGTAGTTTTTTATGGTGTTGTAATGTTCAAAGCCTTTTTCTGACAAAATTCCTCTTAAAAAATGATGAACAAACTGCATTTGAACGCGCATCATGTGAAATTTGTCAGATGGATAGACGGTAGGGTCGAAAGCAATTTCAAATTCCTGAATGCGTAATAAGGAAAGCACTTCAATGTCAATATCTGAGCGGTAAAGCCCGAGCAAAATCCCGTGCTCCATATTTTCCCTTATACTTTTTATTACAAATTCATTTTTATAATCTTGGAATAATGCCCAGGATTCGGGATAGTACTTCTTTAAGTCATATATTAAAGTTGGGTTCATGTGAGCAATTGCCGTACGCATCTGATCAGTTGCCTGAATCATCTGTTCAATAGGATTTTCTGAATTTTCATCCAGTTTTTCCATTTCACATTTCTGCGTACTGAGCTGTTCTTTAATAGCCATGGAAAGGATTGCTTCCTTGTCCGGATAATGCTGATAAATCGTTCTTTTAGATATTCCCAGTTCTTTGGCAATATCATCCATCGTGACACTTTTAATACCGTAGCGCCAAAATAGATTAAACGCCGATTTTACGATTCGTTCTTTCACAAAAAATTGAAGTGTTCAGCTCGTAAAACTATGAAAACTTTAAATAGGTTCAAAGTTTTCGCATCTTGAAAAACCTTTCTTTCAGTTCATTAAGTATTGCTGATTGTCAGGAATACTTATTGTGTATAAAGAGTATGTTCATCATATTTTGTAACCCATAGTTTCCTGATATTATTTGTCAGGCTTTAAAAATAGAAAAGAAATATAAAGCTGATCAATCAAAAAAGGATTAAACGGATAATTTTAGGTACGAACTGATCTATTTGTTGATTAAAGTATTTTTTTCTGGAATGATTTATGTTAAACTGATGTTTGGAAATGACACATATTCTAACCAATTTTCGAGTCTTTTGTATGGTTTTCTCCCCTTTTTGAGACGATAATATGTGTAAGGGAAAAGTTGGAAAGAATTAAATTTAAGTTTGTAAATTAATCACTCACAATTTAGAACAGCATCCGCGACCAATAGATAAATGAAAAGCTACATTGACCTGATTCAGCAAACGTTCGAGTTCCCAACGATGGAATTTAACGTTGACAATAATGAATTGCTGTTCAACAATGTACCACTGATGGAGATCATCAAGGAGCATGGTACGCCTTTAAAATTAAATTATCTTCCCAAGATCGGAGAACATATTGAAAATGCAAATATGTTTTTCAAAAATGCTTTTAAAAGGCATAATTATAAGGGAAGTTATACCTATTGCTATTGCACAAAGTCATCCCATTTTAGTTTTGTACTGGAAGAGGCTTTGAAACATAACGTCCATCTTGAAACTTCATCGTCGTTCGATATTCCAATAATCCGGGAATTATATCGTCGCGGCAAAGTAAGCAAATCTACTTATATACTGGCAAATGGCTATAAACGTCCGTTATATACCCAATATTTAAGTGAGTTGATCAATGAAGGATTCAACTGTATTCCAATTCTGGACAACCTTCGGGAAATTGAAGCTTACGAAAAACTGGTTACTGCCGATTCAATGAATCTTGCTATTCGTATAGCGACGGACGAAGAGCCGAATTTTGCTTTTTATACATCCCGACTTGGAATCCGGTACAATGATGTAACTGAACTGTATAAGGAGAAAATTGCTACAAATCCGAGGTTCAAACTGAAAATGCTGCATTTCTTTATCAATACAGGAATTAAAGACAGCGCATATTACTGGAGTGAACTGACCCGGTTTATGTTCAAATACTGTGAAATGAAGAAAATTTGTCCTGATCTTGATTCAATCGATATTGGCGGCGGATTACCTATTCAGACTTCCTTGCAAACCGGCTTTGATTATCAGCAGATGATTGATGAGATCATAGAGAATATTCAGTGGATTTGTAATAAAAATAATGTTCCGGTTCCGCACCTTTTTACAGAATTCGGAAGTTATACGGTAGGTGAAAGCGGAGCGGTTATTTATGAAGTAATTGATAAAAAACTTCAAAACGATAAAGAGCTTTGGTATATGATCAACGGTTCTTTTATCACGCAGCTTCCTGATTCGTGGGGCATGAACCAGAAATATATCATGTTGCCGATCAACAACTGGGATAGTCCTTATCAAAAGGTAAATCTGGGCGGACTAACATGCGATTCACAAGATTTTTATAATAGTGAAATGCATAGCGCCGATTTATACATGCCTATTTATGAGGACGATCAGCCGCAATATATCGGGTTTTTCCACACAGGCGCTTATCAGGAATCTTTGGGAGGATATGGTGGTATTCAGCATTGTTTGATTCCGGCACCTAAACATGTGTTGGTGGATAAAGATGAAAACGGGCGTATTGTAACCAGGGTTTTTGCTAATGAGCAAAACAGTGATTCAATGCTTAGAATTCTTGGTTTTAAAGATGATTCCTACGTTTTACCGGATAATAAAACTGAAAAGGAAGGTACTGATGTAGAAACTGAGGAAGAGCTGGCCGAAACAAAAATTTAAGGTTTGATATAAAGTTCTTTGAATGAGTTCGTTATTAGTCATACTAAAACACTCATTCAAAGAATTATTTTTTATATTTTTGTGGTGACATTTTAATTATACTTATCTGACTAAGATGAAAAAAATCATATTCCTTCTTGCTATATGCGGAACAATCGCTGTTTCATCCTGTACCAAACATGCATGTCCTGCTTATGGATCAGTACAAAAAACGGCGCCGGTAACTCTTGCACAACGCGTTTAAAGTAGTTGTTACTTAGGGTACTTAGCTTTAATCAAGCCAATTTTAAGCTAAAAGCTATTCAAAACAATTTTTGCTGCTTCCAGTAAATTAGCAGCAGCAAAGTTTCCTGCAGAAGGTTCATTTTCTGACACAACCTGAATAGTTTTAAGTCCGGCTTTATGTCCGGCTTCCATATCACGTATTCGGTCACCAATCATCCAGGATTGATCCGGATCTACATCATATTTAGCAATTGCCTTTTCCAGCAGTAAAGAATCTGGTTTTCGGGAAAGTGATTTTCCTGAAAATTCAGGATGATGAGGAGAAAAATAAATATCGTCCAGAATATTTCCGGAAGCTTCCTGCATTTGCTTATGAATGGCATAAACCGCATCAGCATTGTATAAACCTCTTGCAATACCAGCCTGATTTGTAATGACAATCAGCAAATAACCTGCTTTTTTTAATAATTGCAGTCCTTCTACAACACCTTCGGGAATGATCAAATCTTCGGGTCTGTATAAATAATCGCCAAGTTCTTCATTTAAAACACCATCCCGATCAAGGAAAACGCATTTGGTAGTGGGCATAGGGGAAAGGGCAGGAGTGGAAAAGTGTTAAGTTACACAGAGAGCCACAGAGTATTAAAGAGAGCCACAGAGTTTTTTATAACTGAATAATTTTCGGAATATCTTAAAATTAATTTCTGTGGCTCTCTTCTTTTCTCTGTGGCCCTCTGTGTAACCTAACTACTTACGACGAGTATTCTTTTACAGATTCAATGAAGCAGCGCACTTTGTCAGGATCTGTATCCGGATAAACACCGTGGCCCAGATTAGCAATGTAACGCTGTGTACCGAATTGACTGATCATTTTCTTTACTTCCGCTTTGATCCCGTCATAAGAAGCGTACAGTACACACGGATCCAGATTTCCCTGTAAAGTTTTGTTCGGGATTAGTTTGCGGGATTCAGCAATATCCATATTCCAGTCCAAACCTACTACAGAGCAACTTAACTGACTTATTTCTTCTCTTGCGAAAAATGCTCCTTTGGCAAAAACAGTAACAGGTGCTTCCGTAATGGCATCACATATTTGTTTAATATAAGGCAAAGAAAAAATCCTGTATTGTTCCGGCGAAAGAATTCCAGCCCATGAATCAAAAATCTGAACCAGATCTGCTCCTGCTCTGATTTGTGCTTTCAGATATGCAATCGTACTATCTGTTATTTTTTGAAGTAATAAATGCGAAAATTCAGGATCTGCATAAAGATGTTTTTTTGCTACTGAAAAAGTTTTAGAACCTTTCCCTTCTGTCATGTAGCAAAATATTGTAAACGGAGCACCCGCAAAACCGATTAAAGGAACACGATTTTCCAATCCTATTTTAGTTAGTTTAATGGCATCCAGTACATATTTCAGATCAACTTCCGGTTCTGCAACATGAAGCTTATGAACATCTTCAATGGTATGAACAGTGTTTGGAAAAACCGGGCCGCGTTGTTCAGCCATTTCATAAGGCAATCCCATTCCTTCGGGAATCACCAAAATGTCAGAAAATATGATAGCTGCATCTACGCCCAATAAATCAACTGGTTGTAAAGTAACTTCCGCAGCCATTTCCGGCGTAGTAGCTAATTTAATAAAACTACCTGCTTTTTCACGAACTGCCCGATATTCCGGCAAAATCCGTCCCGCCTGACGCATCATCCAAACAGGCGTGCGTTCTGTTTTCTCGCCGCGTGCTGCCCGAAGCAAAAGATCATTTTTCAAATTCATGCGGCAAAGGTAGGGCGAAAAATTTAAAGGCAGAGGTAAATGAAGCGGTTAGTATCCGATTTTTTTGTAGGATAAAACTCAGACTTAAAAGAGAGGTATTTTACTTTTATTTATTCCTTGAATTATGTAGTAATGAAATATTGGCGGTTCGCCGATCGGTAACAGCGTTGAAATCTATATACGGTTCCTGTTTACTACTCAACTCTCTTATACACCAGTCCTGGACCATCGCATGCATTCCATGTACTTGCAAGTTGAATGTTTGATTTTAAAATCAATTCTTCTGTTGCCGTTGCATAACAATTCCCGATTATTTCGCTGTCCGCGGCATAAGTAAGATTCATGTAATTTTCTGTTCCAATATTTCCAAATGAAAATTTTCCTGTTATTGTTGTTGTAACGCCGTTCCTTTCTCTTGTTTTACTAAAAGTGCCGTCGGCATTGAAAAGATAGAATTCCTGCCATGACATATCGGAACCAGTTTGCGGCGGAACATTTGCAATATTCCCACTCATTGAAACCAATTGCCATTTTTGTGGAAATTTCCCGGAATTAAACTTTGCGGCTATTACTTTGGGATCAGCTTCTTTTTGAGAGCAAGCCAGTAAAACTCCCAATAAAGTGAAGAGATAAAATAAATTTTTCATTTGATCAGTTTTAAGTGTCGAATTTTATTTATCCGACACTTAAAACCGGGAATTCGTTGGAATTAGGTATTAATTTATAAATCAGCCGTGCCACGGATTATCTAAGAAAGAACTCTGTGAAACTCTGCATCAAACCGCGCGGCGGCCGCTCCTAAACTCTGCGTTTAAAACTTAAAATTCACCCCAATCAGAAAATTCGTTCCTGCCTGTGGGAAATAAAAATTCTCCTGAGTCAAAGCACCTCCTGAGTAATAGCCATACGTGTAACCGTTGGATTCATATTTTTCATTCAAAATATTATTTACTAATAAATTAAAGGAAATTTCTTTCATCCAGGTTGGTTTAACTGTCCAGGTAAGGCGAATGTCGTTGGTGAAATAAGCATCCAGTTTCCGTGTTTCGCTAGATGTATTGTCCAGGTATTGCTTGCCAACGTATTTGGTTAGCAATGCAAATTCCAGATTCTTTTTCGGGCTGAAAGTAAACTGACTTCCGGCAATCACATTAGGCGAAAACGAAATATCTGATTTGCCATGATCAAACGTTTTGTACTCATAAGTGTCATAATCAATAATGTATTCAGTGAAATTATTAATCTTATTCTGACTGAAAGTTACGTTGGCATTCCATTTCAAAAACTTGTTGAAAACAACAGCGCCTTCCAGTTCAATACCGGTCCGGTAGCTTTTTGGCACATTTACACGCACAGAATTTCCAACATCATTGATTTGTCCGGTGAGCACGAGCTGGTTTTTGTACTTCATTAAATAATAATTAGCAGCAAATGCCCAGATACCTTTTTGAGTGCGAAAACCTGCTTCTATATTATGCAATGTTTCATGTTTAGGGAATAATTGTGCTGTGGCAGATGTGAAATCGTCCCGGTTTGGCTCCCGGTTTCCCATACTATAAGACGCGTAAAAAGAACTTTGAGGTGCGATTTGATAAGTAAGTCCGGCTTTTGGATTAACAAAGGAATAAGACTGATTGAAAGAAAGCGGAATCAGGTCATTATCATTTCCATCAATTGTATGGCTCACCTGACGAAACTGGATATCAGCAAAAGCATTCAGTTTTGAAGTAAACTGATAGTATAATTTTCCATAAACATTAAGGTCTTTCTTTACCGCTTTGTTGAAATAATATTGGTGTTCGTTCTCAATATTTCCTGCATTGCGAGCCCAGGTAATTTGTCCGTAATGGTCACCATCGTACTTGTTCCAGCCTCCGCCAATGTTGGCAGTAAGTTTTTTGAAACTATTAAAATCAAGGGAAAAAGTAGATCCGTAAAAATAATTATCCAGCCAGCGCCGACGGATCAGGTCAGTTCGGGTGAGCGTATCTCCACCCATAATTACATTTGGCAAATTGTAATTGCTGTATTTATCCTGTGTCCGATATTGCTCATAATAACCCAGTCCTCGTACCAGAAATCCATTTACATTTAAAGTCCATTTGTCGCTTAAAGTATGGGACGAAACCAGTTGATAATGATCCTGTCTGTAATTATCGACCTCATTTTTATAAGTATAAGAATTATAAGTACGGTCACCGGAATTGATCAGGTTATCAGCAGCTTTTTCATCCAGGCCATTTCTGTTAATATATTCCAGAATACCTTCTTTGTTCCCTCTTAATTTTGCTTCCGGTACACCATTCCAGGATTGATAAGTTCTTTCATTTCCTGAAAATACATTAGCTCTGACAAAACTTTTCTTGCCAAAATAAGCTCCCGAAAGATAATAAGAATGCAAATTTGAAGATGCTCGATCCACAAAACCATCCGACGAAACGCGTGATAAACGTCCGTCAACCGAAAATTTATTTTTGATTAATCCGGTACCTAATTTGATGGTATTTTTAAAGGTATTGAACGATCCCAGTGAGTTATTCAACTCAGCATAAGCTTCTTTGTGAAATGCATTGGTATTGATATTAACACTGGCACCAAAAGCTCCGGCACCATTGGTGGACGTTCCCACACCGCGCTGTATTTGAATACTGTTAACTGAAGAAGCAAAATCCGGCATATTTACCCAGAAAACGCCCTGGCTTTCTGCATCGTTATAAGGAATTCCATTGACAGTCACATTAATACGGGACGCATCAGAACCGCGTATGCGGATTCCGGTGTAGCCCACGCCGGCTCCGGCATCACTGGTACTTACCAGCGAAGGTGTAAAGTTTAATAATACGGGCAAATCCTGGCCAAGATTCTGTTTATTAAGCGTTTCTGCGCTTACATTGGTAAAAGCCATTCCGGATTTATCATTTACGCGGGTTGCGTTGATAATCACCTCATCAGCCTGAAAAGTACTTTTGCTTAATTTAACTTCCAGCGGATTATTGGAATCAGAAATATCCAGTTTAATGGTTCCGTAACCAATGTAGGATATTTCCAGTGTCGAAATGTTTTCAGAAATATTCTTTAAAGTGAAATTTCCGTCTTTGTCCGTGCTGGTGCCACGGATTTCTCCGGCTCTGACAGTCGCGCCGGGTAATGATTTTCCATCGTCGGCATCGGTAATTCGTCCGGATACAGATTTTTGGGCCCATGAATGGGCAGTAAATACTACGCTCAAAACAAGCGTTAACAGATAGGTCGTAACTTTTCGCATTGCGATTTAAAGTTGTTACGAACAGGCAGGGGCCACCTATCCTTGGTTCTAAAAAATTAAATTTGAAAACAGCCTTGAATTGCAATCATTTGAAATCAGTTTTAAATAAAACAGGATTTCCAAACTTCTTACTTTTAGCTTTCTCTCCCTACGCCGGCATTACCCGGATCAGGTATTATGGGTATGATCTCAGCCCGTTCGGTTGGGCACCCCTTTGAGATTCTGCTGCAAAGTTAGTTTAGATTAGTGGATGATTCAACAGAAATGCGGATTTATTGTTTCTTTCTATAAAAATACTTTATCTTTCTTTATTCAGTTTGTCAGAATTTAATATGACAATCGCATATCTTTTTTCAATGAAACCATGTGGCACTTTTATTCCCGCGTAAGGCAAAATGTATTGCTTTCAAAAATTGTAATCCTTTTGCGATATCTTCTCGGGTTTGCCTTTATTCCATCAGGGTATAAAAAATTAATCGGTATCCGTTTTACGCAGATTTCCACAGAAACGAATATCGGATTGTTTTTTGAAGGACTTTATCAGAGTGGATTTTACTGGCAGTTTTTGGGATTCACACAAATGTTAGCAGCGTTATTAATGATTACCCAACGCTTTGCAACATTGGGTAATTTGATGTTTTTCGGCATTATCACCAACATTTGCATCATTACATGGTCCATGGATTTTTCCGGGACATGGATCATAACAACAGCAATGCTTTTTGCATCCGCCTGTCTTTTATTATGGGATTTAAATAAAATTTATTTTTTGTTTCAACCTGATAATTTTAAGCAAGAATTAGAATGGAAAAACCTGCCGACCTACAATATTTATTGGATTTTGACAGGTTTCATTATTTATATTGCTTCGGTTTTACTTAGTATTTTAAGCATTAAGAAGATTTAAAAAACTACTTTTTTCATGCACTTACCTGCTTGAAATTCTGATTTCAGCAGTTTCCGTAATTCTTATTCAAATAAATAATGAGAAAATAATATCTCAGAAAGCTAGTTTGAAAGTCGGATAACGAGTTTCTCAAAATATGCTTCTACAACACTTCCCACCCGTGTGTATGGATATACGGTCCGGTCAAATTTTAATGTGGTAACATCATTATCAATAAAAATAGAGGTTGAGGAAAAGAAGGAAAATGGCTCGATCACCCCGCCTCCGAAGTCGGTTATCTGATAAGGGAAAATCATGTCAAAAATTAAATCCCTGCTTTCTCCAATGGGCATATCCAAAGTTGTAACCGGAGAACCAACCAGATTTCTTTCTCCATATGTATCTCCGGGAAATTTAGGTGTATGCAGGATATTTTTTCCGGATGAATTGTGTGTGAATCCCAGTAAATATCCCTGATTAACAGGAAAAGACGGACTGGCTACTCTTTTAAGTGTGACACGAATATCGAACGTAGCAACTCCCATTTGCCCCACTACATTGCCGGCATAAGAATTACTTTTGGCTTGAAACCGGGAAAGTGTTCTCGTTTGTTCGGAACCCGTAAAAATGCCCAAATCAGATCCGTCTTTGGCCAGAAATGTTATTTTTTCAATAATGAATTCGCATGGATATTGCCGGGGGGATCCATTCACAGCCGTGCATTCGGATTCCGGTAAATTATCCTGGATTTCATGATCTGCACATGATAGTACAAGAATCAAAAAAACATACAGGAAAATCCTGTTGACCAGAGAAAAATAATAGTGTGTTTTCATAACATTATCATTAATATGGTGAATGTTAAATGAGATGTAACTAATTCAATATCAGTATATTTTTAATAAATTTAATTTTTCTTTTTTGTTATTGAAAGGAAATTTATTTAACGGTAATTAATTGACTGTCTTTACTTTATGATATTTTCTCAGTTTAATTATTATCTATATTTTGAACTTTGATACAGGAGGAATTAATAGAAATGCAAACATTTAGTTGCAAACTGATTCCTCGTTTTTAAATCTCAAACCATCTTTATCAAACCCTTTTACGTATTTTTACTACAAAAAATAAAACCAATTCTTAAAACACACATCCATGCCTGACTATACAGACACGATTATACAGGAAGCGACTACTTCGGTATCCATTGCACAGCATGCGATGGAACTGGAATATAAGTATGGAGCGCATAATTATAAACCGATGCCTGTGGTCCTTGCCAAAGGATTGGGTGTGCATGTCTGGGATGTGGAAGGAAAACAGTATCTGGATTTTTTGTCCGCGTACAGTGCGGTCAGTCAGGGGCATTGTCATCCTAAAATCGTGAATGCCATGATAGAACAGGCGCAAAAGCTGACCTTGACTTCACGTGCGTTTTATAATGATCAATTAGGTGAATGCGAAAAATTCCTTTGCGAATATTTTGGTTATGATAAAGTCCTGATGATGAATTCGGGCGTGGAAGGCGGTGAAACTGCTTTAAAACTAACCCGGAAATGGGCATATAAAGTAAAAGGTATTGCGCCCAATAAAGCCAAAACTGTGTATGCTTCCGGCAATTTCTGGGGCAGGACTTTGGCTGCTATTTCTTCATCAACAGATCCGTCGAGCACGAATGATTACGGTCCGTTTTTACCAGGAGTGATCATTATTCCTTATGACGACCTTGATGTTTTGGAAGATACTTTTAAAAACGATCCGGACATTGCAGGCTTTATGGTGGAACCCATTCAGGGAGAAGCAGGAGTGGTGGTTCCACAGGAAGGTTATCTCAAAGGCGTTCGCGATTTATGTACAAAATATAATGTGCTTTTTATTGCAGACGAAGTGCAGACTGGAATTGGGCGTACCGGTAAACGGCTTGCTTGTGACTGGGAAGGCGTAAAACCGGATATTCTGGTATTGGGAAAAGCATTGTCGGGTGGAACAATCCCGGTTTCGGCTGCATTTGCAAATGATGAAATTATGCTGACCATCGCTCCAGGCGAACACGGTTCTACTTATGGTGGAAATCCACTTGCCTGTGCAGTTACCATTGCTGCTTTAAAAGTTGTAGTGGATGAAAATCTGGCGGAAAATGCAGAATTAATGGGTCAGCTTTTTCGGAGCAGAATGTTTGATCTTCAAAAGCAATGTTCTCTGATTGAAACCGTTAGAGGAAAAGGGTTATTGAATGCGATTGTAATTAACGATTCAGAAGAGAGCCCGACCGCCATGAAACTTTGTTATCAAATGATGGATAAAGGACTGCTTTGCAAACCAACACACGGAAACAAAATTCGTTTTGCTCCGCCATTGGTAATTAATGAAGTTCAGATGAATCAGGCTTGTGATATAATTAGTGAAGTATTTTTAGATTTCAACATATAATTTATTCGGATGAAGCAAATATTTTTGGTTTTGATGTTGGTTGGATTCTTGTTTGCCTGCAAGGATAATGTTGTGGTAGAGCCTGATGTAGTATCAGGGTCTGACAGTGCTACAAACGGGTGGATAGTTTCGCAGATGAAATACTGGTATTACTGGAACGATAAACTTCCTTCAAGACCTGATATATCTCAGAAACCTGCGGCATTTTTTAGTTCTTTACTTTACAAATATGACGCAACAACCCGTCCGGATGGGGATCGGTTTTCATGGATTCAGGAAAGTGCGGATGAATTGAAAGCTTCATTAAGCGGACAGTCCAAAACGACCGGAATGCATTATAAACTTTATTATTATCCAAAGGGT
>Ga0247739_10000166_pt1 | contig 22633 bp, 19 predicted proteins | sample UWRJL058202B2_FD_180943 | JGI IMG/M metagenome (GOLD analysis project Ga0247739, IMG submission 180943) | Plant litter microbial communities from Arlington Agricultural Research Station in Wisconsin, United States - UWRJ-L058-202B-2 | ecosystem: Environmental > Terrestrial > Plant litter >...
TAGATTGCATACGCGTTACGCACCCGTGCGCCGGTCTCTATCTCCGAAGAAATATACCCCTCGACTTGCATGTGTTAAGCCTGCCGCTAGCGTTCATCCTGAGCCAGGATCAAACTCTTCATCGTATTTTGTTTGTCCTGATAAATCAGAACTAAGTATTATGCGATGTCGTCTCTATCGGTTCTTTTCGAATCTCTCGATTCCATTACTCTTATTCTTTTGTTTTGAAATCTCTCTCAAAACGGCTGTCAATTCAATATGTCTACGAACGTGTTTCAATTTTGTTTCGCTTGTGTTGCAAAGCGGGTGCAAAAATAGAAAACTTATTTCAAACCGGCAAATGTTTTTTGAAGTTTTTTTTGAAATTTTCATTCCCTTTTTTCTTCTCTTTATTTACCAATCTTTCAATGAACTTTCCGTGTTTTACCTCACTTAACTCTTATCTAAAAAAGTGTTCGGTGAACTCGTTTGCGGGGTGCAAATGTAACATCTGTTTTTAAATCTCACAAGCTTTTTTTAAACTTTTTTTGAAAATATTTTTTCGTTTAGTTTAACTAGCCTGTCAGTATTTCAGTGAACGTCTGTCGTTGTTGCGGGTGCAAAAGTAGCACCTTTATTTACATTTACAAGCCTTTTTTTTATATAATTTCAATCTTTTTTCTAAGTGGCTGGTTTCGCGTTTTTTACATCGCAAAGTTTTTTTTTGGATTTGGCGGGTTGTACCTGATTTTGGCTCTTTGGGGCGGGTTGGCCGCAAAGGCGCTAAGGTGCGAAGGCTTCTTTTTATATGGTTTTGTGGTTTCTCGCAGAATCGCAAAGGCGCCTGGTTTTCTTCCTTGCGCTTTATTTTCTTTTGAAAACTGCTGCCCTAGCCCCGATAGAAGTGGAAATCCTTTTGCTTTTTCCTTTAAAAAGCAAAAGATTGAAACGGATAGCGGGAAATAGCTCCTAATTCTTATATTACAAATCTGAAATCCAAATCCCAAATTCCAAATAATGGTGACTTAATATTAAACCCGACAGGTTTTGAAAACCTGTCGGGTTTCGTTGAGCCATAATTGGAGTTAATACATTATTGTCGAATTTCTCCTTTATATATATGTATAAAAACAAACCCGACAGGTTCTGAAAAATGTCGGGTTGTGGAAAGAGATTTTTACTCTTATATATAAGTGTGTAAAATATACATTATATATGTACTATTTTTTGCTGCTGGTTTTTGCTTTTTCTTCCCAACGACTCATTAGCTCGTCGTAGTTAACGGGATTTGCTGCTTTTTGATTTGACAATCGTCCGGATTCGAATGCTCTTACGAGAATGGTTTCTATTAAATAGTCTTCGTTGACTTCAAAAGGCTTGTATTCTGTTTTTAAACTTATGTCGAATAAATTGGCCGTTGTATTTGATACAAAAGCTTTGAAACCACTTTTCAGGGTTCGGATTAATTCATAGGTTGTGATTCCGGTTTGGCGATGAATTAATTTTACGAGAATCTGACCTTGTCTACGGGAAAGTTTTTTAAGTCTTTCTTCGAATTCATTATTAAGGTAGTCTTCTACAATTTTAAAATACTTCTTTTTTTCGCGATTGGTTTTTAAACGCGCCATTCCTTTATTTAAAGCTGTCAGCCTATCTGCTGCTAGTCTTGCATAAGGATACACTTTGTAAACGCGGTTTTGAAGTATCAGAAATTGTTTTTGTGCCTCGGGATCGAGTTTTTCTTTGGATATTATTATTTCAGGTAACTGGATTGTATCGTTTAGGATAGAATCTTGTTCGGTAAGTATATAACCCATTTCCTGGTTTTCTTTTGGAGTAACCTGAGCCTGACTTGTAGCAGAAATCAATATAAAAAATAAAACAAAGCTGGTAAATCTCATAGAGTCATAATTTAAATGTAAAATTATATATTTATATACAACTCTAATACCAAATTTATAAATTAGCGCAAAAATATTTTTATGAGTACAAAATCTATATTAAAAGATACCTCTATTGCTTTTCTGGAAAGCTATTTAAATAACGCCTCTCCTACTGGTTATGAAAGTGAAGGGCAAAAACTTTGGATGAATTATTTAAAACCTTACGTTGATACTTTTATAACGGACACTTATGGAACGGCTGTGGGAGTGATCAATCCTGATGCGCCTTTTAAAGTTGTTATTGAAGGTCATGCCGATGAAATTTCCTGGTATGTGAATTATATTACTGAAGACGGATTATTATATGTGATAAGAAATGGCGGGTCTGATCATCAGATTGCGCCTTCTAAAAGAGTTCATATTCATACTAAAAAAGGAATAGTAAAGGGTGTTTTTGGATGGCCGGCAATTCATACCCGTTTGCGTGACAAGGAAGAAGTGCCAAAACTTAGCAACATTTTTATAGATTTAGGCTGCGAAAACAAAGAACAGGTTGAAGCAATGGGTGTTCACGTGGGATGTGTGATTACTTATCCTGACGAATTTATGATTTTGAACGAGAATAAATTTGTCTGCCGCGCCATTGATAACAGAATGGGTGGTTTTATGATTGCAGAAGTTGCCCGTTTGTTGCATGAAAATAAAAAAACACTTCCGTTTGGACTTTATATTGTAAACTCGGTTCAGGAAGAAATTGGTTTACGAGGTGCAGAAATGATTGCGCAAACCATTAAACCAAATATTGCTATTATTACCGATGTCTGCCACGATACGACGACGCCTATGATTGATAAAAAAGTCGAAGGCGATCTTAAAATGGGAAGAGGTCCCGTTATTGCTTATGCACCAGCGGTACAAAATAACTTGCGTGATTTAATTGTATATACTGCCGAAGAAAATAAAATTCCGTTTCAGCGCAGTGCGATTTCAAGAGCTACAGGAACTGATACTGATGCTTTTGCTTATAGTAATGGCGGTGTGGCGTCTGCATTGATTTCGTTACCTTTGCGTTATATGCATACGACTGTAGAAATGGTGCATAGAGATGATGTTGAAAATGTGATTCAGTTGATTTATGAATCATTATTAAAAATTGAAAACAATGAAACGTTTTCTTATTTTAAATAAGAAATGAACTAAAAACGTCAATTCGGTTATTGATTAGCCGAATTGACTAATATATAAGACATGAAAATTTTACTACTCGAAGACGATTTTACTTTATCTAAAGAAATCTCAGCGTTTTTTACTTCAAAAGGATTCGAGTGTTTTCCTTATTATGATGGTTCTTTATTATTGAAAAAATATTTTCCGTATGATTATGATTTAGTAATTCTGGACATTAATGTTCCCGGCATAAACGGAATTGATGTTTGCAAAGGCATCCGTGAAGTCGATAAAAAGACTCCTATTATAATGCTGACGGCTTTTAGTGAAATTGAAGATAAATTAGCTTCATTTGATAATGGTGCTGATGATTATTTGGTTAAGCCTTTTCATTTTGAAGAATTATATGCCCGAATTTCATCGCTTTTAAGGCGAAAAGAGATTCCGCAGCAAGTGGAGAAAAAAATTATCATTGAAGATTTAGAAATTCTGGAAGACGATATGAAAGTATTTCGCTCTGGTGAAGAAATTAAATTAACGCCAAAAGAGTTTAAACTGATCCTGATTTTGGCTCATGCTAAAGGAAAAGTATTGTCTAAGCAATTTATTGCCGAAAAACTTTGGGATTATCATATTGAAACCAATCAAAATACAATTGAAGTTTATATTAATTTTTTAAGAAAGAAAATTGATAAAGACCATGAAACAAAATTAATTCGTACCAAGATTGGTTACGGATATTATTTGAGCGATCAGGAATGACTTTAAAAAATCGAATATCACTTTTAGTAAGTTTACTTTTTACAATCCTATTTGGGTTGGCTTCTACCTTGATATTTGTTTTATATTCTAATTTTAGAAAGGAAGAATTTCGGGATCGTTTAGAAATTAAGGCACTTTCGAACATCAAACTATTAGTAAATGTTAAGGAAGTTGATGATCAGCTTTTGAAAATGATAGATCAAAACTCGATTAATAAATTGTATGATGAAAAAACATTGGTTTTTGATTCTCATTATAAACTTATTTACAGCAGTATTGATGATGCTAAAATTAACTGGTCTATTGATGACTTAAAATATTTAAAAAAGAATAAAACCTTTTTTAAACAACAAGGCGATTACGAAGTTTATGGTGTTTTTTATGATACCAAAGACAAGGATTTTTATGCGTTAATATCTGCTACTGATGATTATGGTAAAAGAAAACTTCTTTTTCTTAGATATACCTTAATTGTATCTTATATCTTTTTTACGTGCATTTGCTGGGTTTTAACTTCATTAATGGTAAAAAAAGTAATGAGCCCGCTAAATATATTTCATCAAAAAATTAAAAACATAAACGAAAATAATCTCGATACGCGTGTAGAATCAAAAAGTACCAAAAACGAAATTGATCTGATTGCCAATGAATTCAATTTTATGATGGACCGAATTGAGGTTTCTTATCAAAAACAAAAAGAATTTACGGCACACGCTTCTCACGAACTTAGAACTCCCCTATCCCGCATTACTTCTCAAATTGAGAATACTATTGAAGATCCCGGAACATCTGAAAAAGGCAAAAGTTTTCTAAAAACAATTCTATCAGATGTAAATCAATTAACAGAATTGATTCATTCGTTATTGATTTTATCTAAAATGGATAATAAAAAGGATGAAAATATTGAAGTTCATCGTATGGATGAAATTCTGTTTTCGGCAATTGAAAATTTAAATAAAAGTTTTCCTGAATTTGTCATTTTATTTGAAATTGAAGAAAATGAAAATCTCGAAACTGCATTAGAAGTAAAAGGGAACAAAAACTTACTTGAAATTGCTTTAAGCAATGTTTTAAAAAACGCTTGTGTTTATTCTGATAATAAACAAGCTACAGTAAAAATTAGTACCGAAAATGAAAATCTTGTTATTTCAATTTCAAATACAGGAAAAACTTTGACGGAGAATGAACAAAAGAATCTTTTTCAGCCTTTTATGCGTGGCGAAAATTCTAAAGGAACTTCTGGCTTTGGACTTGGATTGCGCATTGTCAACCGAATTTTGATGTTGCATAATGCCAAAATTGTTTACCATGTTCCAAAAAAGGAAAACACGAATTTATTTCAGTTGATTTTCCATTCTTAATTATACTTCAATAATTTTTAAGCTCTTTTTAAGTTCATTCTTAAGCTTTCTTAAAGTCTCGCGATAGCATCTTTGTATCAAATAAAACCGATACAATGAAAAAGTTATTTGCATTACTACTCTTGATTTTAACACATCAGGTAGGTTTAGCACAAAAAACATTTACTTTAGAAGAGTGCGAAAGTCAATTTCTTAAAAACAATCTTTTCTTACTGGCATCTCAGTATAATATTGATGGTTCTAAAGCGCTGACTATTCAGGCTCGTATTTGGGACAATCCAACAATTACTGCAGAATTAAATGCTTACAATCCGGAGAGAAATCAATATTTTGATATTGGAAAAGAAGGACAAAAAGCATTTGGTATTGAACAGCTTATTTATTTAGGTGGGAAAAAGCGTAATGAAATAAAGCTTGCCCAAACCAATGAAAAGTTGGCCGAATTGCAATTTAATGATTTATTGAGAACTTTAAAACTGCAACTACGTAAAAGTTTCTACACTGTTTACTACAATTCAAAAAGTCTTGAAACCACAGATAATCAGCTTAGTCATATTGAAGATTTAATTAATTCCTATACTGCTCAGGTTCAAAAAGGAAATCTTCCCCTTAGAGATCTTGTACGTTTACAATCGCTGTATCTGAATTTTAAAAACGAGCGTATGGAAGTTGTAAATGATAATATTGAAGAGCAGGGAAATCTAAAATTATTATTAAACACACAGGAAAATGTACTTCCTGAAGTTTCTAAAGGAGAATTTGATAAATACCTAAAAACCATTCCTTTTGATCTTAAAGCATTTCAGGATGAGGCTATTGTAAACCGTCCTGATTATTTAGCAAAACAAAAAGATATAGAAGCAAATGAGCTAAATGTAAAATGGCAAAAATCACTTTCTGTCCCTGATATTACTGTAGGAGCAAATTACGATCAGCGAAGCGGCGCTTTTAATAAAGAAGCAAATCTTACGCTTGGAATTCCTTTACCACTTTGGAACAAAAACAAAGGAAATATAAAATATGCTCAAACTATTTTAGAACAGTCTAAAGTTGAAAAACAAAGCTTTGATCTGCAATTGCAAACCGAAATCACATCGGCCTGGAATAAATGGGACGAATCCCGTAAAAACTATATTGTCATAAAACCAACTGTAAATTCAGATTTTGAAGCTGTTTACAACGGTATCCTGACCAATTTTCAAAAGCGAAATATCAGCTTGCTGGAATTTACAGATTTTATGGAAAGTTATAATCAGGCTGCTGTTCAGTTAAATGAACTAAAGAAAAAAGTGGCACTTTCCGGCGAAGAATTAAATAGTACAATCAACAAAGACTTATTTTAAAACTACATAAAATGAAATATAAACTAATTATAGGAATTGCTCTTGTGAGTTTATCAATTGCAAGCTGCAAGAAAGAAGTTGAAAATCCTGAAACTAACGCTTCATTTGCACTAAGTGATGCAATGCTAAAAACAACGACAACGGCCGAAGCACAAACACAGCCTGTGAAAAATGAGTTGAGTTTTTACGGAAAAATCACCGCCGACAATAATAAGATGATCGACGTATACCCACTTGTAGGCGGGAATGTAATCAAAGTAAACGTTGAACTTGGCGATTATGTGCGTAAAGGACAAATTCTGGCTACAATAAAAAGTACGGATGTTGCTGATTTTGAAAAACAATCTATTGATGCAAAAAGTGATTTATTAGTTGCAAAAAACGGTTTAAAAGTAGCTCAGGAATTATTCGACGGAAAATTAAATTCAGAAAGTGATGTTCTTCAGGCAAAATCAGAAGTAAACAAAGCGCAATCTCAGTTGAATAAAATTCAGGAAACATATAAAATTTACAATATCAAAGCGGGATCTATTTATGAAGTTACGGCTCCGATAAGTGGTTTTATCATCCAGAAAAGTATTAATCAGGATATGCTTTTAAGAAATGATCGTTCTGAAAATATTTTTGATATTGCCGAAATCAGTGAAGTTTGGGCATTGGCCAATATAAATGAAATTGATATTAATAAAGTAAAGTTGGGAATTAATGCTGATGTAACCACTTTAAGTTATCCCGATAAAGTTTTTAAAGGAAAAGTGGATAAAATCTTTAATGTGATTGATCCGGAAACCAAAGCAATGCAGGCACGTATAAAACTTCAAAATCCGGATTTTATGCTAAAGCCGGACATGAATGCCAATATCAAACTGTCTTATGATGAAAATCAATCTATGATTGCAGTTCCGAGTAAAGCGATCGTTTTTGATAAAAGTAAAAACTTCGTCATGATATTCAAAGACCGTCATAATATCGAAACCAGACAAGTTGAAGTTTACAGACAAGTTGGTGATATAACCTATATTTCAAGCGGATTAAAAGAAAACGAGAAAGTTATTACTAATAATCAGCTATTTATTTATCGCGCTTTAAACGAATAAATCATGAACAAATTCATACGAAATATTATTGCTTTTTCGCTTAAGAATAAAGCATTTACCTTCTTTTGGGTTGGACTATTGGCTGTTGCGGGATTTATTTCTTTCAAAAATATGCCTATCGATGCATTTCCTGATGTAACGAATACTCAGATTATTATCATTACACAATGGAATGGAAAAAGCGCCGAGGAAGTCGAACGTTTTGTGACTTCTCCAATAGAAATCTCAATGAACTCGGTACAAAAAAAGACCAGTGTACGTAGTATTACAATGTTTGGATTATCTGTTATTAAAATCATTTTTGATGATGGTGTTGACGATCAGTTTGCCCGTTTGCAAGTCAATAATTTATTAAAAAATGTCTCACTCCCGGATGAAGTTGAGCCGGATGTTCAGCCTCCTTATGGTCCTACAGGTGAAATTTTCAGATACATTGTAAAAAGTAACAGCAGAGACAGCAGAGAATTATTAACTTATCAAAACTGGGTTATAGACAAACAACTTCGCTCTGTTCCGGGTGTCGCAGATTTAAATGTTTTTGGAGGTCAGACTAAAACTTATGAAGTTGGCGTTGATCCTATTAAATTAGCAAAATACAACATTACACCACTTCAGGTTTACAATGCTGTCAATGCCGGAAATTTAAATGTTGGCGGAGATATCATCGAAAAAAACGGACAAGCATTTGTAGTACGCGGGGTCGGACTTTTAAAATCTATTCAGGATATTGAAAACATTATTGTAGATGATGCAAACGGAAATCCAATTTTGGTAAAAAACTTAGCTTCTGTTTACGAAAGCTCAATGCCAAGAGTGGGACAAACCGGTTTGGGCAATAACGACGATGCTGTAGAAGGTATTGTAGTAATGCGTAAAGGAGAAAATCCGCAGGAAACCCTGGCTCTGATTAAAGATAAAATAAAAGATCTGAATGATAATGTTCTTCCAAAAGATATAAAAATTGAAACTTTTTATGATCGTGATAATTTAATGAACTTCACGACAGAAACTGTAATGCACAATTTATTTGAAGGTATTATTCTGGTAACGTGCGTTGTATTTCTTTTTATGGCCGATTGGAGAACGACTTTTACAGTTTCAATTGTTATTCCGTTATCGTTATTGTTTGCCTTTTTGTGCCTGAAAATGATGGGAATGAGTGCCAATCTATTGAGTTTAGGTGCAGTCGATTTCGGAATTATTATTGATGGTGCGGTGGTAATGGTCGAAGGATTATTTGTGGTATTGGATCACCGCGCACATCAATTGGGAATGACGGCTTATAACAAAATTGCAAAAGGCAGTTTGATTAAAAAAACCGGAGCAGAAATGGGTAAAGCTATTTTCTTTTCTAAATTAATCATTATAACGGCTTTATTACCAATATTTTCATTTCAGAAAGTAGAAGGAAAAATGTTCTCACCACTCGCCTACACATTAGGTTTTGCTTTAATGGGAGCGCTACTTTTTACTTTAACATTAGTACCTGTTTTGTCGCATATTCTTTTAAATAAGAATGTAAAAGAAAAAAACAATCCGTTTGTTAATTTCTGGGATCGAATTGTAAGCAAAAGTTTCGCCTGGACGTTTAAGCATAAAGTAAAAACCCTAATTGCTTCAACAGCAATTTTAGTAACAATTTTCTTTTCAGCTTCGTTTTTAGGAACAGAATTTTTACCACAATTAAATGAAGGTGCATTGTGGGTAACGGCAGAATTGCCAATGAGTACTTCGTTGCCCGAAAGTGTAAAAACTGCGGCAATGATCAGAAAAGACCTGGAAACTTTTCCTGAAGTAAAAAATGTGCTGTCGCAAACCGGCCGAAGTAACGATGGAACGGATCCAAATGGTTTTGGTTTCATACAGCTTCAGGTTGATTTGAAACCGAAATCAGAATGGACGCGAAAAATCACTATGGATGATTTAATCAATGAAATGGATCAGAAATTAAGAGTTCATCAGGGAATTACTTATAATTATTCTCAGCCTGTTATTGATAACGTTGCCGAATCTGTTGCCGGTTTTAAAGCATCAAATGCCGTTAAAATATATGGTGATGATCTGGATAAACTTGACGAATTATCAAACGAAGTTTTAAAAGAAATAAAAGATATTCCTGGAATAAAAGATGCAGGCATTTTAAGAAACGTTGGTCAGCCTGAAATTAGTGTAATTCTTGACAGAGATAAAATGGCTGCTTACGGCGTTACTTTAAGCGATGCTCAGGCGGTTTTAGAATTGGCTTTTGGAGGAAAAACAGCGACTCAAAAATATGAGGATGAGAAAAAATTTGATGTAAGAGTTCGTTTTTCTAAAGAATACCGTAAAGATGAAAACGATATTGCCGAATTAAAAGTGCCAACCATTAGCGGAATAAAAATTCCATTAAAAGAAATTTGTGATTTAAAAACTATTACGGGTCCGGCTTTTATTTACAGAGATAATACCAAACGTTTTATTGGAGTAAAATTCTCTGTTCGTGATCGTGATTTAGGAAGTACAATTTCAGAGGCACAGGCAAAAGTTGCAAAAATGAAACTTCCGCAAGGATATACTGTAGGCTGGACAGGAGAATTTGAAAATCAGGTTCGTGCCAGTGCAAGATTAGCTCAGGTAGTTCCAATCAGTTTAATAGGGATTTTTGTGTTGTTGTTTATTTTATTTGGAAATATTAAAGATTCCTTACTTGTTCTGGCGAATGTTCCTTTTGCAATTATTGGCGGAATTATGGCTTTACACCTTACAGGTATGAACTTTGGAATCTCTGCTGGTGTTGGTTTCATTGCCTTGTTAGGAATTTGTATTCAAAATGGGGTGATTTTAATTTCAGAATTTCATCACAACCTGAAGGCAAAATTCTCACTCGAAGAATCCATTTTTATGGGAGTAAAAGCGAGAACAAGAGCAGTAGTTATGACCGCGCTTATGGCTTCAATTGGTTTGATGCCGGCGGCAATTTCTACCGGAATTGGTTCTGAATCTCAGAAACCACTGGCAATCGTAATTATTGGAGGATTAATTACAGCAACAATTTTAACATTACTGGTTTTCCCTATTATATTTTGGGTCTTCAATCGCAAAAAACATGTTCCAATTGAATAACGTGTTTTAAAAATAAATTAATTTGGTTAGATTAATTTGACTTGGTTTTAAAAAAGAAAAAGCATCATTATCATTAATGGTGCTTTTTTGATTTTGTTCCTCAATAAAAAATTAAGAATGAATTTTAACGCAAAGTTTTTTTACTAATAAAGTTGTATAAAAAACAAAGTTCGCAAAGCTTTATGTTGAAATTAGCTTTGCGAACTTTTATTTTCTAAAGATACATATTATTAAAAACTTTGCGCGCTTTGCGGTAAATCTATCCATGCTTTCTACTTCAGGCAGGCACAAAAAAAAAGACCCTCTGCTCAAAGAAGATCTTTTTTGTATACTAACTCAAACTCTTTAAACTCTTATTTTAAATCTTTTAAAAGCGCAATAGCTTCTGTTGCGTTTGATAATTGTGCATATTTTAAAGCTGTATATCCTTTTTCATTTTTATCAGATGGACGAGCGCCGCTAGCTAATAAAACTTTAATAATTTCAACTTTGTTGTAACGTGCTGCTGTCATTAAAGGAGACATATCGTCTGACTTTTCGTTTACGTTAGCACCATATTCAATAAATTTTTTAACTACTTCGATGTCACCTTTACTAACAGCAACATTTAGTGGAGTTGCATCCCAAGCTGAAACTTCAACTTGTTGTTTTACTACTAATTGTTGATTTGAAGCCATTGAAACATTTGCAAATGCAACTAAAGCTAGTCCTAAATAAATAACTGAATTTTTCATAATGATTTGTTTGTTAAATTGATTGATAATATTTGATTGATAATGGTATTCTTAATTCTTCTACAAATGTAAATTATATTTCGATACTTTGTATTACAAGGTACTGTGTTTTAACTAATTCTTAACGTTTAATTAATAAACTTATAATGACAAGAACGTTTAATTGTTGTTTCCGTATAATAGACGCAGCAAAAGTAAAAATGTTACACTTAATTGAATATTTTATGAAAAATAAATCTCAGAATTTTCAGAAAATGCAAAAGCAATACTTTACTCTTTTAACTTTAGAACAATATTATATGCAAGAAAAGCTTTAGAAATAAACGCAGACAGAATAAATATCAATCAAAAAATAAATTAATAATCTAAATACAACGCAGATAAAAAAAGATCAAAAAGAAAGAAAATACATCTGTTATTTTTTTCTTTTTTTAACTTTTAAAAACAAAAAAAGGAAAATTGGATAAAAAATCATTCTTGAATTTAACAGAAAAGCTTTTATAAAATTAACATTAGAAAATTATTGAAAATATATGCGAAGAGATTTGCAGCTATTCAATAAAAAAAGCCTTACTATTTAATAGCAAGGCTTTTTTTATTATTTTTTAAGTCTAATTTACTTTTTAGAACTAAGATATTCTATTACATTCTTTTCAATACGCTCGTCAATATTATTAATGTCAGCTTTTACGAATTTTTCTCCTAAGATATTCTCGTATAATTCAATATATCTTTCAGAAACTGACTCGATATAAGCATCTGTCATTTCCGGAATTTGTTGACCTTCCTGGCCCTGAAAACCATTTTCGATCAACCAGCGACGCACAAACTCCTTTGATAATTGTTTTTGCTCCTCCCCTTTTTCCTGTCTTTCTGCATATCCGTCTGCATAAAAATAACGGGAAGAATCCGGAGTATGAATTTCATCAATCAATACGATAACACCATCTTTGGTTTTTCCGAATTCGTATTTAGTATCAACCAAAATTAAACCGCGGGAAGCAGCAATTTCAGTTCCGCGTTGAAATAAATCGCGTGTAAATTTTTCAAGAACAATATAATCTTCTTCAGAAACAATTCCTTTTGACAAAATATCTTCACGAGAAATATCTTCGTCATGAGAACCATTATCTGCTTTTGTAGTTGGTGTAATGATAGGTTCCGGAAATTTATCATTTTCCTTTAAACCTTCTGCCATTGTTACGCCGCAAATTTGTCTTTTTCCTGCAGCATATTCGCGGGCAGCGTGACCTGAAACATAACCGCGAATTACCATTTCTACTTTAAAAGGCTCGCATAAATGTCCAACAGCAACGTTTGGATCCGGAGTTGCAATCAACCAGTTTGGAACAATATCTTCTGTTAATTCCATGAATTTTGTTGCAATCTGATTTAGGATTTGTCCTTTGTACGGAATTCCTTTTGGTAAAACCACATCAAATGCCGAAAGTCTGTCGGTTGCTACCATTACCAAAAGTTCGTCGTTTATGTTGTAAACTTCTCTAACTTTTCCGCGGTAAACTGATTTCTGATTCGGGAAATTAAAATTTGTAGTTGTGATTGTATTGCTCATTATCCTTAAGTTGTGTTTTGTTTTATGAATGCAAATTTAAAACTATTTCACAGAGTTTCATAATGAAAAGAAAGAGATAAGTTAATAAATATTACATTTTGAGGTTTTCAGCCTTTTATACATCAATTCAAAAACCTTTGTGTAAAAAAAACAAAAGCGAATTTTACCGCAAAGTGCGCCAAGTTTTTTTATTATTAGTTTTGATAAAAGGCAAAGTTCGCAAAGCTTTGTATTGATTTGGCTTTGCGAACTCTTTTTATTTTCTAAGATACTATGAATAATAACCTTTAGGATATTAATTATGCTACAAATTCTTTGTTTAATATTTTAGACGAAATATATTTTGCCACGCCATCTTCGGCGTTTGTTTTTATAACTTCTAAATCGGGCAAAGTTTCTTTTAATAAAGCCGGAGCATTTCCCATAATTAAACCTTTTCCGGATGCCGATAACATTTGAACATCATTAAAACCATCACCAAAAGAAACTGCCTGTTCTAACGTAAAACCTTCTTTTTCCAACACTCTTTCAATTGCAACTGCCTTATCTATAGATTTATCCATAAATTCTAAACAAGTTGGCAAACTAAAAGCGTGATGTAAGTGTTCGGAAGAATTGGCTAAAATATCATCTTTTAATTTTACTAATTTTTCATGATTTTCACAGGAGAAGAATATTTTAATCGCTCCAAAATCTTCCAGATTTTTATAATCAACCAATTCCGGATGGTATTTTAAATCAGCCTGAAAAGCATTTAGTTTTTCACTTATTCTATTGGTTTGCCAAACATTTTCCTTAAATAATACTACTGTAATTTCAGGATCAATTTCAACATTCAGCGCCGCTTTTACAACATCACTATCTAAATTGAATGAAAAAAGTTCCTCTTTTTCCGGCGAATGAATTCTGGCTCCGTTTGAACTAACTAAGTAAACCGGAACTTTAAGCGTTTCTATAATAGCCATGGCATCAAGATGATGACGACCTGTAGCAACTACGATATGATAATTTTGATTGTGAAGTTCCTGAAAAATTGATTTGGTATAATCGGATATTCTGTGTTGAGGGTTGAGTAAAGTTCCGTCTAAGTCACTTACAACAACTTTTATATTCTTAAGTATTGAAGTCATATTAAAATCAAGTATTTATGATAGGCAAATTTACGATTTTAAGCCCAGTTGAACAAAGATTGAAACTCTAAAAAGCCCAAAATACGGCAAGTTTATTATTTATTTAACTATTTCATCAAATACTGAATTTTAAATAATTAAACCTTAATAATTCCTGATTTATATAAATTTAAAGCCTGTTGTAAAACCTCTTCAATTCTTTCAATAGGCAAATCTTCATCAGCATCAAACAACATAATTTTCATTCTCGAACGATCTTCTTGAATGAGAAAAGATTCTTCAAAATATTTTCCTTCTACAATGCCAATATAAGGCTGCTTGAGTTTTTTGTGAATCCACAAATAGCAGAACATTTTTCCTTTATAACAAAAAAATGGCATTCCGTATTTTAAAACGTTTGTAATGTCTTTGTCTTGTTTTAGAATAATTTCTTTTAATGCTAAAAGTGTTCCTTTTATAGGCTCTTCTTGTTTTAGGTAGAAATCATCCAGTTGTTTCATTTTTGAAATTTTAGATTAAAAAAATATTCGTTTTACGCATTTCTATAAAAGAACATGAATAAAACGAATATTATTTTCTGTGTTTTTTTTCCACAGATTAAAAGATTAAATTGATTTATAAAATCTGTATTTTTGCCACGAATTTCACAAATCTGCACAAATTAATTAGCGAAAATTAGTGAAATTCGTGGCGAAAAAAATCTGTGAGAATCCTTTAATCTGTGGCAAAACACATTTCACATTTTACCTTAATCAATTCACAAACCTAATCGTGATTTTCTATTTGTTTATAAGCATCAATTACCTTTTTCACTAATCTGTGACGTACGATATCTTTATCATCCAGATAAATAATTCCAATTCCGTCAACGTCTTTCAGAACCAAAATTGCTTCTTTCAGACCAGAAATAGTTCTTCGAGGTAAATCGACCTGTCCGGGATCACCCGTAATCATAAATTTGGCGTTTTTTCCCATACGGGTCAAAAACATTTTCATTTGCGAATGGGTTGTGTTTTGTGCTTCATCCAGAATTACAAAAGCGTTATCAAGTGTGCGCCCACGCATAAATGCCAATGGCGCAATCTGGATAATTCCTTTTAAAATGTAATCTTCGAGCTTTTCGTTTGGCAGCATATCACGCAAAGCATCATAAAGAGGCTGCATATAAGGATCTAGTTTTTCTTTCATATCGCCGGGTAAAAAACCAAGATTTTCTCCTGCTTCTACCGCCGGACGCGTCAATATGATCCTTTTTACTTCTTTTTCTTTAAGTGCTTTAACCGCCATTGCAACACCGGTGTAAGTCTTTCCTGTTCCAGCCGGACCAACTGCAAATACCATATCATTTTTCTTGATTGTATCTACCAGTAGCTGCTGGTTAGGCGTCATGGCTTTAATTATTTTACCGCCAACCCCGTGTACCAATATTTTGTCATGATCGTATGATTTTCTTTCATCCTGACCATCACTCATAATCACACGTTCGATAACATTATCATCAATGTTGTTGTATCTGGTAAAATGAAGCATTAGTCTTTGAAACCTTTTTTCGAATTCATCTAAAACTTCTTTTTCGCCAAATGCTTTCAAAGTAGTACCTCTCGCAACGATTTTAAGCTTTGGGTAATACTTTTTAATTATTTCAAGATGAGTGTCCTGAGCGCCCCAAAAGTCTTTTGGAGCGATGTCTATGAGCTCGATAATTCTTTCGTTCAAATGTGATAAATTTAAATTAAAAATAAATTTGTTTTGTAAATCTATTGTTGTCGGGTTTCTTTTTGAGTTTACAGTTTCCTGTCGCAGTTTTCAGTACAGTAATCATTTTTCAAACACTGAAAACTGAAACTGATCACTGAGACTATTCTAACAGTTACTTTATTTTAAAAAACACAAATTGTCTTTTCTTTCTTTCAATTTGTATTTAGTATTACTAGATTTGCATATCTCAAATTTAATGAAAATTAGATTTAAAAACTACCAATAGTTATAAACAAAATTATGTCAATAATTACCCTTACTACTGATTACGGCTTAAAAGACCACTTTGTTGGTTCGCTAAAGGGTAAAATTTTATCTGAATATTCAGAGGCTCAAATAATTGACATTTCTCATGACATAGATCCCTTTAATACTGCCGAAGCAAGTTACATTGTAGGGGCTTCGTATTTAAGTTTTCCAAAAGGAACCGTACACCTTATTGGTGTTGATATTGAGCGCAATAAAGAGAACCAGCATATCGCCATGCAATGGAACGATCATTTCTTTATTTGTGCTGATAATGGAATTTTGAGCATGCTTACGCAGAAAATAGTTCCCGAAAAAATAGTAGCGATCAATATTCACGATCGTTTTCCGGCGGAATCAACAGACATGGATATTTTTATACAAGTGGCCTGTCATATCGCAAAAGGCGGATTATTAAATGTAATAGGAAAAGAAATTACGGCAATCAAAGAAATAACCGAATTGCAGGCTGTGGTTTCAAATGATGGAAATTCACTAAAGGGCTACGTTATTTATATAGATCATTTTGGAAACATCATAACCAATATTTCTAAACAGCAATTTCTGGAAGTCGCAAAAGGCCGCCCGTACGAGATTGTAATGAAACCGAAAAGTATAAAAACGATTCTGCCAAATTATTCTGCCATCGCAACATCAGAAAAATATCCGATTAAAACTTACGAAGGCGAAAAACTGGCTATTTTTAATGAAGCCGGATTTCTTGAAATTGCCATTTTTAGAAGTAATCCTTCCAAAGTGGGTTCTGCAAATAGTTTGTTGGGATTAAATTATCGTGATGTGATTACTGTGCAATTTTTATAATTTTAGAATGTTGATTTTAGAGTTTAGATTTAATGGCACGCGGATTTAACTGATTTAAACAGATTAACACAGATTTATTCTCATTTTTTGTCATTTCGAGGAACGAGAAATCACACTCGAAACTCTACAAAGATTGGTGTCATTCGTTATGGAATTAGAAATGTGATCTCTCCTCCGTCGAGATGACAATATTGTGGTAAAAACTATACATTAAATATTTTAATTTTTCCTAATAAAGAACAATCAATTTTGGTATTTTTGCGCTCCTGTAAGATCTTTAGACATTCAAAAAATCTAAAATCTGCAATCTAAAATCTAAAATTATAATATGTTCGTTAGAATAGTTAAAATGAGTTTCCACGAAGAAAAAATTCCTGCTTTTCTGGAGAATTTTCAAACCGTGAAAGATAAAATACGAAATGCAGAAGGAAATCGTTTTTTAGAATTGTATCAGGATAAAAATGACAAATGCATCTTTTTTACCTACAGCTATTGGGAAACCGAAGAAGATTTAGAAAATTACAGACAATCTGAACTTTTTAATACGGTTTGGGATTTTACAAAAAAGTTATTCAATGCAAAACCGGAAGCGTGGAGTGTTGATAAAGTGGTTTCTTTAGTTTAAATTGTTTCAGGTTTCAGGTTTCAAGTTATATACCGGATCTGAAAATTGGGCGATTTAACCGCAAAGAGCGCAAAGATTATATTTAAAAGGTTTAATAAAACGCAAAGTTCGCAAAGCTTGGCGAACTTGAAACCTGAAACAAGAAAAACTTGAAACAAAAATAAGTTACATGAAATCAATCATTTTAAGAGAAATAAAATCCTTTTTTGGCTCTCCTATTGGCTATTTGGTCATTGCTATATTCTTAATTAGCAACGGACTATTTTTATGGGTTTTTGAAGGAGATTACAATATATTGAATACAGGTTATGCTGATTTGACTCCGTTTTTCACATTAACGCCGTGGATTCTGATTTTCCTGATTCCGGCCGTAACGATGAGAAGTTTCTCTGACGAAAAAAAACAAGGAACATTAGAATTGCTTTTAACCAAACCATTATCGATTTGGGAAATTGTAAACGGAAAATTTTTAGGTTCTTTATTCCTGATCATTTTGGCGATTATACCAACATTTATTTACGTAAAAGTAATTTCTAATTTAGGTTTACCGGAAGGAAACATTGATATGGGAAGCACAATTGGCTCTTACTTCGGGTTATTGTTTTTGATTGCGGCTTATTCAGCTATTGGAATTTTTACTTCTACCCTATCAGAAAATCAAATCGTTGCTTTCATCATTGCCGTTTTTATATGTTTCATTCTTTATTTTGGTTTTGAAGGATTATCCACTTTAATTCCTGGTTACAGCAATATAATTCCTGTTTTTGGAATGCAGGATCACTTTAAGAGTATGAGTCGGGGCGTTATTGATACACGTGATGTTATTTATTTTTTAAGCATTACTGTATTATTTCTGTCTTTTACCGTTTATCAATTAAAATCTTTTAAAGCCTAATGAAAGCATCTAATCAACAAAATATCAAAATATTAGGTATTACCGTTTTTGTTTTAATTGTTTTAAATGTATTAGGAAGTTTATTTTTCCACCGATTCGATTTAACCAAAGACAAACGATACACCTTATCTGAAACTTCTTTACAAATTGTAAAACAAGTTCAGAATCCGTTATCGATTAAAATTTACATGCAGGGCGATTTGCCGGCAGATTTTAGACGTTTGCAGCAGGAAACCAAACAAATATTAGAAGAATTTCAGGCGTATAACAGCAATATTGTTTTCGAATTCGTTAATCCAATGGAAAACGAAGACGAAAGCATGGATGTCATAAAATCACTTTATCAAAAAGGATTAACGCCAATCAATATAACCGTTGACGATAAAGGGAAACAATCTCAGGCAATGGTTTTTCCGTGGGCAATTGCGGTTTACAACAATAAGGAAGTCAATATTCCCTTATTGAAAAACATTATGGGCGCATCAACAACTCAAAAAGTAGCAGGATCTATTCAGCATTTAGAATATTCAATTGCAGATGCGATCAATAAAATTACCAAAGCCAAGCAAAAGAAAGTCGCAATCATAAAAGGAAATGGCGAAATAAATGAAATTCATATTGCCAAAATGCTGATGCAAATTCGCGAAAGCTATTACATCGGACCTTTTACATTAGATTCTGTAGCCAAAAATCCAACAGGCAGTTTAGATGCTTTAAAAAAATATGATTTAGCCATTATCTCAAAACCAACGGAAACTTTCTCTGATGAAGAAAAACAGGTTTTGGATCAATTTATCATGAATGGCGGAAAAACACTGTGGTTAATTGATCAGGTTGCAGCAGATATGGACAGTTTGTACAATCAATCGGGAGCGACTTTGGCGTATCCAAGAGATTTGAATCTGAACGATATGTTCTTTAAATACGGCTTTAGAATTAATCCTGATTTAGTAAAAGACGAATACGGAAGTCCTATAAAACTCGCAACCGGAGAACAAGGAAGTGCAACTCAATATCAGGAATTTAAGTGGAAGTTTGCTCCCGAAGTTTACCCAACCAGCAAACACCCGATCGTGAAAAACTTAGGCGGAATCAGATTTGATTTTGCAAGTCCGATTGATACTTTGAAAAACGGAATCAAAAAAACGGTTTTATTGCAATCGTCTCAATATTCGAGAACTATTGGAAGTCCGTCAGAAATTAATTTAAATAGTGTTACAGAGAAAACATCTCCGCAGGATTATGTAAACAAAGGAAATTTGGCGCTTTCGGTTTTATTGGAAGGTTCGTTTCATTCTGCTTTTGAAAATCGTGTGTTGCCTTTCAAAGAAAATAGTTTTGTTGCAAAAGGAAAACCAAACAAAATGATTGTAATTTCAGATGGGGATTTGGCCAGAAACCAACTGGATAAAAATATGATGCCGGTAGAATTGGGTTACGATCAACGTACAGGAAACTTGTACGATAACAAAGATTTTATAATGAATTGCATCAATTATCTGCTGGATGATACCGGACTTATTAACATTAGAAGCAAAGATGTTGAGCTGCCATTGTTAGATAAAGAAAAGGTTTACGAAAATTACAGCATGACGCAATTCATAACTATCGGACTTCCAATTGCAATTTTATTGGTTTTCGGACTTGTATTTACTTATATTCGAAAAAGAAAATACAGCAAATAGATGTTGATAAAAAAATTGCGAAACTAAGATTGTTTACGATATATTTGTAAAACCTATCTTAGTTAGAGAAAAACTAAAGAAAAGAGCAAAAAATAAAACAAAAGACATGAAATTTATAGTATCGAGTTCGTACTTATTAAAACAATTACAAGTTTTAGGTAGTGTAATCAACAGTAACAATACGTTGCCTATTTTAGATAACTTTTTATTTGAACTGGACAATGATGCGTTGACCGTTTCAGCTTCGGATCTTGAAACAACAATGTCTGCTACATTATCAATCGATTCTAAAAGCAAAGGAAGCGTTGCTGTACCTGCAAAACTTCTACTTGAAATTTTAAAAACGTTTCCGGAACAACCTTTAACTTTTACGGTTGAAGACAATAATACGGTTGAAATTAGCTCTAATTCAGGAAAATATGCATTAGCATACGCAGCCGGAGAAGAATTTCCAAAAGCGGTTCATCTTGAAGATCCATCTGTAACATTGGTGCCTGCTGATGTTTTGGCAACTGCAGTAAGCAAAACTATTTTTGCTGCCGGAAACGACGATTTGCGTCCGGTAATGTCAGGAGTTTTCTTCCAGTTCTCACCAGAAGGATTAACTTTTGTAGCAACAGATGCTCATAAATTAGTAAAATATGCCCGTACAGATGTAAAAGCATCTCAGGTTGCAGATTTTATTATGCCAAAAAAACCTTTGAATATTTTAAAAAGTATTTTAGGATCTTCTGATGCAGAAGTAAAAATTGAATACAACGATTCAAATGCGACTTTCTCATTTGACAATTATATCTTAATGTGTCGTTTGATCGACGGAAAATACCCTAATTACGAAGCGGTAATTCCAAAAGAAAATCCAAATAAATTAATGATTGACCGTTCTTTATTTTTAAGTTCTGTTCGTCGTGTTGCGATTTTCTCAAACAAAACTACACACCAAATTCGTTTGAAAATCGCCGGAGCTGAACTAAATGTTTCAGCAGAAGATATCGATTACTCAAACAAAGCTGAAGAAAGATTGACTTGTGATTATCAGGGAGATGATCTTCAAATTGGTTTCAACTCTCGTTTTTTAACAGAAATGTTGACCAACTTACAATCAGATATGATTATGCTGGAAATGTCATTGCCTAACAGAGCCGGAATTCTTACGCCAGTTGATGGTTTAGAAGAAGGAGAAACTGTGACTATGTTGGTAATGCCTGTAATGTTAAATAGTTAACATCAAAACTCCTTTTTGTTACAGGGATTTTTTTTAGTTTCAAATTAAAGACATATCATTGTAAAAAAAACATCGCTATTAACCAACCATTTTTTATACCTGGAAACCGCAATTCTGATAAAGAATTGCGGTTTTTTATTTTAAGAACGTTTTTAGGTTTGTAGAGCCCTTCGACTTCGCTCAGGGTGACATATGATGTCAATATGTTTTGTCTGGCTGAGCGGAGTCGAAGCCTTTTTTGAATCACTTTACTTCAATTAAACCCGACAGGTTTTAAAAACCTGTCGGGTTTGTCAGAGAAAAAACCTGAAACCTGAAACTTTAAACCTGAAACAAATAATTTCGTATTTTTGTACTTATGAAAATAGAAATTTGGTCGGACATCATGTGTCCGTTTTGTTATATCGGAAAAAGACAACTGGAAACCGCTTTAGCTGAGTTTCCAAATGGTGAATTTGAAATCGAGTGGAAAAGTTTTCAGCTTGATCCAACTATTACACCACAGTCCGGAAAAGATGTTTATACGTTTTTAGCCGAAAGAAAAGGTGTTTCAGTTGAGCAATCAATAGAAATGCACAAAGGTGTCGTAGAACGCGCAAAAAGCGTTGGTTTGGACTATCGCTTTGATAAAGCTGTTATTTCGAATTCGCTGACTGCGCATCGCATTATACAATTGGCTAAAGCCAAAAAAGTAGGCGACGAAATGGAAGAGATTTTCTTTAAAGCCTATTTCACAGAAGGAAGAGATTTGAATGATGGCCCAACCTTGATCGAATTGGCTGTAAAAGTGGGGTTAGATCAGACTTTGGTTTTAGAAGTTTTAAAAGATGAAAACCTATTTTTAGATCACGTTCAGAACGATATTACCGAAGCACAGCAAATTGGCGTGCAAGGAGTTCCGTTTTTTGTTTTTGACAGGAAATATGCGGTTTCCGGAGCGCAGCCTGTTGAGGCTTTTGTGAATACAATTCGGGAAGTACAGAAGTAGTGATTTAGATTTTAATTCCGAAGCCTCGGGATAGATTTTAGATTTGTAGGCATTTTTGTCATTTCGACGAAGGAGAAATCACATCCGGAGAGCAACATACCGTGTGTCTCCACTTTATGTGATTTCTCCTTCGTCGAAATTGTAAAGGTTAGATATTTCGGTAACAAAATTTACCTTTAATAAATTTTGTTGCGATGAGAAATAATAGTCAAGATTCGACATTAGAAAGAAACTATTTAGAAAAATATCGTTTCTTAA
>Ga0247739_10000167_pt1 | contig 22613 bp, 16 predicted proteins | sample UWRJL058202B2_FD_180943 | JGI IMG/M metagenome (GOLD analysis project Ga0247739, IMG submission 180943) | Plant litter microbial communities from Arlington Agricultural Research Station in Wisconsin, United States - UWRJ-L058-202B-2 | ecosystem: Environmental > Terrestrial > Plant litter >...
AAGCTGCACATTTTTACCTTTTGGCAAGGCTTCGAGTTTACCTTTAAGACTCAGATAGTTCGTAAATACGGCCGCTCTTGGCACATATACGTAATGTCTGTCATTCTCAACTTTCACTTCAATTTTGGGTGAGAAGATGTGAGATATTTTAACTCCGTAGAACAATTGGATAATTATTTTGGTAACAATACCAGACGCAATACCAATGAGTAAATCAGTGCTTAATGTTGCAATAATTGTCACTAAAAATATAATCAGCTGTTCTTTACCAATGTGATAGACGTGTTTAAATTCTGTTGGTGAAGCCAGACGAAATCCAACAAATATTAACATGGCTGCCAAAGCTGCAACCGGAACCATTTTAATAAGCGGAGAAAGTGCTACAACAAATATCAGAAGGCATATTCCGTGGAATAAATTAGCCCAGCGAGTTTTACCACCATTATTAATGTTGGCAGAACTACGTGCTACTTCTGAGATCATCGGCAAACCTCCCAAAATACCTGCTACTATATTACCTGCACCCACTGCTACAACGTCTCTGCTCAAATCTGCTTTACGTTTGAAAGGATCAAGAAGGTCAATCGCTTTTACTGTCAGCAATGATTCCAGGCTTCCTACAAGAGCAAACATGGCTACAAATTTTATAAAGACAGGAAGTAAATCACCACTCATTCCACCGAAGCTAACATTATAAGCCAATGAGAAATCACCTGGGTTAATTAAAGGTTTGAAATCACGGTAAGCAGGTTCAAATAAGTGAAAGAACTGACCTAATAAAACAGCTACAATTAATACAACTAATGCCGGTGGTACTTTTTTGAAGAACGAAAAAGACAAATATTTCCATCCAAACATGATCATCAAACTAACTAATCCTATAATCGCAATATGGTATTCCATGTGCATAAGACTATGCGGAACCATTTCAAGCAATTCAAGAGGTTCTTTACCTTTCAATTCAGATGGTGCAATACCTACTGCAAGGTGAAGCTGTTTTGACATGATAATAATCCCAATTGCCGCAAGCATACCATGTACAGCAGACAAAGGAAAGAAATCAGCAAATTTTGGAAGTTTAAAAAGACCCATTAATACCTGAATAATACCAGCTACTACAATGGCGCCCAGTGCAAGATGCCATCCAAGTATAGGATCACCTTTTCCCAATTCATCAACCGCACCGGCAACAATTACAATAAGTCCGGCAGCAGGTCCTTTAATTGTTAATTCTGAATTAGTAAAAAATGAGACAACAATTCCACCAATAATTGCAGTAAGCACTCCCATGATCGGAGGGAAATTACTTGCGCCTGCAATACCAAGGCTCAATGGTAACGCAATGAGGGATACAAGAAAACCAGACAGCAAATCATCCTTCCAGTTCTCTTTTAATCCTGCGAAACCCGTTGCAGGCTTCCATGTTGCTGACTTCATAATATATGGTTGAGGTGATAATTAATATGGTCTTTGGAACAACAGCTGAAAGCAGGAAACCTGGATACTGGAACTGGCACAGGAATGCTTCATAGCATGTATAAATCACATCAGTTGATTTATGCTACAAATTACCCGGGAGCGTGTTAAAGTCACATTAACACCGAATTAAAAGAAAATTAAAAAGGAGGAAATTTTAAAATGAAGGTAGTTCCGGCGCCAACTTTGGACTCTACATTTATACTGGCGCCCTGCATGGTAATAATTCTCTTGGTCAAAGCAAGCCCAATGCCATAACCAGCCTTATTCATAGTGGTGGCACTCCGGTAAAAAGTATCAAATACGTAAGGTAATTCAGCAGCAGCAATTCCTGTACCGACATCTTTAAAATAGATTGTAATGAGGTCTTTGCGTGTTTCTAAATATACATTTACTGTTTTATTTTCAGAATATTTACATGCATTATCCATCAGATTCAGAAATGCAGTTTTCAGCAGGCTTTCATCTCCATATCGTTTCAGTTCCTCTTCATTGTCCGGAATCCTGTCGTAATGTATATGTACCTCATATCCCGGATTTTTTTGCTGAACATAAGCTTTTGCCGCCCATAAAACTTCATCAATTCTGATTTTGGAAAAAGTAACCCGGAATGCATGCTCCTCGGTGCGGGCTAGCTCTAAGAGCCTGCTTACCAATTCATTCATTTCCTTGGCTTCCGACAAAATACCTTTTAAAGCATCCTGGTAATAATCGGCAGATCTTTCCTTCATTAACGTAACTTCACCTTCGCTCATGATCAGCGCCAATGGTGTACGCAATTCGTGAGAGGCGTGCGAGACAAAGTTTTTTTGTGCTACAAACGCAATTTCAAGCCGGTTAAGCATGAGATTAAAGGTTTGGGCCAGTGCAGCAAGTTCATCTTTTTCACGACCAACAGTTACTTTTTCATGCAAATTTCCTGCTGAAATATTATTTACCTGTGCTATAATATCAGAAACAGGTTTAATAGCATCATTAGCAAATTGCCAGCCAGCCACTCCTACCAGTATCAACGACAAAAGCCAGCCTACTACCAGGATTTCTCTTAACCGTTTTAACTGGTCCATTCCGGGAAAATCATTTGCAACTGCTGCCACAACCCATGGCTCCCGGTGATCCTGCAAAATGTGACGGATAATAATGACCTCTTTTTTTTGGTATTTCGTATGAATTTCCCGTCCGGTTCTTGCTTCGGCCAGCACGGTTGCAGAAAGGATATATTTTTCTTTTCCACTACTAAAAATCACAGAATCAGCACCATTATAAATGGTAATTTCTTCACCTAATAAAACTGTATTATTTTCTTTTTCAATTTTAACAATGTCGTCTTTACTGATCCCGTTACTTGCTTCTACCAACTGCGCAATCGTCTGGCATCTTTCATTCAAAAATGAATAAAATTGCTTTTCCCTGTATTGATCGTAAAAAAAATAGGTAGACAAGCAGAACAATGCCATGATGGAACCAACCAGCATGGTAAAGAGTAAAGTAAGACGGGATTTTATGTTCATTCTTCTTTAAAAATATAACCCATGCCAACAACCGTATGAATTAATTTTGTGGAGTAATCTTTGTCCACTTTTTTCCTTAAAAAATTGATATAAACATCAATGACATTGGTTCCTGTATCAAATCGGATATCCCAAACCTGTTCAGCAATATCAACACGGGATACAACGCGGCCCCGGTTACGCATCAGATATTCCAGCAATGCAAATTCTTTGGCTGTCAGGTCTATCCGGTTTCCTGCGCGGCGTGCCACCTTTTCATCCAGATTGAGTTCAAGATCTGCCAGACTCAATATCTGGCTGGACTGTTCGCGTGCACTATTTCTTTGCGAAAGCACTTTTATTCTTGCAATCAGTTCTCTGAATTCGAAAGGTTTAACCAGATAATCATCTCCGCCGGCATCAAATCCATCCAGTTTATCGTCAATAGTACCCAATGCTGTTAAAAACAATATCGGCGTAGTTAGTCCGTCGTTTCTTAGTTGCTTAGCGAGATCGTAACCGTTCAGTACAGGTAGATTCACATCAAGTACAATGACATCAAAGCGATAATTAGATGCCATTTTCTTCCCTACCTGGCCATCATAAGCCAATTCCACTTCCCAAGACTGCTCTTCTAAACCCCGTTTTAAAAATCCAGCTAACTTTGGTTCGTCTTCTACAACTAGTATTTTCATAAAGAGATTATACGTTAAAGTATCAAATGTTGCACAGATTTAAGACAATTCATAAAAAAAGCTATCCGAACTATCGAATAGCCAATTATTTGATAATATTTATTCAGTTATATTGTTGTCCGACAAGGACTCGAACCTTGAATCGCATATCTGGTTCAACATATTTAACTGATTTCAACTTTTACCAAATGTAATTTAGTAAAAGACAAACTTCATTAATTTATTATCAAAAATAATCTGTGTCTTTATCAAATTCTGAACGATCGTCGTAGCCACCAAAATCGTCTTCTTCCAACTGCATTCCTTTTACTACTTTTTTGATCAGACCAATTTGACCAGTGTGATAAATATCGTGCTGAATAACACCGTGGATCAATGTATAATAGGAGTAATTTCTTCCCGGTACAAATTCTTCAAGAAAAGCATCATTTTCTATCTTTTCCAGTTCCGAAACAAGCTCTTCCTGTGAGAGGCTTAACTCCATTTGTATAGCTTCCCATTCGAATTCATCAACAATCGGAAACTTTTTCCAGTCCTTATCTTTTGATTTAACATCAAATTCTGCATCTCCCTGAATTTTACGAACAGCAAATATCCGCCAGGTGGTCATGTGATAAGCAATTTCAGCAATTGAATTCGTATTCGGACTAATCCTTGCCTCAGCCATTTTAGGCGTTACATCACGAAGTGCTTCTACTACCGAAGGACCATACCAGGCCTCTTCACTTTCATAGGTATCGTTGAGTACATCTATAATTCTTAAAAGTTCTTCTTTTGTTTCCATATTATTATCCCAGTCGGGGCGTTAATTAAAGTCCTATATCTGAAAAGGACATTTTATAAAACTTATCTGTTTGAGTCTAATTTTTACAATACTAACAGGTCTTTTACAAATAGCCTTGGCAGAAGCCTGATTTTTTTTTCAAACCCTTACAAATAGCTTGCCTGAGAATTATTTACCTGATTTGTAAAATAATTTTTTAATACAATTTTCAATTTTAATGATCTTTTTCCAACCAATTTAGTTTTAAGATAGTCGTTAAGTAAAAGTTTATATGATTCGTTATGCAGTAAATAATAAAAGCAGAAAATTTTGAATGACCGTACAAAGCCAACTATTTGATTTCTAAATTTTTACATAAAAAATTAATTCTTAGATCAAACCTGATTATCAATAGAAATATCCCTTAATAAAATGTTCAAAATCAAATTTCGTTTAATAAACATATTAAATACAAAAGAAAAAATGTTAAAAGGAACTTCATTATTCATACTAATTGCTGCATTGGGCCTCTTTTCCTGTTCTACTGATCCGATCAATGATCTGTCTACGGAAGAATCCCTGGTCTATATTACCAATCAGGACAAAACAGCCGACTACAAACAGTACAAAACATTTAGTATTGTAGATTCGGTTCTAGTCGTTGAAAATAATCAAAGCGGCACTGCACTAACTGAAATTGACAGAACTTTGCTGTCACGGATTATTACTAACATGCAGAATCTAGGGTACAAATATGTTGCTCCGGGTGCTAAGCCTGATGTTGGAATTAATGCTGCCTGGGTTACCAACACACAGTTGAACGTAGTTTCTCAGCCATCGTATTATGGGAATTATTGGGGTGGCGGAGGTTTTGGTGGTTATGGCTACGGCTATCCAAGTTATTACCAATATTATGAAACCAGCGAAAGTTACTGGCTGATTTCTATGGTCGATTTTAAAAACCCGAATACCGCTGATAAAACATTCAAAGTGATTTGGGATGCCCAAATACGCGGATCAGGTATTGGCAGTACAAACTATATTGACCAAATGGTGGATTCAATTTTTTCACAATCAGCCTATCTTAAAAACAAATAAAATGAAAAAATTAATTTTTGTGGCTTTTTTCCTTTTCGCATTTTCAGCTGTTTATGCACAACAAGCGCCACAGTTATATACATTACCTTCTCCGTTTGAACGTTACACGCATTACCTTGTCACTGCCCGGCTTACCGGTGCTGTGCCGCTTGGCTCATTTTCTGATAATTATATAGATAAGTCGTCTTTTCAAAACTATTCTATTTCGCTGGAATGGGTTTTACGCAATTCTCCATTGTCATTAGGAGGCGAAATAGGCACAACTTATTTTGAGAAGCGTATTCCAAGAGCATTGTATGAAAGTGGTGATGAAACAGTTTCCGCCGTTCAGACGCGAACATTGACACAACATCCTGTGCAGTTTTTTGCTAATTATCATTTTCTTGGTAAAAGTTCTTCTATCCAGCCTTATGTACAATTAAGCGGCGGAGCCAGTATTCTTGACTACACTTTATATTATGGTACTTTGGCACAACAAAAACAAAAAGTAGCTCCTACTTATGGAATTGGTGTTGGATCAAAGTTCTTATTTAAAAAAGATGGAAAATTTGGTGCTGATGTGCGTGTAAAATATCAGGGTACATCATTTAAATATGATTACATTGACAAAGGAATTTCGTCTGTAAATGCCTCCGTAGGATTATTTTATCGTTGGTGGTAATTTCAGCAAAAAGTGTTTATCTATGCTGATTACCAATTTCATTGAATTTTGAATAAAAATAGAATTTTGTTAAAAACCGTTTTTTTGTGGATCACAGGTGTTTTGGTTGTTTTTGCCGGAACAGGAATTTGGGTATGGAATAGGTTCGGGCCATCCGACCATAAAACATATTCCGAAAAAGTACAAGATGTATTAATGGCCAAAACCCTGGATTCTGCTTCATCAGCATGTGATCTGTCGGTTCGCCGCTATAAACAAATTGGAAAAGAAATGCAGTTTGAACTAGCTGCAAATGTCGGCGGATTAGCTCCTTATAATATTGAAATTTTACAGGAAGGTGTTGTACAACGTTTCAATAATGTGCCGCACCGCTACGGTATCTGGCTTACATTACCGGAAGTAAATTTAAAGCAGGGATCTGCCACTATAAAAGTTACCAGTTTGGGGCAGGCAGGCTGTGAGACAGTTGCATCTTTCGAGTATGACAAAATTAAAAGCAATGAAATTTTAGCCCAGGATCAATGGATCAGGCAGGGAAGCAAAGATATCTGGCTGGATGTTAGGCCGGTTCAAAAAGACGGACATATTTATCTAAAAGATTTTGCTAATTATGAAGATGGGCGTACGCGCGTTTTGATGATTGATGGAATAGAAGTGAAAAATCTGGATAAAGGAATTGAGGTGAAACCAGGTTATTTATATTCTGTTACCGGCCGCTGGATTGATGCTCCTTATAATGACTGGTGGAATAAATTAAGAAACAGATCAGTCAGGCAACAAAATATATGGATTAGCCGACAAAATTTTTCGTTGGAAAAATCAGCTTTAACGAAAATAGATATCCCAAAATGGTTCTCGCCATCCAAAAAAACCAATGTTGATTTTGATACCAAATTCCCTGAATTTTCCCCTATTGCAGGAAAGCTGGTAATGCAATACCGGTTGAATGCTTATGTACATCCTGAAAACTATTTTAAGAGAGGAATCGGATATCTGTACGGCTGGGAAAAAGATCTGCCATCACAAAAACTTCATTGGACGGCGACCCCCAATTATTTTGGTGATAAGGATGAAAAATGGTTTGGGAGTTTATCAAGACAAGATGTTGAATCAAAAGCTGGTATGCCCGATTTTGGTGTTTACGCATTCGACTTCGAGTTTTGGAACCAACATTACACACCTGAAGTTAAGCAGCGTTTGATCTGGTTTACTGAACGTGTTCGAAAGGATCACCCAAATATGTTTTTAATGGACTACTGGGGCGGTGGTGCTTATACGAATCCGCATATTACCAAATCAGGCGGTACAAATCCATTGGAATATGTAAAGGACTATGATCAGCCAAAAGCTAATAACTCCAATTTTGATCCATTACCCAATGGCGAAAGCTTTCATAGTTTGTTTAATGTAACTCCAATAGATGTTTATCCAAAACCAATGTTTGCAATGGATGAACAGGGAAATACTGCAAATAATTATGTTTTACTTTCAGCAGTTCATTCCATGCGAATCAATAAACTGATTCCTTATCAAAAAAATAATAAATTTATTTTTTATGCCTGGAACCGGTATATGCCGCTTTATAACGATCCGATTGTACCCTGGAATTTACAAACTACGAGTCCAAAAGGAGAGCTGATACTCAATGAACTTGAAATGATGCCAGCCAGCCAGGCATTAAGTCTGTCTTTATTTTCCCTTATTTTATTTGATGGCTACTATCTCTGGCACGACGGCGGACCTTTGGGTAACGATCCAAATGGATACAGTATTCCTGATGAATCGAATGGAAAAGGAAAGGAATGGTATCCGGCAGACAGCAAAACAAATATATCTGCCCTTAAACGAGCTCCCGGCGCTCCGGGGACTCCTACTTATTGGGACTATCCAACAGAATTTTATTCATTGGGAAACTGGATGGCAAAACAAGTTGAAGATATTTTGGTGGGCGGAATTAATAAGGATTTGCCTTTTCAATTAAACGGACAATGGATAGAGCCAAAGAAAGCGCAGGCTGTACTGGCAATTGATCAAAAATTACCGTTTGTAACCTCTATTGTAAAAGGAAATCAAATTGCTGTTCTGGCGGTTGACAGCTTTCAAGCTCCTAATGCAACGAAGAAAATTACTATTAAACTTCCTGACGGCAGCCAGGATTCTGTGGAGCTTTATGGTAACTGGCCGGTACTGTATCGTGGAAAATTAAAAAACTGAGTTGTTTTTGATTAATGAGGCTGTTTCAAATATTGTCAGTCTGAGCGGAGTAGAAGCCCCAAGTCATATTGCTGGGCCACTTCACTCCGCTTAGTTTGACAATAAGAATAATTTTAGTTTTTAGAACGGAATCATTTTTTTCAGGAAACCCGCACGTAACTTCCCAGCCATTTTAAATGCGTACCATATATATGCATGATTTCCTTAACAGGCTCGTCATCAATATGGCCTAAGAATTCTACCAAAAACCAATTCCGAAAACCTGATTCCCCTCGTTGAGGACGGCTTTCTATTTTGGTAAGATTGATTCCACGATCATTAAATTCCTTCAAAAATTCGTACAAAACACCTGGACGATTGGTATTTGGAAGATTCGCAATAATGGTAGTTTTGTCCATATCGCTTTTAGCATTTACAAAGTCTTTGGAAAGTATGAGGAATCTTGTCCGGTTCTGGTCGCTGTCTTCAATATTTTCAAAAAGAACCGGCACACCAAATAACCGGGCAGAAATATTGGAACATATTGCAGCGGAATCCGCCTCTTGCGAAGCCATTTTAGCTGCCTTAGACGTAGAATCTACCGGAATCAGTTCAACGCCTAGTCCATCCAGATATTCACTTATAAACTTACCACATTGTCTGAAAGCAATATCCTTCGAATAAATACGCTTAATATCCCGAAGCGAATCCGACTGGGAAGCAAAGGTAAAGTGAATAGGAAGCATTAATTCTGCAACAATTGTCAGATTTTTATCATGCAAAAAATCCACAGTTTCTATCACTATACCTTCCTGGTTATTTTCAACCGGCACTACTCCAAATTTGGCACGACCGGTTTCGACGCTTTCAAAAACAGAATGAATGGTTGGTAAAACAAGATATTCGCTCATCGCACCAAACCTGCTTTCAGCAGCCTGATGAGTAAAACTTCCTTCAGGTCCCAGATAAGATATTCTCTCGGGTAATTCCAGATTACGTGAAACAGCAAAAATTTCAAAGAAAATGGCATCAATAGCTTGTCTTGTCAGTAAACCCTGGTTGCGTTTTTCAAGCCTGTCCAGTATTTGCTGTTCTCTTTCAGGCCTGTAAATAATTGACTTGGACGAACGTTTTAATTCACCAACTTTCTGAACCAATTCCATTCGTTCATTCAAAATAGCTAACAACTGGTCATCCAGATCATCGATTCTATTTCTTAAATTTTGTAATTCCACAGAGACAATGTAAAATGAAAAATATTTGATGGAGAAAATTCATTACCGGACTGGATTAACTCAGTCCGGTAATTTACTTCATTCTGATAATACCTGATCTGGTATTTATTAAACGGCAATTGCCAATTCTTCTATATTTTTTTCAACTTTTAAATTATCAATAATAAAGCGCTGACGTTCAGGCGTATTTTTGCCCATATAGTAAGTCAGCAACTTTTGTATTGAAGTTTCCTTTTGAAGAATGACAGGTTCCAAATGCATATCTTCACCTATAAATTTACCAAACTCGTCGGGTGAAATTTCTCCTAAACCTTTAAAACGCGTAATTTCAGGTTTGCTCCCTAATTTATCAATAGCTGCCTGCTTTTCTTCCGGCGTGTAACAATAAATTGTTTCTTTCTTATTTCTAACCCTGAAAAGAGGCGTTTCCAATACATACAAGTGCCCATTTCGCACCAGATCCGGAAAGAACTGTAAGAAAAATGTCATCAGCAATAACCGGATATGCATACCGTCCACATCCGCGTCTGTTGCAATTACGATACGGTTAAAACGCAGGTTTTCAACGCCATTCTCAATATCCAGTGCATGCTGAAGCAAATTAAACTCTTCATTTTCATACACTATTTTTTTATTGAGGCCAAAGCAATTTAATGGCTTACCACGTAAACTGAAAACCGCCTGAGTTTGGATATTCCTTGATTTTGTAATAGATCCGCTTGCCGAATCTCCTTCGGTTATAAACAATGTACTTTCGTAACGAAGATCATTTTTCAGATCTGTAAGATGTAACCTGCAATCACGTAACTTTTTATTATGCAAATTAGCTTTTTTAGCCCGGTCATTTGCCAGCTTTTTTATACCAGCCAGCTCCTTTCTTTCCCGTTCTGACTGCTCTATACGCTTTTTCAAAGCATCTCTGGATTCGGGATGCATGTGAAGATAATTATCAAGCCTTTCTTTAACAAAATCATTCACAAAAGTACGAACCGACGCGCTGTCAGGATTTGGCGTCATGGTATTGGATCCAAGCTTTGTTTTTGTTTGTGACTCAAAAACTGGCTCCTGAACTCTAATTGCAATCGCGGCAATAATAGACGACCGGATGTCTTCCGGTGCATAATCTTTACCAAAATGTTCGCGAACTGCACGCACAACGGCTTCTCTGAATCCGGTTAAGTGTGTACCACCCTGCGTGGTATACTGACCATTAACAAAAGAATAATATTCCTCGCCGTACTGATTCCCATGCGTCATGGCAAACTCAATATCTTCTCCTTTTAAATGTATAATCGGATAACGAATCGTTTCTGCATCCGATTTGCTTTGCAACAAATCCAGTAATCCGTTCTGGGAGATATATTTTTGTCCATTGAAATTAATTGTCAAGCCAGCATTCAGGTAACAATAATTCCAGATCATATTATTCAGGTACTGAGGTATATATCTAAAATTTTTAAATATTATACCGTCGGGCTCAAATACCATATACGTACCGTTCCTCTGATTAGTCTGTTCTTCCTTCGATTCGTGCAATAAAACACCTTGCTGAAATTCAGCTGTTTTTGACTTCCCTTCCCGATAAGATTGTACTTTAAAATAGTTAGAAAGTGCGTTTACAGCCTTTGTTCCAACCCCATTTAAACCTACCGATTTCTGAAAAGCACCTGAATCATACTTACCACCAGTATTAATTTTTGATACACAATCAACAACTTTCCCCAACGGTATCCCACGTCCATAATCTCTTACTTCTACCCGATGTTCAGAAATTTTTATTTCAATAACTTTACCATTTCCCATCATGTGTTCATCGATGGAATTGTCCATTATTTCCTTCACAAGCACATAAATACCGTCATCTACCGAAGAACCATCCCCCAATTTCCCTATGTACATCCCAGGACGGAGACGAATATGCTCCTTCCAATCCAGTGACTTTATACTGTCTTCGTCGTATTGAACGTTAGTCGTCTTTTCCATAATTTATTAATATCCTTATATTAAGAATATCTGAATTTAATTGTATTTTAATAATTTTAGTCATTTATCGTTATGCTATTGTAACTTTGCACAATGATTCTTGTTTATGCCGATTAATAGAAATTCTTTAAAAATAGGAAAAATCTAATTTACTTTGCATCATATAAAAAATCAAATATTCAGTTTTTCCTTATTAAAAATTCAAAATTACTAAGTTCTTTGCGTAGTTATATTGAGTTTCAAGCATTTCATAGCACAATAACACTTCTTATGAGCAGATTCAAGTTGAATAAAAATTGTAAATATATATTACCCTATTTGCTAAGTTTTGCGATTTCCTTACCAGTTTTTTCACAGGTTACAGCGCCCACTTCTGCACCTTCAACAGCACCCACAACAACCGGGCAGCCTCAAGGTACGCAGCAGCCGGCAAACTCCAGAACTACTACACCAACAAATTCTAAAAGTAATGCACCTGCAAACAATGCAGCCAATCAGCCTGCGAATCAACAGAATAACCCGCAGGGAACGGATGCAAAAACAGTAGAAAAAGGAAAAGCAGCACTGGATGCAGCTGAGGCGGCAGATGGAACTGACACTGATACGAAAGACCGGAGTAAAGAAAATAAAACAACAACGTCAACGCTAACTCCTGAAGAAGAAGCAAAACAGGTGTTGCGTAATAAAATTTACGGATATTCGATATTTGCAGATAAAAATTTAAATACAATTCCTGATTTCCAGATTGCTACTCCTGCCAATTATGTAGTAGGACCGGGAGATGTTTTGAAAATATTCTATTTCAATTATGCAGAAGCATCTTACGAACTGACTGTTGATCGTGATGGCTTTATTTCTATACAGCCCAGAGTAGGAAAGGTTTATGTAAATGGCCTAACCATTGAAGAAATAAGAAAAGTACTGATTGATAAATTTACAAGAGCCAACGTTCCGGGACTTATTGGGGAAGGTGGCCAGCCGGCCCGGACTAAACTGATGGTTCAGCTGGGTGAAGTACGAACAGTTAAAGTTTATGTTACAGGTGAGGTTATTAATCCGGGCAATTATGAAATTTCCTCTCTTAGCTCAGGGTTCAATGCATTATATTTAGCTGGCGGACCTAATGAAATCGGATCTTTTCGTGATGTAAAAATAGTCCGTAATGGTAAAGTTATTTCTCACTTTGATATTTATGACTTCCTTTCTAATGGTTCATTTAAGGGTGATTTGCGTGTTCAGGACAATGATAATATCGTAGTTGGTTATTATATTAAACGGGTTGAAATAGCTGGTTTAGTTAAAAGGCCAGGTATCTATGAACTTTTGCCTGAAGAAAAATTGAGTGATGTGATTAACTATGCCGGTGGTTTTGATGATCAGGCATATAGAGGCAGATTAAAAATTGATCGCATTACATCTATTGAAAGAAAAATACTTGATGTTTCAGAAGATCAGTATAAAACGTTTGAGATGGCAACCGGAGACGTTATCAATGTAGAAACTGTCCTGGACCGTGTTGAAAATATTGTAACTATCACGGGTTCGGTTATGCGCCCGGGAAACTTTGCACTTGAAAACAGTCCTACCTTAAAAAAATTAGTTGACAATGCTCAGGGATTAAGAGAAGATGCTTTTATTGGGCGTATCAGCGTTTTAAGGACTAAACAGGATCTTACGATTGAAAGCATTTCTTTAAATTATGCTGACATTCTAAATAACACAGTACCGGATCTGATACTTACAAGGCTGGATCAAGTGGTTATCCCATCTAAATTTGATATGTCAGAACCAGCATATATTACGGTTTCAGGCGAAGTTAATAATCCACGAATTGCTGAAAACGAAGGAAGATATGCTTATACTTCTAATATGACCCTGGAAGATGTACTTTTACAGGCTGGTGGTCTTAAAGAATCAGCTTATTCTACTGAGGTAGAAGTTGTACGCCGGAAACGGAACAGTCTTGCAGGAGCTGCCAACGCACAGATTTCTGAGATTCACAAATTTAATATCAACCGGGATCTTTCACTAAACAGCAAAGAAACCAATTTTGTTTTACTTCCATTTGATCAGGTAATCGTAAGAAAATCTCCTAATTATGTTGAACAGCAATCGGTATTTCTGGAAGGTGAAGTTCTTGTAAATGGTCCTTATAGCATTATTAATAAAAATGACAAGATCAGTGATATTATAAAAAGAGCAGGAGGATTAACTGAACTGGCTTATCCGGAAGGAGCGACCCTTCTTAGAAGATCAATCGTAAACAGTCTGCAAAATCCGATTAATTATGAGGAGGAAGAGGCTGCTCAGGTTAACATTAAACGAGGAACGATTACAAGTGATCTTCCTAACGTAAAAGAAGAATCGATCGGAATTAAATTAAAAAGCATATTAAAAAACCCTGGTTCTTTTGAAGATCTCATTGTTCAGGAAGGAGATATTATACGAATTCCAAAAAGGCTGGAAACAGTTCAGGTTATCGGTTCTGTACTATATCCAACTACAGTAAAATATGGTAAAGGAATGGCCTTTTCGGATTACATTTCCCAGTCAGGAGGTTTTACCACGCAATCATTAAGAAAGAGTTCCTATATCAAATATCCTAACGGAAACGTTGACAGAACAAGAAGATTTCTTTTCTTCAATGTATATCCTAAGGTTGAGCCCGGCTCTGAAATTTATGTACCACAAAGAGCTGCACCTGCGCTCAACCCACAACAAACAATCGCAACTGCAACCGGTTTGTTAGGTTCGCTGATGGGATTAGTTGTAACAGTTTTGGCCTTCCGTTCATTAAGATAAGATTTAATACAATGTCGACTACAATACAAGAAATTCCTGAGGATCAGCTTACTCCCAGAGACGTTATTGATAAGGTGCTGGAAGTTAAGAGCGCACTGGTAAGGAACTGGCCTTTTCTAATACTTTTGCCACTTATTGGTTTTGGTATTGGTTATGCCATGGATTCCTATTTAAAAACGCCTAATCAATACGAAGCGGAAGTAGTATTTAACCTCGGAGGAGGGCAGGGTTCAGGCCCTGGTGACCTGGCAGGTTTGCTTGGATTAGGTAATGCACCTGATGCCAATATTTTCACCGGAGACAACTTCTTCTATTTCGTTAAATCAAGGCCTGTTATTGAAAGAAATTTAATGAAAGAAGTAGATGTAAATGGTACGAAAATGATTCTTGCCAATTTTTACATTGATTCCAGTGGGATTAAGCAAGAAGACTGGAAAGACCGTCCTGAACTCCATAACTTTCATTTTGCTTCAAGAGACCTTGCAAAACTGGATATAGCTTCCAGGGTTATTTTGAATGAATTGGTACAAAAAGTATCTAAATCCACAGATATTTCTGCACTAGAACGTAAATCTTCGTTTATACAACTTTCTACAAGTATGGAAAACGAGAGACTGGCAGGATTGTGGGTTACTACATTACTGAAAACGGTGGAAGAAATGTATACGGAAAGTCAAACTCAAAAAACCCGTAAAACATTGAGTTTGTTACAACACCGCGCCGATTCTCTCGCAGTAGTATTAGGAATAGCTGAACACAAATTGGCCAGAGAATTAGATTACAGTGCTCAAATCTACTTACCGGAAGCTAAAATATCCGCTAATAAAATGGAACGCAAGTCGACTTTTTTACAAACGCTTTATTACGAAGCCATGGGTAATGCAGAAAAAATGCGGGTATCTCTTGTTCGTGAAGCACCTCTGTTTACTGAAATTGAAGGCATAAAAATTCCTTTGGATTTAAAATCTGAAGATAAAAGAAGAGCAAAAATAGGAGCATTGGCAGGATTACTGATCGCCCTGGTATTTACTTATTTCCGGACAGTATTCTCTCCTTCAATCAAAGTCGTAAAGGCTTAATTTATCGTTTATGCAACACACTACTACAATTAAAGCAGGGGGATCAGAAAAAGATTACTGGAAAGAATTATGGCTTAACAGACAATTACTATGGATTCTATCCAAAAGAGATATATCTGTTCGTTATAAACAAACTCTTCTTGGATTGGCCTGGAGTGTTTTAAGGCCATTGATGACTATGGTCATTATGGTTTTTGTTTTCAGCATGGTTGCAAAGCTTGAAGGTGATCCTGGTATTCCTTATCCTCTTATGGTTTTGAGTGGACTTACCATCTGGACTTTCTTTGCTAATACTTTTACACAAATCAGTAATAGTATTTTGATTAATTCTAATTTGGTTTCCAAAGTATACTTTCCAAGGCTGCTTATGCCATTAAGTTCTGTGGCTGTCGGTTTCGTTGATTTTCTGATTACGTTTGTAATTTTCCTTATATTCACAGTTATTTCAGGATATCCTCTAAGCTGGAATATTATTTTTCTTCCGGCATTTATTGTTTTGACATTCATAATTTCTCTTGGATTTGGCCTGTTCTTTGCCGCGTTAAATGTACGTTTTCGTGATATCGGGCAGCTTATTCCATTTATGATACAGGTTGGCTTCTACATTTGTCCTATTGCTTATACAAGCAGACTGGTAGAAGGTAAATCGTTTGAAAAAATATATAAATTAAATCCCATAGTTGGCATCATTGATGGTTTCAGATGGTGTTTATTAGGCGATAAAGCCTATTTTGATTCCCAAAGTCTTTATTCCACCACTATAATTTCTCTCTTAATATTGATATTATCTGTGTTTTATTTCCGTAAAAAGGAAAATACGTTCGTTGATCATATCTGAAATAGCTATTTTTGTACATGCCTGTAATTGTAGCTGAAAACATCAGCAAAAAATATATTATTGACCATCAGAGAAAAGGTGGTGCCCCTAGCCTTCGCGACATTGTTAACGAAACCGTTGACAAAGTGTTTTCGCGAAAAGGCAAGAATACCGATTTTGCAGAAAAAGAGGAATTCTGGGCTTTAAAAGATGTTAATTTTACTATTGACCAAGGTGACCGTATTGGCATTGTAGGTCATAACGGAGCCGGGAAATCAACACTTCTCAAAATTCTAAGCCGGATTACTGAGCCTAGCACCGGTCAAATTAAAATTGACGGGCGAATTGCAAGTTTGCTGGAAGTAGGAACTGGTTTTCATCCGGAGCTGACTGGCCGTGAGAATATATTTCTTAATGGCGCAATACTTGGAATGGCAAAGAGTGAGATTAAGCAATCGTTTGACGCTATTGTTGATTTTGCGGGTGTTGAGAAATTTTTAGACACACCAGTAAAACGTTATTCATCAGGAATGTACGTGCGGCTGGGCTTTGCAATAGCAGCCCATCTAAATCCTGAAATTCTAATTGTGGATGAAGTGCTGGCGGTAGGTGATACAGAATTTCAGAAAAAATGTCTCGGAAAAATGCGTGATGTTTCTGAAAGCGGAAGAACACTCCTGTTTGTCAGTCATAATTTAACTGCTATACAGGCTCTTTGTAATAAATCATTTTATTTCGAAAAAGGCCGTTTAATTGATCAGGGTGAAACCACACATATTGTTACCAATTATTTAAGCAAGGTTTCTCATAAATCTCTTGAAAAACATTGGGACACCGTAGACGAGGCACCAGGAAATGATCAGGTGCGGATTAAAAGCTTTAAACTTTTACCGGAATATCAGGAAAACCTGTCTCATATTGACGTTCGTACCCCTATGAATTTCCAGTTTGAATTCTGGAATATGGAGGAAGGCGCTAATTTGAACCTTAGTATGCACTTGTATACTTTTACTGGTGAGTGCATATTTAATGTAGGAACACAATCAGAACCCTTTGGTAAGGGTTTAGTAAGAGGAACCTGCGAAATTCCTGGTAATTTTTTAAACGATGGCTCTTATGTCGTTTCAATGATGATCGTTAAAGATACCAGTACGGTTCTTTACAATATGGAAGAAGCCCTTATTTTTGACATTGAGGATTTCCGCGAAAATGTTACCTGGTATGGTAAATGGCCTGGTTACATTCGCCCTCAACTTAATTTTTCCATTCGCCAAACTGAACACGTAGTGAATGATTAACGTCACTAAAACTTTTTTACCTGATCAGGAAAAATACCTTCAATATGTTCGGGAAATTTGGGAACGTGGGTATCTTACCAATAACGGCCCTGTTTTACAGCAACTTGAATCCCAATTAAAAGATTATTTAAATGTAGATCATCTTTATTTTTGTGGAAACGGTACTATCGTTTTGCAAATTGCAATCAAAGCCCTTGAAATTACAGGAGAAGTAATTACTACTCCGTTTTCTTACTGTGCTACTTCCAATGCAATATTGTGGGAAAAATGTATCCCGGTATTCGTTGATATTGATCGTGAAACTTTCAATGTCGATCCTAAATTAATCGAAGCTTCCATTACATCGTCTACAACCGCTATACTGGTTACGCATGTTTATGGAAATCCTTGCGATGTTGAAGAAATTGAACGCATTGCAAAAAAGCATAACCTAAAAGTTATTTACGATGCTGCTCATGCATTTGGCGTAAAATACAAAAACCGGTCATTGCTGTCTTTCGGTGATATTAGTACCTGCAGCTTTCATGCAACCAAAGTTTTCCATACAATTGAAGGCGGAGCGCTGATCTCTAATCATCCTGAATTAGACGAAAAACTCAATTTGCTTCGTGCCTTTGGGCATCAGGGCGATGAGTCTTATCATTTTGCAGGAATTAATGGTAAAAACTCGGAGTTCCATGCTGCTATGGGGTTATGCAACCTGCCGCATGTTCCTGAAATTATTGTTGCCCGGAAAGATGTATTTGATGCCTATGATAGCTTACTGAACTGGAATATTCTGGAACAGCCGAAAAGAAGCGAGTATATTGAATATAACTATGCCTATTATCCCGTAGTATTTCCATCAGAACAGATTATGAAAAATGTGATGGAAGCTTTGCGTGCGGAAGATATTATCCCCCGCAGGTATTTTTATCCGTCTCTTAATATGCTGGAATTTATGCCAAGACAAATTTCATGTCCTGTTTCTGAAAATATTTCCGAACGGGTTTTGTGTCTGCCATTGTATGTAGGACTTCCGCTTTCGGATATTGAACGGATTTCGGCAATCATCAACGGTCACTTAGCACCATAGTATTATGGTTATATTATATTGGCTTTCATTTTTAATATTTCTATTCAGTGTTGGTTTCGTTTCTAAAAAAATTGCGCAGCCATCACTGACTGAGTGGATTATTACGTCGTTCATTCTCTTTACCGGAAGTATTATACCTACGGGTTTTGTGCTGTCAGCACTTGATCTTACTGCCAGTGTTTTTTCATGGATTATTGGAAATTTCATTATGCTTGCTATACATGCAGGCATCTGGTCTTTGCTGGTTCCCAAAAAACAGCATTATTCTATACGACTTATATTAGCCAACAGAGTTAATACTTTCAGGCTTTGGACTACGGAATTATCCTCTTACCTGAAGTTTGTATTTATTATAATGTTTGGTACACTTGCTATCGTTTGTATTACCAATTTCATACTGGTTCTCTTTACAGTTCCTAATGAGTGGGATAGCATGACCGGGCATTTAAACCGGGCAATACGATACATTCAACGGGGTACAATGGCTCATTTTGGTGGGGCAAACTGGAACATGGATACATATCCTAAAAGTCCTACCACTATTCAGATCTATTGTTACCTGATCAGTGGAAAAGTTGAAAATGCATTCAAACTGATTCATCATTTATCCTATTACATTACACTCATATCAGTTTTTGGTATTGCACAAAGAATTGGCAGAAACCTTTCGGCCAGTATTTTTTGTGCTTTAGCGTATGGAATGTTCCTGGATTTTTTAATGCAGGCAGTTACAACGGAGACAGATATTATTTTAACAGCCTACCTGAGTTGTCTACTTTATTTTCTTTTCACCTATTACAATACACGGGCCAACAAGTACCTCTATCTTTCGGGTATCACATTTGGCATTGCCCTTGGTCATAAAGCAACATTTGCATTACTGCTGCCTTCCGTTTTTGTAATCATGGTTTACACGGTTTTTCTTGCACCTGATTTCAAAATATTTTTTCAGCGATTCTGGAAACTTGCTGCTGCTATTTCACTTGCTGTGCTGATCTATACTTTACCAACCGGATACGTTAAAAATATAGAGGTATTTGGTCATCCGATTGGTCCGGCCAGCGCCCGTAAACATCAGTCCTTTGAAAGGTTTGGGCCTTTATCTAATTTATTTGAACAGGGAAGCAGGAATGTTGTACGTTATTCTTACGATTTTTTCAATCTGGATGGAATCCGTAATGCGCAGTGGGGTTATGATCTCAATACGTTCATTCGCAAACCGCTTGTGATGCTGGAAGACAAGCTTCACATGCGCCTGGATGAAGAAAAAGTTTACGCTATTGTCCCTTTTTCACTTCACCGCAAGTTTGATTATTACAATGCTAATCCTTATTGGGGCGTTTTTGGCTTTGCACTGATTCTGCCTTTAATTCTGTTGGTGTTATTCAGGGTTTTCTGGTCACGTGTTCACTGGTTTCTCGCACTTGCTTTTATTATTCACTTTATCGGAATTTCTTACTCAGCAGTTTATGATCCTTTTAAAGGAAGGTATTTTATAGAAAGCGGTTTGTTTGGTGTTTTTTTCCTGCTATTGCTTTTCTCTCATCATCGCCTGTCAATTATTAAGCCAAGACGGAGAATATGGAAAGCTTATGTTTCAATAATTGTAATGGTGGCATGTGTTTCCGCGGTCATGTCAGTTTATCTGAACATTCGCTGCCTGCCTTTTCCGGCGTATGGTTCTGAGTCAGCTTTACAAATGAGCCGTATTAAATATCAGACTTTTGCCCGGCCAGATATTACCAAGGCATATGAACTTTATGATTCGATTGTTCCACAGGACGCAACCGTTGCACTGGCCACAATTAATGATGACTTTGAATATCCTCTTTATGGAAAGAAACTTACACGAAAATTGATTTCGATTAATCCTTATGAGCAGGGTTTACAACCGATTCCAAAAGAAGCAGATTATCTTTTTTATGACAGAAGTATCGTAAATGATACAAGCAGGATAAAAGCTCTTCCCGGGGATTTACGTTTGGGATCGGATACTACCATGACTGGTTTAAATGTAAAAGGAGAAGATCATTATCTTCGCAAGCTTAAATAATAATTGGATAAGAGATGAATGATTTTAAATTCTTCCGCTTTTTATCTAAATCAAATTCATCAACTATGGCAACAATCCGCCAGTAATCAGATAATCAATGACCATTGCAATCATGCAGCCTTATATATTCCCATATATCGGGTATTTCCAATTGATTAATGCCGTAGATAAATTTATCATTTATGATGATGTAAATTTTATCAATAAAGGATGGATTAATCGTAACAACATTTTAGTATCAGGAGCACCACATCTTTTCACTATTCCGCTAAAAGACGCCAGTCAGAATAAATTAATAAATGAAGTAGAATTGCTGACTAATGATCCATGGAAAAAAAAGTTTTTAAAAACAATTCAGCAATCCTACCAAAAAGCACCAAATTATAAAAATGTTTTTGTTCTTGTAGAAGAAATTGTATATTTAAATACCGAAACAATTCATGAACTTGCACTGCATGCTTTAAAAAAAATATGTATTTATATGGGAATTAGCACTGAAATCGTTTCTTCCTCAGCCATTTACAAAAATACTAATTTAAAAGCGCAGGATAGGATACTGGATATTTGTAAACAGGAAAATGCGGATCATTATATTAATCCTGTTGGCGGAATGGAGTTATATGACAAGTCTAAATTTGCAAAAGAGAATATTCAGCTTAACTTTCTAAAAAGTGTTGCTAGCCCTTATTCTCAATTCAAAAATGCTTTCGTACCTTGGCTGTCGATTATAGATATATTGATGTTTAACGATACGGAAAGCATTAACACACTTTTAAAAGAATACGAACTTATATAAGAATGGCAAAAGTTATCATTTTTGGCGTTTTAGATACCGCAGAATTGGCTCATTATTATTTGCAGCATGATTCAGAACATGAAGTGGTAGCTTTCGCAGTTAACCGTCAATATATTCAGGAAGAATCATTCCATGGCTTACCAGTGGTGGCTTTTGAAGATGTCGAAAAAGTATTTTTCCCTTCAGAATATTCATTTTTTGCCCCGATGACCGGCCGGAATATGAATAGAAACCGGGAAGGCGTTTATAACGAAATTAAAGCCAAAGGATATCAGCTTATATCTTATATCAGCTCTCATGCAACCATTTTTGATAAAAGCGTTGTTGGAGATAACTGTTTTATTCTGGAAGATAATACTATTCAGCCTTTCACAACAATCGGAAATAATGTTGTCATGTGGAGCGGTAATCACATCGGACATCATAGCATTATTAAAGATCACGTATTTTTTACTTCACATGTAGTGATGTCAGGGCACTGTGAGATTGGGTCGTATTCATTTTTTGGTGTAAATAGTACTATTCGTGACTATACACAAATTGCTCAGGGGACATTGGTAGGAATGGCATCCGCAATTACCAAAGAAACAGAAGAATGGGGAATTTATATTGGTAATCCTGCGAAAAAGGTACCAGGCAAAAAAAGCTTTGAAGCTTATTAATTGGTACACTCGCATTTTTATTGAAGACAATGTGATTTTGTTTTGATATTTATAGCAACTCACTAAGTTAATGGAACATAAAAAAATACTATTCGTAAGTCATGATGCAAACAGGGCAGGAAGTCAGCTTCTATTGCTACAATTGCTGAGACTACTGAAAGAACGAGGCGTTCCAATGCATTTATTGCTTTGCAATGGTGGAGAACTGGAAGATGAGTTTGCGGAAGTGATAACAATTACCAGGTTATATAAAAGTTATACTGTTGCTCCTCCCCTTTTTACAGGAAAGCTTCTCAGAAAAGTTAATCTGCATAAATTATACGAAGAACACTCCGCGCAAAAAGAAAACGGCAGAATAATAACTGAACTGGAAAGCCAGAATATTGGATTGGTTTTTGTTAATTCTATCGCAAACGCCGGTGTATATTATGATACAT
>Ga0247739_10000168_pt1 | contig 22476 bp, 23 predicted proteins | sample UWRJL058202B2_FD_180943 | JGI IMG/M metagenome (GOLD analysis project Ga0247739, IMG submission 180943) | Plant litter microbial communities from Arlington Agricultural Research Station in Wisconsin, United States - UWRJ-L058-202B-2 | ecosystem: Environmental > Terrestrial > Plant litter >...
GCCCGATGCCATTTTGTTAGATTTAGGTTTGCCGGATACATCTGGCTTGAGCGTTTTGCAAAAATTAAAAGCCAATCCACTGACGCGCCATATTCCCGTACATATTGTTTCTGCCTCGGATCGCACCGAAGCAGCTTTGCAATTGGGCGCTGTAGGTTACGTTACCAAGCCTGCAACCCGTGAACGCCTGCAAGATGTGTTTGAAAAACTGGAATCCAAGCTGACCCAAAAAGTGAAAAAAGTATTGCTTGTTGAAGACGACGAGTTGCAGCGAAAAAGTGTCACGCAATTAATTGGTGATGACGATGTGGAAATTATTGCGGTTGAGTCAGGGCAGGAAGCGATCGCGCACCTCAATAAAACTATTTTTGATTGCATGATTATCGATTTGAAATTGCCAGATATGCAGGGCCATGAACTTCTACAACGTATGTCGGTTGAAGATATTTGCAGCTTTCCTCCGGTGATCGTTTATACCGGCCGCAATCTCACTCGCGATGAAGAAAATAATCTGCTCAAATATTCTCGCTCCATTATTATCAAAGGCGCTCGTTCGCCAGAGCGTTTACTGGATGAAGTGACGCTTTTCTTACACAAAGTAGAATCTGAATTATCTACCGAACGTCAATCGATGCTTAAAATAGTACGTGGCCGCGATCGCGCATTAGAAGGCAGAAAAATTTTGCTGGTAGATGACGATATGCGAAATATTTTTGCATTGACCGGTGCCCTTGAACAAAAAGGCGCCGTGATTGAAGTAGGTCGAAATGGTTTCGAAGCGATTAGTAAACTTGATGAAACACCTGATATAGATTTAATACTGATGGATGTGATGATGCCTGGTATGGATGGTCTAGAAGCAACGCGCCGTATTCGTACGGATGCTCGCTTCCAGAAGATACCGATTATTGCTGTGACAGCGAAAGCCATGAAAGATGATCAGGAGCAATGCTTAAAAGCAGGTGCTTCTGATTACCTGGCAAAACCAATAGATATTGATCGACTCTATTCATTGCTGCGCGTTTGGATGCCAAGCTTGGAACGTATTTAATGCCTAACTCCGCCAACACTGACATTGAAATAAAATTGCTGATTGAGGCGATTTATCTCAAATACAGTTATGACTTTCGCAATTATTCCGGTGCTTCAGTGAAACGCCGAATTTTACATGCGGTAAAGCAACTAAAATATAATTCAATTTCAGAATTGCAAATGCGTGTGTTGCATGAGCCAGATGCATTTATGGAATTACTGCAATACATCACTATTCCCACTACAGAAATGTTTCGCGATCCTGCTTACTTTTTGGCATTACGCGAAGAAGTTGTTCCTTTTTTAAAAACCTATCCATCATTAAAAATATGGATCGCTGGTTGTAGCACCGGCGAAGAATTATATTCCATGGCAATTTTGCTAAAGGAAGAAGGTTTACTTGATCGGACGATTCTTTATGCTACGGATATTAATCCTGTATCGCTTGAAAAAGCGCGCAAAGGAATTTTTTCGCTGGAACGTGTGCGTTCATACACCGGCAATTATCAGCAAGCGGGTGGTAAAGCTGCGTTTTCAGATTACTACACCGCGGCTTATGAAAGTGCACTCTTTGACAGATCACTTTGTGAAAATATCAGCTTTGCAGATCACAGCCTTGCAACCGATAGTGTATTTGCAGAAACCCATTTGATCAGTTGCCGTAATGTCATGATTTACTTTAATCATGATTTACAGGAACGTGTCCTCGGGCTGTTTCATGAATCATTATGCTATCGCGGTTTTCTAGGATTGGGCAGTAAAGAAAGTTTGGATTTTTCCGGCTACGCAAATTTTTTTGAGCCGTTGGTAAAACCACAACGACTATTTCGCAAAATTTAAGACTGACATTTTGAATTGGCATGACAACTAAAAATCGCAACACTATTAAGGCTATTGTCATAGGCGCATCTGCAGGCGGCATTAAGGCTTTATTGCAGTTGCTAGCACCTTTGCCGGAAAATTTTCGTCTGCCAATTATTATTGTCGTGCATGTGCCCCATGATCGGGATAGCAAATTGGCTCACGTTTTTCAGTATCACATGGCAATGACCGTACAACAGGCCCAAGATAAAGAATGGATACAACCAGGTATTATTTATTTTGCCGGATCGAGCTATCACCTATCAGTGGAAAAGAATTTCAGTTTCTCATTAAGTAGTGAAGAACCCGAATCATTTGCAAGGCCATCTATAGACATTCTTATGCAGTCCGCTGCAGATGCCTATAGAGATTCGTTAATGGGAATAGTACTTACGGGCGCTAATCATGATGGCGCCGCTGGACTTGCCAGTATTAAAGCGGCTGGTGGTTTATGCATTGTTCAAGACCCGGATGAAGCGGAAGTTGCGACTATGCCGCAAGCTGCCATAAGTCTTTGCAACCCGGATCTAATTCTGAAATTAAATGAAATGCACCAATTAATAAAGACTCTTGGGTAAGAAATTTTTTAATGGCACACGAATAAGAGTAAAACGAAGAGAATAATTATGACTACCAACATTACGAAGTTACTCATAGTAGATGACCTGCCAGAAAATTTGCACGCACTTTCAAAAATTATTGAAGGTGAAGATCGGGAAATTTATCAGGCAGCCTCTGGTGATGAGGCATTGGCGCTTTTATTAGAGCACGAATTTGCGCTTGCGATTCTGGATGTAATGATGCCCGAAATGAACGGATTTGAATTGGCGGAGCTGATGCGCGGCACAGAAAGAACGCGCCATACACCCATCGTTTTTGTAAGCGCTAGCGGGCGTGAACTTAATTATATTTTTAAAGGCTACGAAACCGGTGCAGTAGATTTCCTGTATAAGCCTCTTGATGTTGCTGCTGTTAAAAGTAAAGTGAATGTATTTGTTTCGCTTTACCAACAACGCGCACAAGTTAAACGCCAAGTTGAAGAATTAGAAAAAAGCCGCAACGAATTACGCACCACACAACATGAATTAGAGCGCGCTGTAAAAATGCGCGATGACTTTATGTCGTTGGTAGCCCATGAACTTCGGACACCTTTAAATACGCTACACGTTGAAGCGCAGGTTCGCCAAATTCAATTAGATAAAGGCAATATGAATGCTTTTGCACCAGAAAAACTAAAGGAAATGGTAGCCCGTGATGCCCGCCAAATCCAAAGCATGATTCGTCTCATTAATGACATGAATGATGTATCGCAAATTAAAAATGATAAATTATCAATTCGCCCTGTTGAAACCAATCTTTCACTATTGCTGCGTCGCGTTGTAGAAGACTTATCACTTCAGGCAAAAACTGCCGAAAGACATTTTATAGCGAAGGTCACTGAAGACGTTAAAGGTTTTTGGGATGAGTTTCGTATCGAACAAATTATTATTAATTTGCTCACCAATGCTATGCGTTATGGTGGAACGCAAGATGTGCATTTAACGCTTACAACACAAGACGAGTTTGCGGTCATTAGCGTTCGCGATTATGGAATAGGTATCAGCGCACAACAACAACACATTATTTTCGAAAAATTTGAGCGCGGTGAGAATAATAATGTATCCGCAGGTTTAGGGATGGGACTTTATATCGCACGACAGCTTGCAGAAGCACATGGTGGTTCTTTAACGGTGGAAAGTACTTTAGGTGAAGGCTCAACATTTACATTGCGATTACCGCTCGACTTATCATTAAAACAATAATAAAAATGTCGGTGCTAATCAGTATTCGATTTTCGCGCTTTTAAGCGCAGTAGAGCAGTATCTTGATCTATAACAAAGTCAAAACGGCCCAAAATATCCACGCCCAATAAACCATCAAACCCTTGTGAATTATCCATAGGTAATTGCGCAAGAATATGTTGGTTAAACACTAAATTTCCCATACTAATATTAGTTACGGTAAACAAAACACTGTCATGCGTACCGCTGGCCGTATTCAAACGAATCGGTTTGGTCGATTTGAGCATGCCAGGATATTTTGCGATGTAAGTGTTTGATAAACCGCTTAGCGATGCACCCGTGTCCAACAGCAAACGCGCCGGTGCGCCTTCGATACTGACATTAACCAAATATTGGTTGCCAAAACGTGTGAGCGAAATTGTTGATTCTCCCGGCACACTATCGCCATTCAAATTTGCGAGTATGGCCTCCGCACGTTTTTGCGCAACCGGATCATTAGCAGCCATAAGTGCGTGATACTGCGCCTGATAATTATCATTTAATTGCACCAGCAATGACGCCAATATTAAATGCAACTCACCATCGTTGGCGTTATATTTTAAAAGTTCGTCAAACTGCGCCATTAACCAGGAGTAATCTTCGTTGAAGAGCGATGGGGTATCTTTAATTTGAATAAGATATTTTCTAATGTCCTTTAACGCCTTATCAATTTTTTGGTCATCTAACTCCAGCTTCACATAGCGAAACCATGCATCAACCGCCATTAATGGTTGCGATTGTTTTTTATAAATCGTTGCTAAATATAACCAGGCGCGGGCTGCATCTTTAGGATCGCCCATACGCGATTCCAGCAAATGTATTGCCTCCTGATGACGACCGTTTGCAATTAACTGATCAACTTGCGCCCATGAAAATTGATTGACAGATTTTTCATTCGCAATATGTGGGGTTTGTTGTTCCAGGTTATCCAATCTTGTAATTACGCTACTATTTTTATCTGCAATACCGCGCTCATCAGTGGCATTTACAAAAGGTGTAGTCAAAATTTCCGAATCAGACGCTACTGTGGATGACACAGAGTCTTGATTAAAAAGCTGCTTTCGATATTCGCTGGCAATAAAACCGAGCGCGAAGGCAGTCATTGCAATCAATAAAGTTTTGCTTTGCATAACAGCAACCAAATAAATTTAAGTAAATTTTCTATGCGTAAACGCCAAAGCCTGGGTTCAACAACCAGGTGTAAAAGATTTCCTAACCGCTACTTTTATCATTTTTGCTATCTATCACTAACACGATCTGATTTTTTCCTTAACGAGACTTTTGATTACTATTTGATCCTGAGCCCACATCACCATTCAGCCAATGTTTGGCTCCAATGTTTACAATAGCTGCCATATTATTTCGACATCTTGAATTTAATCCGCGATAGAAATCGGAAGCAGGCATTCGTGTCAGATTGTTAATGACCTTACTAACATCCGTATTAGCTCGTTATTGTTTAAAAACCGTATATACAGTCGCAGATATAATAGAACGATCAATTTCACCTAAGTTCATAGATGTAATACAATTAACACTTTCATACAGAATAAACGCGGACGAGGTTCCTCATTCCAATGCTTAGTAATACGCCCATGAAAAACTGGCCATCCGCTCTCGTGCTTTGCGTGCTTAGTATTCAGGCACACGCTGACATCTTCGATGTCTACAGAAATCCAGACGGCTCCACCAAGTGGCAATGGGTAGCCAACAGCGCCTTGAGTTTGCTGATCCTTACCTTGCTTATAGTGGCGATCTTTTTATTAGTTGCGAACAGCCGAGCTCGGCGGGTTAATCGCGAACTCACAGATATTAAAGCTACCCTGGAAGATCGCGTCGCACGAAGAACACAATCTTTGATAGAGACGACAGAAGTTTTAAAAAACCGCGAACAATACATTACCAATATTGTTGAATCCATGCCATTGATGCTCATAGGCCTCAATCAAAAAATGGAAATTATCCAATGGAACCGCGTTGCGGAATCCTCTACCGGTCGCCCCATTTCAAGTGTGCTTGGTAAAAATTTATGGGAAGCATATCCCACCATTACGCTGACACCCAACCAGGTTTTAGAAGTGTTGCGCAACAAAACCACCATGACGATTAAGCACAGCCAGCGCGATCAATATTATTTTGATATTACACTCTACCCTTTGACTGACAAAGACGAAACGGGCGTTGTAATTTTGGTAGATGACATTACCAAGCAAATGAAAGCGGAAAATAAAGTTTCTGAACGCGACAAAGTGTCTGCCATGGGTGAACTGGCATCGGCGATGGCCTACGATATTAATTTACCTTTACAATCCATCTTATCCAGTTTGTTAGATTCACAAGCAAAATTATCCCGCAACGAATTAAGTGATATCAAAACAGAATTGCTGGATGCTTTAAAAAATGCGTGTTTCAGTGGCCAGCAGGCATCGTCTATTATTCAAAACTTATTAGATTTGGCTAATAGCCACAACGATGAAAAAGCACCTGCTGATGTTACGCTGCTAATGGATCAAAGTATAAAACTTGCAGGTAATCTATTCACAGACCTATCGGGTTTGCGATTTACAGCGATTAATGTAACGCGTCACTACCATGATAATCTTCCAAAAATTCCATGCTATCAATCGGAATTACAGCAAGTGTTTATCCGCTTATTACGCGCTGCCTTTCATTCATTGAATAATAACGGACAAGTTAATCCTGCTATAAATATTGAAATTAGCGAGTTTTATGATTCATTGTGGATTAAAGTCCAACACAATGGCAAAGCATTAACGCCCTTAGAGCAAGAGGACATATTCCAACCCTTCTTCTCTATTTCCGACAGAGAGCCTGCTTGTCCTGTTGAGCATCGTTTATCTTATTCTTATTTCATTATTACTGATCATCACGATGGGCAAATGTCCGTAACGTCAGATGAAAAATTCGGTACTTGCTTTAATATTCAATTACCACTTGTATGACCCCCGCATTAAAAATGCCGATCATCTTTTGAGGTGATCGGCATTTTTTGTTTTAGAACAACAATCAATTATTCAAGCAGACTGCGCAACATCCACGCGGTTTTTTCGTGCAATTGAATACGTTGAGTTAATAAATCCGCCGTCGCTTCATCACTAGCTTTTTCAACTGACGCATACAATGAACGTGCTGTGCGCACAACCGCTTCTTGACCTTCTACGAGTAAACGAATCATATCCTGTGCTTTTGGAATACCATCTTCTTCTTTAATGCTACTGAGCGATGCGAATTGTTTGTAAGTGCCGGGTGCGTACACTCCTAAAGAACGAATACGCTCAGCAATGATATCTACTGCGAGCGCAAGTTCAGTATATTGAGTTTCAAACATCAAGTGTAATGTCTGAAACATAGGACCGGTAACATTCCAATGGAAGTTATGGGTTTTCAAATAAAGCGTATAGGTATCCGCCAATAATTTTGATAATCCTTGCGCGATATCCTGACGATCTTGTTCATTAATGCCAATATTAATGTTCATAGCTTTTTACCTGGTTATGGATAGATAAAGAGAAATCGAAAATAATAAAACCTGAAGTAGTCGGACCATAATCTGTAGCAATGTGAAGCCAGTAAAATTTGCCTATGAGGCATAGTGCCAAAGTGCGGTTTAGCCTACTACATAACTGAAGACTAAATTATTATAAATCCCATCAAAATCCAACCCCGTTTGCGCGCACAATTGCGAAAATGTATCTCTGCAATATCTTCAGGTACATGTTCAGGAAGGAGATGTTTAAATCCGAGTGATACATAAAAATTTTTGAGATGAGGTAAGGCGTAGCAGTAACAATTAACAGGAATTTCAGCAAATGCTAATGCATTAAGAAGTTTACCTACAAGCTGAGTGGCGACACCTTGATTACGCATTGCGGGAGCAACGCAAAGATTGCGCAATAAAAGATGACCCGATTTTTGTGAGACAAGACGAGCAGCAGCAATGATTTCGCCGCCATAACTTAAGCTATAGACTTGATCCAAACGACCACATTTCACATTGTAGTTGCAGGAGGAGTAGAAACGATTCACGAGGCGCAGTCGTAACTCATTAACACGAACGACAGTAAAATTTTCTACGTCAAAAATCGGTAATTCAGCATGCATTATTTATGGTCGGAACTATTGGGTTCGTCCATACTATCCAACGGAAATAATTTGTCCAGATCTGAATCGTCATTATTCATCGGGATGTGTGCAGGATCCTCATCGGATAAATCTATTTCAGTTTTTTCAGTTGCTTTTTTTGTTTTGCGTTTTAAAGCATCTGTGTTGGGGTTTGCGTCTGAAGTTGAGGAGAGCGTTTTTTCGAACTCAGCAAGTTCATCTTTCGCTTTGCCACCCAAAATCATTTTGTAAGCAAAAAATCCAACCACAAGAAGCACTAAGTTTCCGATTCCGATACCAATGTAAAGTAGAAGATTATTAGGTTCTTCCTGCGGTTTTGTTGGAGCGGGTTTTGTATCCTCTTTAACGTTTACATCTTCCGCTGCAGCAGATGACTCAGCCTGTGTGGATTTCTTTTCTACATAGGTGAAGTTATCCGCATGTAAGGTTTCATCCAACTTATCACCGTCCAGCTGTTCTCCCACTGCATGTATATCAACCGCGTAATCTCCGGCCTGAATAGGTGCAAAGGAAAACTCCCAATGATTACCGTCAATTAAATGTAGTGTTTTTTCCAAATTATTATTGTTTGAATTTTTTACAGCCACCGTGACTTGAATTTTTTTCACATCAACAAGTTTATCGTCGGTAGAAATCTTATAGGTGTAAGTCAGTTTGCCATCATTGGCGACGGCACTACTTTTCTCCAGCACCATAAGACTATCGCGAACACTAACACTGTGTTTAAACTCTCGCTTAAAGGTTTTACCATCTACAAAAATGTGAATTTCATAATCGCCCAAGGTTGGAAAGGCATTGAGAGTTTGATGAAAAAATCCATCAGCAGGCGGTGTTGCTGCGGTAAATGACACGCTCACGTTTTCTTCGGTATTATTTTTTGCCACTATGGCATTAGCTTCAATCAAACCTAAAAAGTCTTTGTTCGTAACTGTTTCTCCGCTTTCCTGAAAAGAATAGTTCACGACAAGCGAATCATTTGTGCGGAAATTATTTTTTAGCGGCTCTACGACAAGCTGTAAATCGCTGACTATTGTGATTCGGCTTTGCGGCGCTATATCAGTTTTTATTTTCCATTGCCCAGGCTTAGGCGCAGTTACCGTGATCAAATCGTATTTGTCGGTACGGTACCAATTTACGCCTTCATTGGGACTTGTTGAAGAATATTCTCTCGCCTCAGGTGATAACAAAATGGTTCTATCTTCACCCGGCTTGCGGAAAATTAATGCGGTAAATTCTTTAATACTGGCATCCACTAAAAAGCCATTATTTTCTAGTGGCACCCGTTCAGCGGGCACAGCTTGATCAAATATTTTTAAAAACACACCCATAAGTTGGTCAGCGGAAACTGCTGTTGTAAATACACCGTCAGTCGCGACCGATAATTTTTTAAGCAAATCCATATCAGCATCGGGCGAAAGAGCAATGGTGTGAACTATGTAACCAGCCGATTTCAGATTTGGCAAAATATCATTGATGATACGTTGCCGCTCTTTGTTATTCCCCACCGCATCTTTCCCTATATCAACCACACCGTCCGTCAATAATAGAATATGGGTTTTATAGTCTGTGCTTAGCGATTGTTTATCAAAACTCACTTCGTCCAAGGCTTTACCGATATTAGTAAACATGGCAACGGAATTTATTTGGTTAGCTTTAGGTGCTGCTTGTTTGCGCCAATTTTCATCCACAGGTTTATGCGGCATCAACATATTTACGTCGTTACCGAATGTCCAAATACCTGCGCGGCTTTTATCCGGCAACAAACGCACGATCAAATCTACGGCAGGCTTGCGTAAATTCTGCGGATCAGTTTTTTTCATGCTGCCCGACACATCAATTAGTACGCGAACATCAGACGGTAAAAATTTGGCGAGTTTGGATTCGGAGGATGTTTTTGTTTGCTCTTCACTTTTTGTTTCATCGTTAACAGATATTTTTGTCGCAGGCTCCGCCGCTTCCAGCGAACTTACCGAAGTGGAAGCGCTCCTTGCCGCATCGTTGGTTTGACTTTGCGCTATGCCAGCCCAGGTGAGAAAAATAAAACAAAGCGCAAGATTGGTGATCCGATTTTGCATATAAGGCCTTTTGTCAGGCTAACTGAATTTTTTTGCTCCATAACTCGTATTTCTACATAACCTAATCGCGAGTTAATTTAAGCAATAACTTCATTCATTTATAGCACTTAAATACCGGTTTGCCATTTTCTAAAGCATCAACATAGAAAAAGCCAGCAGATGCTGGCTTTAATTTATGTGCGTTCAACGCAATTAACCGTGATGAATAACCACAATCCATTAATCTCTCATGGCCCGCATTGGCACTTCGCCCCTCAGCAAATCTTCGCGCGCGTCGTGCTCATCTCTACTCAAACCGCGCCTGCGAACCGGATTTTCGTGACGTCGCCCACCATGATGTTCAAGCCTGCGAGATTTACCTTTTACCGGCGGCTCAGGATCATTGCTCTTGAATTTTTTATAGGTTTGACCGCGTGTTAAAACTATAAATACTGTCACTAAAATAATTGCAATAATCCAAATTCCAATCATCAATTTTATGACCGGTATAATCGCCGCTACGCCCTGCCCTATACCTTCAAACACCAGAGTATAGATTGCAGGCGCCATGGTCATAGTTTTAGGGTCTATTGCATAAGGTGTAAATAAAATTGTCATTACGGTGACGACAGCAGCATAACGAACAAAGCGCCACGCCCACAAAAACATCCACCATGTCGCAATGGTGCAACCGAGGCTGCCACCAAAATAAATAATCCATGTGTATTGAATCGCGGTTAATTCACTCACTGCATTTTTCCCCTAAACCCAACGCACAATATGATCTTCAAGATCATCTGGATTAACTGAATTCTCATGTAAAACCTGGCCCGCTACCGACATACCTGCTTTATGAACTGAATCTGGGTCGCCTGAAATTAATGGATGCCAATCAAACAATGGAATGCCTTCAGAAATTAAGCGATATGCGCAGGTTTCCGGCAACCAGTAAGTATCTTTAACCGACTCCGCTGTCAGGGTTACACAATCTGGAATATGTTTTTGGCGCTCATCGTAAACCTGGCATTTGCACGTATCGTGATCGAGAAAACGACAGGCAACTTTAGTGTAGAACACATCGCCACTATCTTCATCTTCCAGTTTATGCAGACAGCATTTTCCACAGCCATCGCAAAGTGATTCAAACTCCGACGTCGACATTTCATGCAATTTTTTTGCGCGCCAAAAAACTTGTACTGGCATTTTTAAACCTGTTTATCCTGTTAACTATCTATCGTTAATTTGTCTTTTAATTTGGCGATAACATCAACCAGAGAGCTTGGAATTTTTCGCGCGAACATCCTGCATCTCGGGATCTTGTTCATTGCGCGGCGGCATTTGTAAATAATAGCCCTGAGAATTCAAACTTTCAGCCACTTTTTCTACACCAACACGCGCTAGTTTTTTTTCTGGCGTTAGCAAAAGCACCATAGCGGGCTGTGGTTTTCCGAATAATTTCAACAATTCTTCTGGAACGCGGGTTAGCCCTTCCTCTTTTTTTACGTAGAGGTACATACCCTCTTCTTTAGGGCTGCGATAAATCTGGCAAATAATTTTCATAGGCTAATCTTGTTGGAGAATTTTGTTTATCAAGCAATGTGGCTTAATAAATTATAGCGACTCAATATCATCTAACACTGGGTTTTCTGTCACGGCCAATAAACCTTTACCAATCACTTCGTAACGCCAACCAAGCAAACGCTCAGGCAAACTGTAGTTGCCATCTTTCATGCCCGAACGAACTATAAATTCATATTCTTTTTTACGAATTAATACTTCCGGCGGAATATGCAAATTTTCGGCGGTGTCGCGTACGTATTTTTTTAGGGCTTTGAGTAATGGAGCTTCGCTTGGGCTAAGTGGAGCATCCAAACGCGACAATAAATCTGTAGAATTTTCTGCCGCTGAAGTGCGAATAATACTGAGCAAAGTCTCTGTATCATTCCGTAGGGTACGCGTTGGAATATCTTCAATTCGCTGCAAATGTGCCGCATCTTTCGGTTGCTTACGCGCCATTTCGAACAACGAGGGTTCTTTAATTAAGCGATTGCGTGGAATATTTCTCGCCCGCGATTCGACCTCACGCCATACACATAAATCTCGCAAAATTATCAACTCGGATGGCCGTAACTTCCAGGCGAAACCTACTTTTTGATAAGCGTCTTTGTAATCGTCTGGCTTGCGCGCAGCAGTAACTAAATCTGCGCAGTCACTTTTTACCCAAGTATAACGTTCGCTGGTTTTTAATATTTGCAGTAATTTTCCATATACGATGAGCATGTGCGCAACATCAAGTGCGGCGTACTTTGTTTGCGATGCGCTAAGCGGACGTTGCAACCAATCAGATCGCGTTTCATCTTTTGGAACATCAATATTTAATACTGCTTTAACCAATCCTGCATAACCCAATGAAAAACCAAAGCCTGCAAAGGCAGCGGCGATTTGAGTATCAAAAATAGGAGATGGAACTTCGCCAAGCAATGATGTGAAAACTTCGATATCTTCTGAACAGGAATGCAAAACTTTAACAACTTTTTCATCCAGCATTAATTCACGCAGCGGCGAAAAATCTTTAATGCTCAATGGGTCAATAAGAAAGCAGGTTGTACCGTCGCCAATTTGAATTAAACCTGCGATCGGATAAAACGTATCTGTGCGCATGAATTCAGTATCAACGGCTATTGAGGCTTGTTGGCGCAGACGTTCACAAAGCTCCGCAAGTTCATGGTCTTGCGCGATCCAAACGGGATCAGTTGAAATAATCATTATTAAAAACTTCTACGGCTGGAAAATGCATGCGCAAGAGTCCCGCCGTCAATAAATTCGAGTTCTCCGCCTAGCGGTACACCGTGCGCAATTCGCGACACTATGACGTTTATATTTTTTGCGCGCTCGCTAATGTAATACGCAGTAGCCTCGCCTTCGACGGTAGGATTTGTTGCAAGAATAATTTCTTTAATAGGCGTTTCAGTCGCGGCTTCTTGTTGTAATAAATTGATGAGCTGATCGACACCAATATCTTCAGGACCAATACCATCAATAGGTGACAAGTGGCCTAGTAAAACAAAATATTTACCTTGATAGGTACCTGATTGCTCAATTGCTAAAACATCTGCCGGAGTTTCAACCACACAAATAATTGAATTATCGCGGCGACTATTATTGCAAATGCCGCACAAGGATTGCTCGGTCAATGTGCGACAACGTTTACAACGCCCTACGCCTTCAACAGCTTTGTGTAGGCTCTGCGCCAAGCGCTCCGCGCCTTCGCGATCACGCTCCAGCAAATGCAACGCCATACGTTGTGCAGATTTAGGGCCTACGCCGGGCAAACAACGTAACGAGGACATAAGTTCATCAATTAAAGGGCTAAACATTAATTACATATTTCTCAAAAGTTTACATAATTGCATGCAAATAAATTATTTGCCCAATCAAAATGGCATTTTAAAATCTGCAGGTAAACCCATCCCGGATGTCATTTTTGCCATACGCTCGCGATTTTGCGTTTCAACTTTACGTACTGCATCGTTAACGGCCGCAGCTAATAAATCTTCGAGCATTTCTTTATCTTCTTTCATCAAGCTATCATCAATGCTCACGTGTTTTACATCGTGTCGGCCATTCATTACTACTGAAATTAGTCCCGCACCGGCTTCGCCTTTTACCTCAAGGCTCGCAAGATCTTCCTGCATTTTTTGCATATTTTCTTGCATTTGTTGTGCTTGTTTCATCAAGTCGCCAATGTTCATAGCTACCTCTTTTTAAATTGCTTGTATGGATTCTTCGCGCAAACTAGCGTCGAAATGTTCAATTAATTGCTGCACTATAGGATCTGTTTTTATCGCTATAACTGCACTGTCATAACGCTCTTGCTGAAAACGTTTCGCCAACAAAGCTGGCGTTTCGGCAGTGATTTTTCCCACCTGAATTTTTGCCTGGATGCGTTCGATAAAATAACTACTGAGTAAATCCGATAAACGTTTTTGATGACCAGGATCGTAGAGCGTGCTGTTATTGTCATCGAGAACAAATTGAAATTCATTGCCCGCACGTGAAACCAATTGGCAGTTAGCAATCGTGCTTTGCAAAATCCCTGTCACACCCAAACCCAAATATATTTCTGGCCAATCCTGGGGCAGAGCTTGCTCGTAAGGAACCTTACGTACAGCAGTTTGAACGGGCAGTTCTGCAACCAGAGCCTGCTCAATTACCTTAGGAGGACGTATATCAGGCACAATCGCAGCAGGCTGCTCTGCGGTCTCGCTGAAGGCTTGAGCTAAAGGCGCCTGGATATCCGGCGTTTCAAACTTTTTTGGTTCAGGCACCTCATCCTGAGCCGAACTATAATCGCTTGCCTCAAGGTAGGCGGGAGCAGCTGCATATTCATCGTACTCATCGCCGCTTACATCGGGTGAATTATCAAATGGACCATCGAATGGTGGCGGAGTTTGTTGAACTGCTGGTTGCACTGGCACCGCAGGTTGAACCGAGGCTGGTAAGGCACTCGCCGGTGATTGAGCATTCGAAACTACCGCAGGTTTTGGAGCATCTGCTGGAGCTTTAGGTACTTGAGCATCTACCGGTTGCGCTGATACTTGTGGTTTTATTGGAGCTGGGCCGCTACTTGGCAGAGCCTGAGTCGGAACATCCAGCACACCTTGCGGCTTAAACGCCAGCATGCGTAAAAGTACCATCTCAAAACCGGCACGAGCATCTGGTGCTAAAGGTAAATCGCGGCGACCTAATAAAGCAGTTTGGTAAAAGAGTTGTACATCTTCTGCTGGCATTTGCTGCGCAAGCTGCATGATGCGCTCTTTATCGCCATGACTATTATCAACAGCTTCAGGCAGGGCTTGTGCGATAGCAATGCGATGCATCACCGACAACATTTCCGCTAAAGCATTGGTGTAGTCCGGCGCCTGTTCAGCCATAGTTTGCACTGCACCGAGAACGGCTTTGCCATCCAGGGAAGCCAACGCCGTTACGATTTCATATACCGCAGCCTGATCCAGAGTACCAAGCATAGCCGCTACTTCGGCCTGAGTAATTTTGCCGGAGCCGTAGGAAATTGATTGATCTGTAAGGCTAAGCGCGTCGCGCATACTGCCGTCGGCTGCACGCCCCAACAGCCACAGCGCGCTTTCTTCAAATGGAATCACTTCCTGCTCAAGCACGTACTTGAGGTGATTGACGATGCGCTCGGGAGTCATATTTTTGAGATTGAACTGCAGGCAGCGCGACAGAATTGTCATGGGCAATTTTTGCGGATCAGTCGTCGCGAGCAAAAACTTAACGTGTGGCGGAGGTTCTTCCAGAGTTTTCAGCAGCGCGTTAAAGCTGCTATTGGAAAGCATATGAACTTCATCGATCAAATAGACCTTATAACGACCGCGACTCGGAGCGTATTGCACGTTTTCGAGTAGCTCGCGCGTGTCTTCGACTTTGGTACGCGACGCCGCGTCTACTTCGATCAAATCTACAAAACGGCCTTCGGCAATTTCTCGACAGGCAGAACAACTACCACAGGGTTCAGAACTAACACCGGTTTCACAGTTCAGACATTTAGCGAGAATACGTGCGATTGTAGTTTTACCGACACCGCGAGTACCGGTAAACAAATAGGCATGATGTAAACGATTGTGGTCCAGCGCATTAATTAATGCCTGTAGAACGTGCTCCTGCCCAACCATTTCACGGAAAATACGTGGACGCCATTTGCGAGCGAGGACTTGATAACTCATGCCAATTGGTAACCCTGAAAAGAACGAATGGGATATCGCTAAACGGTCGCGATTATAGCCTTATGAGGGAAAATAGACACGCGAAAGATCGCTCGCTAGAACAAGGGAGATGGAAAACTAAAGAAGGATTTTATCGAGAGAAAACATATTGAAATGGAGGCAATCTAACCAGCCACACCCCGGCACATAACTAACTGCTACCGTTGCTCCCTTCCGGGCCTGGCGGGGTTCACAGGTCATCATTGCGAGGGGACCGGCTAGATCACCATTAAAGCTTACAGCGATACATTTTACATGCGCGCCTTTTGTAAGAGGCGCGCATTATCAACAGTTTCAATTCGCATTGCAAGGCGCAAATGCTGATTAACTATTACTGTTGCGTGATAGGAATTAATTTAATTTCAACTCGACGATTCGCCTGACGCCCTTCATCGCTCGCATTGCTTGCAATTGGATTGGCTGGGCCGTATCCCGCGGAATCAATCCGCTCGGAAGCAACACCTTGCGCTGATAAATAATTGCGCACACTGTTAGCACGATCTTCACTCAAACGCTGGTTAAGCGAAAGCGGGCCAGTCGAGTCAGTGTAACCACTAATGCGTACTGTCGTTTGGTCATACTCTTTCAACGCTTGCGCAACTGAATTGAGCACTGAATAAAAATCCGAGCGAATATCTGATTTATTTACTGCAAAAGTAATATTGCCTGGCATAATTAAATTCAAATTATCGCCTTGACGATTGACTTGTACACCGCTGTCTTTTAATTTTTCGCGCAATTCTTTTTCTTGTTTATCCATGTAATGCCCAACACCGCCACCGACTGCTGCACCGAGTAATGCGCCAGTAGCCGCACCGCGTCCGCGATCACTTTTACTGGAGGCTGCTGCACCTAAAACCGCGCCCGCAATTGCACCTATACCAGCGCCAGTGCCAGTTTTATTCGCTCTTTTTTCACCGGTTTGCGAATCTACAGTTGTACAGCCAACCAAAGTAACGGCTGACAAAAACACAATTAATTTTTTCATACAACTTTTTCACCTCGTGAGTATCAAATACAATTTTAAAATAATTTACAAGTTTCTATTTTTTAACCGAAATCTAAAAATTTGTATCTTTAACATTCCCCTAATGTGGCTTGAACCTAACATCGTAAACTTTTCATAGACCCACTTTTCCATAAAAAGGTTCTTTGCTGGAACTTCTTAATCAACGTTGAGATCAAGTTTATAAAGCGGTTGGCTTTACCGAAAGAGGCTGCCAGAATACCTTTATAATTTAACCTATGACGAATGCGCGTCGCAGACTAAAGGCCCAACTCATTATGTACAGTAAATCGTTTAAACATCTACGCAGCATAGTTTGCGGTCTCGGCGTAGTATCATTAGTGGTTCTAATCGAGGGCTGTAAAAGTTACTCTGTCAGCCTGAACAATAATATTCTTTATACGCCATTACCATTGTTCAACGATTTCGCAATTGCTGACGCGCATTTATCCAGCTGTATAGAACAAACCATCGCCGATGAAAAAATTACTAAGGCGGAAGATTTGAAACAACTCAATTGCAGTCATGCCGGTATAAATTCGCTCGCAGGGCTCGAAAAATTCTACAGGCTTGAACAACTCAACTTAGCTGAAAACACATTACAATCAATTGCTCCATTACGAAACTTTAGTCAACTGCAAGTACTTATCCTACGTAAAAATAACTTAACAAGTGCTGAACCATTGCTGGGTTTACTAGCACTACGCGAACTGGATATTTCAGAAAATGCAAAACTGGCTTGCGGCGATTTAAAACAGCTCGCTGCTAACTTTAATAAAGCGGATTTAAAATTGGTTTTGCCAGAACAATGTAAATAAATCTGGCAATTACATCGTAGCAAATATGTTAATTTTTAAAATCTGATTAGAAAAAATGCTCTGCAAATTTATCATGCAGAGCATTTGTTATTAACGTACAAACATTAAACCAATCGTATTTCTAAATTGATGCATCACTTTCATGCGCACTGGCTCTGCATTAATAGGGCCAATCGATTTTTTGAACATCACCATAACCTCAGTGCCCAAGGGTGGACAAGGTTGATTTTCAATCTGTACTTGCGCCCCACCATCTGACACATCTTTTGCAAACCCGACAATAGTGCCAAAACTAGGGTTGCTCATCTCTACTCTCACCGATGTTGTCGTTCGATCAAATACACGTCTTTCTATCACGGTTGATCACCTTAATTGTTATGAACTTTATTGAAGAGATCTAAGAGCACTAAAAGCTGCCCTTAGTAATTCCTAGTTACAAACTATAGTCTGTAAATTGGAGCTTAAAATTAAAATGTTAATCCCAAGCGGTTGCCAACAATTTCATAAGACTCCACAACATTGCCTAAATTTTGGCGGAAGCGATCTTTATCTAATTTTTCGCGAGTGTCTTTATCCCACAAACGACAACCATCAGGAGAAAACTCATCACCTAAGATGACTTCACCTTTGAACAAACCAAACTCAACTTTAAAATCCACCAGCAACATATTGCCACTGGCAAATAATTCTTTTAGTACCGCATTAATTTTGAAGGTCAACTCTTTCATGCGCGCGAGTTGTTCAGGAGTCGCCCAACCAAACGATTGCACATGTGACTCGTTAACCATTGGATCGCCAAGCGCATCGTTTTTCAAAAACAATTCAAATGTTGGAGGATTTAATTCCAAACCCTCTTGCACGCCCAAACGGCGCACCAATGAGCCCGCAGCAAGATTACGAACAACGCACTCAACTGGAATCATCTCCATTTTTTTCACGAGCACTTCATTGTCAGACAACAATTTTTCGAAGTGAGTTGGAATACCAGCTTCTTGCAACTTGCCCATAATGAAGGCATTGAACTTATTATTCACCATGCCTTTGCGATCCAACTGCTCAATTCTTTTGCCATCAAATGCAGAGGTGTCATTACGGAACACCATGATCACACGATCAGGATCGTCGGTTTTGTAAACTGATTTGGCTTTGCCCGCGTAGAGCTCTTCGCGCTTTTCCATTGTTGTACTCACTTAAGTTGAAATTAATTCTAGTCTACTATTGGGATAATGCTTAATTAGCGGTTAAATGCTCAAGCCTGGATTTTTAAATCGCTAAGCTCGTCTGTATTTAAACCACCGCAAGCCAGTCAAAACCTTGATCCTGACAGGCATAAGTTACTTGTTTTACCGATTGAATTACGGGACCTAAAGTTGCGCGTGCGGCATCCAGTGAATTGTTCTTCTGGCTGATATGAGCCACCACCAAATGCTGCAAACGCTGGGTGTCAATTCGCTGTAAAAAACCCGCTGCTTGTTGATTACTTAGATGTCCCCATTGACCGCCAACACGTTGTTTTAACGACGGGGGATAGGGCCCGGATGCCAACATAAAAGGGTCATGATTAGCTTCCAGCAACATGGCATCGCAAGCCTGATAGGCCGCTTCCACGTGAGGTGTAATACTACCTAAATCCGTCAGTATTCCCAAGCGCAGGCCAGCATATTCGAAAACAAATTGTGCCGGTTCGCGGGCGTCATGAGGCACCGCGACAGGAGTAACAACGAGCCCGTTTAATTGAAATGGGGCATAGGATTGGATGAGATGTAAACTGGGTAATTCACCCAGATTTTTACTGTGCCAGGTACCTGGAGTCATGTAGACCGGAAGCTGGTAACGCCGCGCAAGAGGCGCTACACCTTTGATATGGTCCGAGTGCTCATGCGTCACAAGAATAGCCGTCAAATCATGTGCAGTTTTGCCAAGCCTGGCCAGACGCAATTCGGTGTCTTTAATACTGAAACCGCAATCAATAAGCAGCGAGCCTTGCGGCCACTCCACAAGGGTAGCGTTACCCCTACTTCCGCTTCCCAAAGAAGCAAACCGCAACGGAACCGTTAATGCCGTAGGGGAAGCGAAGAGATCGAACACCTATATCAAGTTCTTACGAAGTTTGGTAATCAACTCGCGTGCTTCACGCGGTTTTAAACGCTTGCCATAGGGATCGCGCGCACGAATCAAATAGTCCCCCGGCTTTCCTGTTACGACGAACAAGTACCCTGGAGCATCTTTAAGTTTTTTCTCATCATTACGTATCGAATAGGGGGCAGATTCAAATGCATCACCCTGCAACATATTGGCGCCGATTTGTTCCAGACTGTAAGGAGTAGAGGCAGCTTTTGGGTGTAAACCGATATGGAAGAAACGCCTAAACCAACCTGGTTTTGCATCCTCAGGATTTTGATAAAAGACGTAGAACAACCCTGAACCTGAGTCCGACTCAAATAATTGGAAACCGTCACGTTTAGCAGCGTAGGCGATAGTCGCCATGGTGCGGGTTTTATCCAATTTAAGTGTCATGATGGGTTCGTTTCTGTACATTCCCAATGCAGCTTTTGCAGACGTATTACTACCAATCCCCTGCGCCAATAACGATGTACCACCTTGAGCGTCATCGCTAGCCAAGGTTGCAGCCAATTCGTCCATTAACCACTTTTCACGCTCCGGATTCATCGATTTGTTGGGCCAGTCCGGTTCCTGCGTTGGCTTGGCAGTACCAGCCACATTGATATGAGTGATATGAATTTCACTGGTTTCAGGCTGAATACCCTGATCGATCTGCAACCGATATTTATCTTGGCTGTTCAAGTCGGTTTTAAATTGCAGCCAATCAGTTTCGATGATGCCCTGCTTCAAATCCGCATGGGTCACACTCAAATTATTGGTGTTTAAAAAATTGCGAATACGCGGCCAAAGCTCGCCTGGTGCGGAGTTGACCAAAATCCAGGAGTTCTCACCAACGCGCTGAATTTTAACGTTGTCCTGCAGCATATTAGCTGACAAGGGCATGGGGCGCGGTACGTCATATTCGGATGCAGTTGCATCGTAACCAAAATCGGCTGCGCTAATCGGAGGTATAGGGTAAAGCTCGGTCAAAGCTTCTTTATTAGTACCAACCGGTAAAACCAAGGGAGGCAAACTATCCGCTTTGAGATAATCATTTTCGCGATTGCGAAAAACGCCGTCATCACCGAAAAGCATTCCACAACCTGAAAGGGAAACACTTAAACAAACCAAATATCCGTAACGCGCTACTTTTGATACAACTAGTTGCCTGGCTTTTGCAGTCATTAAATTCATGAAATTTCTCTAAGAGGATAAACCGAGTACATCTTTGCCAAACATCTGACCATTTATGTTCCAACACAGCCTGGACAGGCCTGCTTCTAGACACGGCCTCCCCCATAAAGTTCGGCCGCCATCTTACCAAGCCAATCGCATTACATGCCAGTCTGCTCAACCCATTACGTGTGTACGAGCCACATTTACATTGCACAGATCCTACAAATCCGTAATGGGTTTATGCCTAGGTACAAGAAGAACCATTACACCTAACGCGAGCAAATAAGCTACTGCGCAGATACCAAACATAATGGAGTAACCCGTGTAAATATTGCCTAATCCACCGTAGTAGTCGAACAGCCAGCCACCTAATTTAGTCAGTACAACACCGCCCATACCGCCCGCAAATCCACCGATGCCCACGATTGACGCAACGGCTTTCTTGGGGAACATATCCGACACGGTTGTAAAAATATTGCAGGACCATGCCTGATGCGCAGATGCCCCAACTCCAATTAATAATACCGGCACCCAATAGCTGATATAGCCAAGTGGTTGCGCCAACAGTACAACCAAGGGAAAGAGCGCAATAAAAAACATTGCGCGCCTACGGGCAGCAAACGGATTGTAACCTCTGTTTACAAAGTAGGTAGGAAACCAACCACCCGTAACACTACCGATCATTGTCATTCCGTAGAGCACCATCAGTGGTAAGGCGGTGCCAGAAACTGACATGCCATACTGCGCACTAAGATAAGTTGGCAGCCAGAATAAAAAGAACCACCATACGCCATCAGTCAGAAATTTACCGAATGCAAACGCCCAGGTTTGGCTGTAACCGAGTAATTGAAACCAGGAAGTTTTCGGTTCTGCAGCGGTATCAGATATGACTATATCCTGTGCGTCAACATCGCTGTTGATGTAATCAAATTCAGCTTTTGATAAACGCTTTTGCTTGTACGGCGCCGCGTAGAAAACTTGCCAAAAGCCAATCCATAAAAAGCCCACGGCACCAATAATAATGAAGGTAGATTGCCACCCCCAATGCGCAGCAATCCAAGGCACACTCAGGGGCGCCAAAATAGCGCCTACAGTTGCGCCTGAGTTAAATATGCCGGTCGCAAGTGAGCGTTCTTTTTTAGGAAAGTATTCAGCAGTTGCGCGAATAGCGGCAGGGAAATTACCCGCTTCCCCCAGAGCCAAAACTGCACGGGAAATAATAAAACCTGCGATGGAAACTGGAACAGCAGCTATGCCAATCAGCGCAAGCAAGGTGTTAGCAGTTTCACCCAGTTGAATCGAGTAGGCATGCATAATTGCACCCAACGACCAAATCACAATCGCAATTATGTAACCTGTCTTGGTGCCGAGCTTATCAATAACACGACCCGCAAATAACATGGAGATCGCGTAGAAAAAGGTAAATGCAGCAGTGATATTACCGTAGTCGCTGTTGGTCCAACCAAACTCTTTGGAGAGATCGGGAGCGAGATAACTAAGAACTTGTCGATCGAGATAATTAACCGTAGTCGCAAAAAAAATCAGCAGACATATCGTCCAGCGATACCTGCCGATATCGGCATTTATTTTTGTGAATGCACTCATATGATCTCTCTGTCGGGTCAGGTTTTTTTATCTAACGATCATTGAAAATCGTTTTTGTTTTTTTGGTACCAAACC
>Ga0247739_10000169_pt1 | contig 22374 bp, 16 predicted proteins | sample UWRJL058202B2_FD_180943 | JGI IMG/M metagenome (GOLD analysis project Ga0247739, IMG submission 180943) | Plant litter microbial communities from Arlington Agricultural Research Station in Wisconsin, United States - UWRJ-L058-202B-2 | ecosystem: Environmental > Terrestrial > Plant litter >...
CCAATAAAAGCACCATTCACATATTCTTTTGAAAATAAATTTCCAGAATAAAAAGTAAGCCCTAATGATGCAGTATGTGAACCCAATGCGTAATCGGGTACTAAGGCTTTTGCAACTAATTCAGGATTTTGTGGTTTCACTCTGTCATCAATATGTTGTCCGTAATAACTGTAAGGCCAACCGTAAAATCCACCATCTTTAACTGACGTCATGTAATCGGGGACCAAATCATCCCCCAATTCATCTCGCTCGTTTACAACAACCCAAAGTGCACCACTTTGCGGTTGCCATGTAAGACCATTGGCATTGCGTAAACCGGTAGCGAATACGCGCGACTTACCACTAGCGACCTCAATTTCGTGAACAGCGGCGCGGCCCTGTTCCTTATCTATCCCGTTTTCCGCTACGTTGCTATTTGAACCCACACTCGCGTAAAGATATTTCCCGTCGTAACTTGCGACTAAATCTTTGGTCCAGTGATGATTAATTTCGCCCGCAGGAAGATCCGCGAGTTTTACGCCTGCTGCGGTAATTTGTGTGTCGCCCAGATGATACGGAAAACGCACAATTGCATCGGTATTCGCAACGTAGAAATCATTACCAATTAATGCCATACCAAATGGAGAATGCAGTCCTTCTAAAAAAGTAGTGCGCGTTTCCGCTTGGCCGTCTCCATCTACATCACGCAATAAAATAATGCGATCCGGGCTTGGAACTCCGGCGCCGGCTGATTTCATAAACTTCTTCATGAACCAGCCTTTGATACCACCGTCTTCATCGTGCTTTGCGGGTGCGTTTGTTTCAGCAACTAAAATGTCACCGTTAGGAAGCACATGTAATGTACGCGGATGTGATAGGCCGGTCGCGAATGCATTTACATTTAATCCTGCGGCTGCAGTAGGTGTTGTGTCTGCAGGCCAACCTTGTTCCGGAGCAATATTTACGCGGGGTATTAATGATTTATCCGGTTCAGGCAACGATGGGTTTGGGCCTACGCCTGCGCCATCTGGCAGTACTTCTTTATCAGCGAAAGTATTTGTGCTGAACAAACACACGGAACAAATAAATAAACTGGCCAGTACAGGTGAGCGACGAAAATTTTTATATGTGCTTCGGTGCATGTAAATGCTATGAGTGCGTAACATTTATTTCTCCAATTTTGCATCCAGAGTGATTTCGGCATTTAACACTTTTGATACTGGGCAACCCAGTTTTGTCTTATTGGCGAGTTCCTGAAATTTTTCATTGTCGATGCCTGGAATCTTTGCCGTTAAATCTAAATGCACTGCCGTAATGCTAAAACCCGAATCATCTTTGTCTAAAGTGACTGTAGCGGTAGTTTTGATTGAATCAGCCACCAAGCCAGCGTCCCCCAAATGCAACGAAAGCGCCATGCTGAAGCAGCCAGCGTGAGCAGCTCCAATAAGTTCCTCTGGATTAGTGCCTGGACCGTCTTCGAAGCGCGTGTTGAATCCGTACTGTGCATCTTTTAATGCGCCGCTTTGGGTAGAGATTTTACCTTTACCTTGTTTGAGGTCGCCTACCCAAACCGCATTTGCTGAACGTTTCATAGTTGCCTCGATAGTTTGGTGAAATTGTTTGTAACTATTTCAGGCGAGCGAAGCTGTATCTGTACGCTGCTTATCTTAAGTAGGAGATTCATCGGCAGTAGCGAAAAAAGGATGAGTTAAACGAGACTAGATTTTCGGACGAAAAATAATTTGATTTTATTTAAATGCAGATTGTGGCGACAAAATTATTGTAAAATTATTTATCTGAATGAAGTTGCTCGGTTTTAAGAAAGAAATTTGAGAGTTTTTACATCATTTACTGTGAATAAAATGATGTGAAAAACCATTAAATAAGCTGTCGGTTAATAAGCTCTTGTTTGGCATAGGCATAGAAAATTGGCGCTGCTACTACCCCCGCAATTCCAAATACTGATTCCATTACCAGCATTGCAATTAGCAACTCCCAAGCTTTCGCTTGAATTTGAGTGCCGATAATTTTTGCATTTAAAAAATACTCAAGTTTATGCAACACAATAAGAAATATGAGTGACCACACCGCAACTGCAACACCAAATGGTAAAGCGACTATAACCAGAATTGAATTTGAAATTAAATTACCAACAATAGGCAGCATGCCAACCATAAAAGTAATTACTACCAGGCTTTTTGCCATGGGTAAATTAATACCTAACGACGGCAAGACAATTAAAATATAAATAGCGGTGGCAAGTGTGTTTACCGCTGAAATTTTTACTTGCGCAAAGACAATTTTTTTAAAAGCACGGCTAAGTGTTTTAACGCGATCAAGCAAGGCCATTGTGAGTGGCCCGCTCGGTAGTGAGGTAGGACTATGCAGTGAAATCATTGCCCCAATAATCATGCCGAGTAAAATTCGAACCAAAGTATGGCCGGCATCCGTACTCAGGGATTTAGCTTCCTGTGCATGCTCGCGCATCCAGTTAGTAATAAGCTCTCGTAATTCTTCGGTGTTGTCGGGTAAATGTGAGCATACCCATTGTGGGCATTGCGCGCGCGATGCTTCAACAATGTCTGCCATTTTTTGTAGCATTGCATGTGTACTGCCCGCTTCACTTTGGAAAAAAGTAATTGCTCCCCACACCGCCAAGGTCAACACGGTAATGATCAAAGTACCAATCAGGCTCACTGAAACAATTCGGGCACGGCCCTTGCCAACTTGCTCGCCAAATTTGGGCGATAAAACCAAAACCAGCGAATGCACCAATAAACCTGCTAGCAGCGCTACCAGTAACCCATTCATAAGAACTACCAGTAATGCGCCACCCAGAAGAACGTAAGATGCAATTTCCGGATAAGTGATTTTATTCGTGGCGAACATAGATATTTACCATGGGGTATATGTGGGCAAATTGAATCGGCTACGTGGTTATAATACCGCCGTCATGATAAGGGATATTTTGCGAATAGGGCACACTCGATCAGCTTAATATTCGGTGCCTCGATAAATTGTTGGGGCATGCCCGTCGATTACAAGTTTAGCCGTGTCTGCAGAATTATTCCGAAGGTTATCGAATAGCCTTGCGAGCTGATGTTTTGGTGTTTTGCAGAGCTGCGCCATAAATGCAAAAGACGGTGCAGGAAGGTCGTGACGTTCTTGCAATTCATGTAAGAGGCTTAACCATAAATGTGCGGTGACTTCAGCATCGGCGAGGGCGCGGTGATAAATGCCTTGGGTGGGCAATTTTTTATATTCTGCCAAGGTTGATAGTTGGTGATTAGGGGCTTGCTGGAAAAGTCGACGTGATGCAAGCAGACTGCAGGCAATTTCGCCAGTAAAAGATTTCTTGACGCGTTTTAATTCTGCACGTAAAAAACGTTCATCAAAGGAGGCGTTGTGCGCTACCAGATTTTGATTGGCGATAAATTCAAAAAAATCATTCATCACCTCATTATTTTTACGAGCTTCGCTGACCATGCGATTGGTGATGCCGGTAAGGTTTTCTATAAAAACAGGAATACGGGTGCCTGGGTTCATTAAATGTTGAAAGCGCTGTGTGATTTTTCCCCCTTCAATCAATACCGCACCAATCTCAATACTGCGATCCCCCATGTCGGGTGACAATCCTGTTGTTTCGAAATCGAAGACAACTAAAGTGTCAGCAGGGCGGATATGAAATTTTGTGGTCGTTAGCATTGTTTGAATCATGTCGATTTGGGGTGAAGGTAACTAGTTTACAACAATGGAAATATGTAAATCTAAATTTATTCAAAATTGATTCGAGGTTGTCTATAGGGCGCGATAAATAGTGTGCGTATATATTTTTTAAATAGTTGCTATTCAAAAAAATTGAAAAAATTTACTTTTATGGAAATTAAAATATTTTAACTTTCCGGTTCAGGATAAAAATACGCGCGAGTATTTCTACTATAAAAGACTGGGTGAATATTTGAGTGTAATTGGCTGGTTGGCAAAATTTGTAATAACAGTGGCTGCCTAAATTGATCGTTGCAACACCATTAATCAATGGGGATTCTTTGTATTGGGGGGGGTTGATTGTTGGTCAGTTTCGGTTGACTTCGATTAATTAACGAAAGGATTACTCATATGAAGCTTATTAAAACCAGATGTATAGTTTCAGCCGCGCTTCTGCTTGCGTCCAGTTTGATTTCGCAAGCTGCCACCGTAGGAACTGATGGTGGTATCGCGCTCTATATTTCCTGCGACAATTTGGACTTGCCCGGCGGAATAAGTTGAAGCAACACTATTACCCAAACAAACACGATTACTCAAACCGATGTTAAAGTAGGAACAAAATGTAGTCTGAAAGTCATTGTAGATAATGTGTATTTTGATGAGAAGTTTTTATGCGCTTCGCTGGTCAAGGCATTAGTGTCGATAGGCTTCGTACAGAAAGAGCCTCTAAATTATTTCTCACTAATGTTTATTTGAATTACAGAGTACAAAAAAGTGCAACTGCCGATGAGCGGTTGTTGAGCTTGCAATCGAATAGCCAAATTGCATCTTCGGTACCGGTGTTAAAAGTAGCCCGATAGCTGTTCTTCGAGATAATTTTAGGACTACGTATGTAAACAGAAAATATTAGAGGGCGGTACGACCCCCGTGCTTTCAAGACTGACCACCGCAACCGATAACAATTCTTCGATTACAGAAATCCTTGCGGCGGATAATGATTGGCGTCAGCAGCACAAAAGCGGTGCGGTATGGAAATACACCGGCATACCTTGTTCGCGCAATTTCTCCCCTAAATGGACGTTGATAGAAATATTGCCAATACACATTTCTACTAGGCGCACGATTGTCATCCTAATCCAACACCATTTATGCCTAACTATCCTTCACTATTTCTGGTGGCGGGTGTTTTCAGGTATATCTCGTCGCTTCACAGTTTAATTTTCTCCAAAATACTCATATCAACCTAATGCGGAAAAAGTTTTCCACAATCTCTGTGTATAAGTGTGTGCACAACGCCTTAGCTAATGCCCAATAGGGCTTATATTCTTGAGACTATCTCGCATCGTCGCAAATTTAATCAGCCCACCAAACATTTCCGCGTCGTTTAGCTCAACTTCGCAAAAATCGGTGTGCGAACATTTTCAGGTGTGTAAATTTTCATTAATTTATACATGCAGTTTTAATTGGATTTATAAGGAACGTGAAGGATGCGTTTGATGGCTTATCAATTGCATCGCTCATTTTCCCAACAGATTGTGTGCACCCTAATCAGGCATTGGCACAGATACTGCTCATGAATCTTCTGCACACTTGGTAAATGGATTTTTGAGTTAGTTTTCAATACTTTTGCCCAGGGCGCAGGGGTATTTTCTACCCAAGCAGGGGGCGATGACGTAGAATGCCGCCCTGTTTTGATGCTTCACTTATTCTCATAATTTAGTTGCCCCTGATTTTTTTTGGAGACATCCGATGTTAAAGCTGCCTGAAACCCTACGCGAAAACGTACGTTTGCTAGGGGAACTCTTAGGTGAAACGATTCTTGCTCACGAGGGTGAAGATCTGTTTGCTAAAGTCGAGGGCATCCGCAAACTCGGTAAAGCCATTACCCGTGCAGATAATGGCGATTCTGCGCCTTTGGTAAAGCTCTTGGGTGAGCTGGATGACGCGGATATTCTGCCAATCGTGCGTGCTTTTAATCAATTTCTAAACCTCGCGAATATTGCTGACCAGGAATATTTTTCCAGCGCTGAATCTGAGCGCGATGACGGCTTGCAAGCCATGCTGGTCGAGTTTTCCACAAAGTATGGCAAAGAAGCGCTTGCTAAAAAAATCAGCGAATTAAGCATCGAGTTGGTGCTCACGGCGCACCCTACTGAAGTGACTCGTCGCACCCTAATTCGCAAGTACGACCAAATTGTAGATACCTTGGCCGATCGCCAGAACGGTAGCCTTTTAACTTTCGAGCAAGACAAATTACGCGGCCGCTTGCATCGTTTGGTAGAAGAAATTTGGGCCACCGATGAAATTCGCACCACGCGTCCTACTGCAATCGACGAAGCCAAGTGGGGCTTTGCCGTTATTGAAAATAGTTTGTGGGAAGCTGTGCCCGATTTTATTCGTCATCTTGATCGCGTCAGCAAACGCCATCTTGATCAGCCTCTGCCAATCGATGTTCAACCTTTCAAATTCTTCTCGTGGATGGGTGGCGATCGCGACGGTAATCCGAACGTAACTCATAAAATTACTCGTGAAGTTTTGTTGCTAGGCCGCTGGATGGCCGCCGAACTTTATTCGCGCGATGTGTACAGCTTGGGCGGTGACCTGAGTATGAGTGAAGCGACGGATGAGTTGCGCAAGCTTTACCCAAGCACCACGCCTTATCGCGACGCCATGTACACCTTGCGCAAGCGGATTCAGTCAACACTTGAATGGGCCGAAGCACGTCTGCAAGGTCGCATAGTTGAAACGCCCGAAGATTTGATCGTTAGCCGTGAAGATTTGCTCGAACCTTTAATGGTTTGCTACAAATCCTTAAATGAAGTTGGCTTACCGCACATTGCGAACGGCCCGCTGATGGATACCATCCGCCGCATTCACTGTTTTGGCATCAACCTTGTACCGCTGGATATTCGTCAAGACGGCGAGCGTCATGTGAAAGCAATTTCCGAGTTGGTCGCTTACCTTGAGTTGGGTGACTACGCCAAATGGTCTGAAGATCAACGCCAAGCATTCTTGCTTGAGCAATTAAGTAGCAAGCGTCCATTGATGCCGGTCAATTGGCCAGTGAGCGATGACACGGCTGAAGTGCTTGCGACTTGCCGTGTAGTTGCCAATGAGCCGCGTGAAATTTTATCTCATTACGTTATTTCCATGGCTCAGCAGCCATCGGATGTATTGGCAGTCGCACTTTTGCTAAAAGAATGCGGTATGACGTGGGATATGCCCATTGTTCCCTTGTTTGAAACTCTCGATGATTTGGATCGCGCTCCGGTTGTGATGGATCGTTTGTGGAATCTCGACTGGTATCAAAAATACAGCGCTAAAGACCAAACTGTGATGATTGGTTATTCGGATTCCGCTAAAGATGCAGGCAAATTTTCTGCAACTTGGGCGCAATATAAGGCTCAGGAAAAACTAGTAGCGCTTGCGGATAAGTATGAAGTGTCTTTGGTGTTGTTCCATGGTCGCGGCGGCACAGTTGGTCGTGGCGGTGGCCCAGTAGAAAAAGCTATGGCGTCGCAACCGCCGGGTTCAATCCATGGCCGTATTCGTGTCACTGAACAAGGTGAAATGATTCGTTACAAATTCGGTTTGCCGCGCGTGGCTTTCAGTAGTTTATCGTCTTATGTTGTGGCCACTTTGCGTGCGACTATATCTCCACACGCTGCACCAGCACCTGAGTGGCGTGACCTTATTGAGCGTATGGGGGCATCCAGTTTAGAAGCCTACCGCAGTGTAGTGCGCGGCCACGAACATTTTGTTCCTTACTTCCGCAGCCTTACGCCCGAACAGGAATTAAGTTTATTAGCGCTCGGCAGCCGTCCCGCAAAACGTAAATCAACGGGCGGTGTAGAAAGTTTGCGCGCAATCCCATGGGTATTCGCGTGGACACAAGTGCGCCTGAATTTGCCGGCATGGTTGGGAGCGCGACAAGCGCTCGAATATGCACTCGAACACGAACCCAAAACCTTGGAAGATATGGTTGCCAACTGGCCATTCTTTTCGAGCTTCCTCGATTTGTTGGAAATGGTCATTGGGAAAGCCGACGGCCCTATTTGTACTTACTACGAACAACAACTGGTGCCAGTGGAATATCACGGTCTCGGTAAACAGTTGCGTGATGATTTGAAGGTTCTGGAAACCTTAATTAATTCTCTGAAGAAGCAAGACATTCTTTTGAAAGATGAACCTCTGTTGCGTCAATCGTTAGAAGTGCGCAAACCTTATGTTGATCCACTCAATTATTTGCAAGCGGAATTGCTTAAGCGTCACCGCAGCAGCGAAGTCATCAGTCCGGATCTTGAGCGCGCTTTGAAAGTGACTATGGCTGGTATTGCTGCAGGTATGCGTAATACAGGTTAAGTGTTTTTCATTTTGGCTGAATATAAAAAAACCGCATATCCAAAAGATGTGCGGTTTTTTTATGGTTTAGTTTAAGTCTGCGTTCGTAAAATCTTTATTTGCTGGAAATCGTATTTGCGAGGATGACAACTCCCTTTTTATAAAAGCACTTAACGATTCTGTGCGAGTTTAAAAATTCCATCATCTCCTGCAATTGCGAAGCCTGGTGTGAAAGTTCTTCGGCGGTTGCATACAGTTCTTCTGACGCACTGGAGTTGTGTTGTACGTAGAAACCTTAGAGGATTATAAAATTCTGATTGAGCTAGGCGTGGATCAAGTGCAAGGGTTTTACTTTTCAACGCCGCTCTTTCCCAAGGGTTTATTAGAGTGGATAAAAGCTGGTCTGTCAAAAACGCGCCGTCAGGACATGGCAAATAGCGTCTATAAAATATAACATTGCATTGCTACAATTCACCTGAGAGTATTCTCACAGCTGTTTTAAAAAACGCACCTTATCTTTAAGGTGTTAGTATCACTCTCCTCAACCGAGTGAGACTAGCAAGGGTCTGGCTGATTTATATTCGCAGGCTGCAATTCGTTTATTCTCCGACTCCATACGGTTATCAATTTTTTGCCTTAACTATTCTCGGCTGTACTTCGCTAGATTATTTAGGTGTCTTCCATGCAGAGTTCGTTTATGCCTACTATCAATATGCGCCATCTCACATTCATTGGATTTTTTCTCAGTCTAACCACGCTGTTTGTGAATGGTGCACAGGCTGATATTGCGATGCAGAATCCAGATTCGCGCAATGGAATATTATTGGATGGTCGTTGGGACACTATTATAGATCCTTATGAAAACGGTTTTTATAATCATCGTTATGAAGAGTCGGAGAAAGGGTATTTTAAAAATGCAAAGCCTGCTAATTCAAGTGACCTGGTGGAATATGATTTCGCACGTTCGCCAAAGTTAAGCGTTCCAGGTGATTGGAATACACAAGACGAGAAATTATTTTTGTACGAAGGGACTATTTGGTATCACCGCGATTTTGATGTTGGCAAAAAAACAGATCAAGTTTATGCGGTGCATTTCGGCGCAGTTAATTACCACGCAACTGTCTACGTAAATGGGAAAAAAATAGATACCCATGAAGGTGGCTTCACACCATTTCAATTTGATATTTCCGAACATGTTAAATCTGGATTGAATTCTTTAGTGGTCAAAGTTGACAACCATCGCGAGCGCGACCAAATTCCAACGGTAAATACCGATTGGTGGAATTATGGTGGGATCACGCGTTCGGTCAGAGTTCTGCAATATCCCAAAGCACATATACAGGATTATTTTGTTCAACTGAGCAAGACTGAGGAAAATGTCATTGAAGGTTGGGTAAAGGTAGAAAATTTTAATAAAGAAAATTTGGAATCACAAAAAGTAGACTTGCGAATTCCAGAATTGAATATAAATCAAAAACTCAGCATCAATAAAAATGGTGAGGCTAAATTTGAAATTGCTGCAAAACCGACGTTGTGGGATATCGAAGCACCCAAATTATATGCGGTTGATATTCAATTTATGCAAGACGTAGTGCGAGACAAAATTGGTTTTCGAACGGTTCAGGTTCAGGGCGAAAATATTCTTTTAAATGGGAAATCAGTTTTCCTGCGCGGAATTAGCATCCATGAGGAATCGCCATTGCACCTCGGGCGTGCCTGGAGCGAAGAAGATGCGCGGATATTATTAACCTGGGCTAAAGATTTAGGCTGCAATTTTGTGCGTTTAGCACACTATCCTCATAACGAAGCAATGGTGCGTATTGCTGATCAAATGGGTTTGTTAGTGTGGTCTGAAATTCCGGTTTACTGGACAGTGCTGTTCAATAATCCCATGGTGTACACCAAAGCTGAAACACAATTGGAGGAAATGATTTCACGTGATAAAAATCGCGCTGCTGTTGTTATGTGGTCCATGGCTAATGAAACTCCAAACTCTGCGGCTCGACTAAAATTTATTAGTCAGCTTGCGCAAAAGGCACGTGAGCTGGATCCAACGCGTTTAATTACCGCCGCTTTAGATACTCAAAGTGAAGAAGATGGTACTACAGTGATTGATGATCCGCTGTCAGCCGTTGTGGATGTTATTGGTGTGAACAATTACTGCGGTTGGTACGTTGCAACTCCCGGTAGTTGTGCTAGCTTGAAATGGCTATCGCGCTATCGTAAGCCCGTTATTATGAGCGAATTCGGCGCAGACGCATTGCAAGGGTTGCACGGCGATAAAGCGCAACGGTGGACGGAGGAGTATCAGGCAGACGTGTACGTAAATAATTTATTAATGATCGATAAAATGCCGTTTTTGCGTGGCCTTTCGCCATGGATATTAAAAGATTTTCGTTCGCCGCGCCGCCCATTGCCGTCCGTTCAGGATTTTTGGAATCGCAAAGGGCTTATATCAGATAAAGGACTCAAGAAAAAATCATGGTTTATTTTGCGGGATTATGACGTAAAAAAAGCAGCAGAGTAAAAAATCTGAGAATGTTATGAGTATGCAAAACCGAGAGAAATTATATACATTGAAAAACATGTTTATTTTCTGTGTCATAGCATATGCAAATGTATTTGCTAATCAATTGAGCGCGCAGGAAATTGTCATCGCGTTTCAGGATACTCTCAGCCCCTCGACCACATTGGATGGAACAGCACGAACTAAAATGCTTATTCGCAATATGGCGCGTGCGGACGTTAAACAAGCAATGTTTTTAATTCGTACCAAAACCATAACGCCGAAAACTGTAGAGCGCATGATGTTTTACGATGAAACCGGCCAACTCATAGTGAACGCAGGACACAGCTACTCTCCACTGAATGCATCAAAAAGTTTTGGTTATCCTATTGATATTATGAAAGCCAATGTTGCGCTTGAAGATTACGAAAATTATCACAAGCACGTTTTCTTTCCTTACCTCTACGACGGTCGTAATGCAGAATTGCTTGAACAATTACAACATTATTTAGCGGAACATAATTATTCGCCAACGTATGCCACTACCCGCGTTCACGATGAATATATGAATCACCTTTATCACGAACGCGTTGCAGTAGGGCGCAGTGTTGATATTCGTCAATTGGAAAAGGCCTATACGAAAATGATTGTGGATGCGGTGACCGCTTATGATGCCAAAGCCCATACAGTTCTGGGTTTTAGTCCTCGCCAGGTGTTGTTACTTCATGAAAACGATATAGCTGCCTATTGTATCGTTGGCGCAATAGACGCATTAAATGCTAAAGGTTTTAAGGTCATAGCACCTGAAAAAGTTTTTACAGATCCGGTGGCGAATCCATTTTTCGTATCGGGCTTCTCTGCGGTGAGTTACATGCCCTACATAACGGGAATTCCGGATTCAGAATACGAATGGAACCAGGTTGCTACAAAAAAGGATGAAGCAAAAATCAATAGCTATTTAATTGAGCAAGGATTGGAAAGTTTAATTCCCTAATAGATCAGAAAAGCAATCTCGGGTTATACATCTCCCAAGGATAGGTCTCGAAGTCATTTCTGCGACAACTTGCTAATCACTCATCAGCTTATCAAGCCATAATTTCTATTTTTGTGAAGCAAAAAGCAGCAGGGAGTCGCAGGGCTCCTCATTCCGCGTCACGACATTCTACGGGTTTAAAGACTATAATTTTCATTCGTTGTCGCAAAAAGCAACAATCCTAATTGGCGCGTCAATGAAGCTGAACGCCGATGTGTTTTAGTTCAATTTTTCAACGCTAAATATTACAAAAAAGTTGCAAAACCTTTAAATATACGCGCAACATATGACATCTATGTGACATCGTTCGGAATTTCGTCGTTCACCAGGAGGTCAATATGTACGCTGCTGCTCTCGATAAAGTTAGCCTGTTAATTAATCTTGTTCCGCGTTCTTTTAGACTTATTCGGGATTTTATGGTTGTACCTGATCGTCTACACCGCTGGTCTGTTGCGATTGTATCGTTGGTCATCCTCGCGCTTGCTATCTGTTTCGTCGCGTTTGCATATGCAGAGAAATATCACTTAGCTGATAATTTTTTCTACAACAAACTACAGTTTTCATTTGTGGATGGCGGTTATCCCGAGATGTTTGGTTATGCGTTGGAAATATTGGGGTGTGTGATATTTGCAATGTTCGCTTGGATGCACGAGAAAAAACAATGGTATGCATGGTCTGCAATTTTATTTGTAACCTTTCTGGATGATGCCTTCCGATCGCACGAAACTATTGGCCAATCTTTCACGGTATGGTTCGGAGTATCCCCAGTCGAAGGAGATCTCATAGGATTTGCGACGACGGGCCTTATCTCGGCTGTATTGTGGTTTGCCGGTGCGGTAAAAATTCAAAACCTGGATGACTTTAGCGCTTATTTGGTATTTACCGGGTACTACACCTTGCTGATTTTATTCGGTGTTGGTGTCGATTCTTTACACGGGATGTTTGGCGCGCACATGTCACAAACAGTATTTACCCTATTCGAAGATGGCGGTGAGCTGGTAACCACTGCGACAATTTGTTTGTCAGCATTGGGGATGCTTATACGCGAAAAGCACACCGCAAAAAAGAAATTGGAAGAGCATGCTGCATTTCAGCAGGATCTAGGCTCTACCGCCACTGCACGAAAAATCTTTTAAATAGTTAATTGAAAACATCGAAGCGATTCAATAAGGTAACTTATGAATCGCTTTTTTTATATCAAAAATTACCTTATCCACATCACATGAGTGCAGGTTCAGCCTGCACCATAACTTTTCGATAATCTCATAATCTATAGCTGCATTAATTAATATCCTGCACCACCTCATTCCTGTAATACTAAAAAACCACTCAATTGCGTTAAAAATCTCTTCATCCTCTCAACAATATTCTTGGCTTGTAAATTAGTGTTTGCCTAATTGACTCTAAAGCATCCGTTGCTAAGCTTTAAAATCAAGACCTATCTGGAGGCTTTATGTCTATTTCTCGTCGATTATTTATTCGCAACGCTGCAATCGCCAGCGCTTTATTAACTATAAAAAACAGTGCCATAGCCAAGGCGACTGAACGAACAGGCATTAAAGAATTTTATAAAGATGATTTCCGCATTGGGACCGCTATTAGTACGGCATCATTATTAAATAATGATCAACGTACATTAGGATTGATTGCGCGTGAGTTTGACGCCATTACTCCTGAAAATTGTATGAAGTGGGAACCGATTAGACCAAAAGACAAAGACTGGGATTGGACCGCCGCTGATAAGTTCGTAGAGTTTGGCCAAAAAAATAATATGTATATTGTGGGCCACAATTTAGTGTGGCATAGCCAGGTACCAAAAGAAGTTTTTCAAGATGAATCTGGCGGCGTGATCAAGAAAGAAGCGCTTGCAATTAAAATGCAAAATCATATTGCCAAACTAGCAGGCCGTTATAAAGGCAAGATTCACGCGTGGGATGTGGTTAATGAAGCTGTGGAAGATGATGGCTCGTGGCGAAAAAGCCCTTGGTATAAAATTATGGGAGAAGACTTTATTGCCAACGCTTTTCATTTGGCACACGAAGTAGATCCAAACGCTCATTTAATTTACAACGATTACAATACTGAAACTCCAGTTAAACGCGATTTTATCGTTGGAATGGTTAAGCGCTTTAAAAAGCAAGGTGTGCCCATACAAGGTGTGGGTTTACAAGAACACCTTTCTATAGACGGCCCAAGTATTGGCGAAATAGAAAAAACGTTGATTGCACTCTCAAGTATCGGTGTGCGTGTTCACGTCACTGAGCTTGATATAGATGTTTTACCTTCTGTGTGGAATTTGCCCACGGCAGAAGTATCAACTCGCTTTGATTACACCCCGGAGCGTGATCCTTATATTCAGGGGTTACCAAAAAACATAGAAGAAAAACTTGCCAAACGTTATGAGGATATTTTCAAAATTTATTTGAAGCATCGCGACAAAATTGACCGCGTGACACTTTGGGGTACCGCGGACAATGAAACTTGGCTCAATGATTTCCCGATTAAAGGCCGTACTAACTATCCATTATTATTTGATCGCGGATTCCAACCAAAACCTGCTTACTTCAGATTGCTCGATTTGAAAAAATAATTTTTTCATTGTCCGTCAGCAAAGGTTAAAAATTTTGCTGATGGACACTTAAATATTAATAAAATATTACCTGCTGAAACCTCGCAATATACTTCTTCTAACTTATCTTCACATAAACACAAAATTTCTAAAACCATTTTTCAATGCATTTCTTTGTCATTCGAGAGATTTTTATCGGTCGGTAATTTCTTCACATGTTTTAAATAAAGCGCGGAAACTATTGCTGAGATAAAAAATACCGGAATAAATACGAATGCAAGATCAACTACAAAAGCGTTAATAGCAAGGGCGCCTGAAATATGATTTGTATGGAAATACGCAATTGGAAATGAGGCGATCAAAGACAATATAATTAAAAAAGCAATTAATTTATAGCGCCAGTATTCCTCAGGACCACGGGTAAAAAATGTTAAATTATTTTTCTTAAGCCAATTGATATAAATCCATAAAATAATCGCAGCTCCCACAATGCTGCTTAGATATTGCATTAAGCTATGCCCATAGAATATTAATGTTCCAATTCGGAAAGCTTCGTTTTTCAAAATCTCTATATGGACCACTCCCCACCTACCTGCATGAGTAAATGAATCCCATACTATATGTGTTAGCGAACCAATGAATACTGCAATTGGTAAAAGCGCCAACTCTTTTAAAGATTCGATCTTTTCAATGCAAGTTAAATGATAAAATGCAAAACGATGAGGTTCAGGCAGAATGATAGAGAAATATTTTCCCATTAGTGATAGAAAATAAGTCAGAAATATTCCGATAGGAATACAGGCAAGAAACAATCCAGAAAAGCTATGCGAGAAATGTGACAGGTGCGTTTGCCCAATATAATAACCAAAGTCTGGCGTAAAACTTCCCATCACTATTCCCAAAAAATGTAACTTTTTGGGAAATATTTTTTTAAGCGGAATTACTGCTGCTGCATGAGCAAAAGTCCATGGCACAAATCAAACCCTCTGCAATTTATTCGCGAAAACCAGTTGCATAAGCTTCTAGCTCATTAATAAAACCTTGTTTTTCTTTATCGCTAATAAAACTCGCTGTAAAGCTATTGTGAGCTAATTGCAATGCCTGGGCTCTCGTCATAGCGAATGCATCCGCAAGTGCGAAGTAATTGTCATTTAGGTAGCCACCAAAATAAGTAGGGTCATCTGAATTTACCATGACTCGCAAGCCTGAACTCATAAGCTTAAAAATATTGTGTTGTTTCATATCTTTGTAAACACACAAACGGACATTCGAGAGTGGGCATACTGTGAGTGGAATTTGGGATGCGCGCAAATATTCCATCAGTCGTGGATCTTCATCGCTGCGCACTCCGTGATCTATACGTTCTACCTTGAGTAAATTAATTGCTTCCCAAATATATTCTGGCGGGCCTTCTTCGCCAGCATGAGCAACAACACGAAAGCCTTCTGCGCGAGCTTGATCAAATACGCTTTTAAATTTACTGGGTGGATGACCTAGCTCAGAACTATCTAATCCAACGGCGATAATTTTATCTTTCCAAGGGAGCGCCTGCGCTAATGTTTTTATCGCGCTTTCTTCGCTCAAATGACGCAAAAAATCCATGATAAGTAACGAGCATATATTCCAATTTTTCTTCGCATCATCCATCGCACGTAAAATTCCGCTAATGATTATTTCAAATGCGATACCGCGCTCGGTATGAGTTTGCGGATCAAACGATATTTCTGTATGGCGAATATTATCGGCTTTACATTTTAGAAAATAATCCGTCGTAAGATCATAAAAATCCTGCTCACGATTTAATGCAGATGCACCTTGATAATACAGATCCAAAAAACTTTGCAGGCTAGTGAATTGATAAGCGGCCTCAATTTCAGCCACGCTTTTGTAGGGTAGCTCTACTTTATTACGTTGCGCTAACGTAAACATCAACTCGGGCGACAAGGCGCCATCGAGATGCAAGTGCAATTCAGCTTTGGGCATGCCCGCTAAAAATGATTTGCTTGCTAACCTCTGCATATCAGGTAAATGATTTAAATCAGGATTAATTAAAAATAAAGTCATAAGTCTTCTTTCACTCACTTGGATATGTAAAACCTAAGGATAATTTATCCTTAGGTTTTTATGCAGAAAAAAGATAGCAATTTATTTTTCACTTCGCGCTTGCCATTCCACGTGCGCCAACCATTTCCCATCCACGTTTTGTTAAACGATAAATCAAACGTACAAATATAAGGGTGAGTATAGTCTCTACCGCTGTCAAAACCGTGCTGGCAAATGCGCCGCGTTGCGCAACTCGGCGAGTGTATTTTTTTACTAATTTTTCGCGCGCGATTTCGATACTGTCGTAAAAGGTTGGAATCATTAGTAGGGTGAGAATTGTGGAGGTGATGGTGCCGCCGATGATGGCGACGGCGAGTGGTTGATAGAATTCTCCGCCTTCCCCCATGCCGATTGCGACGGGTAACATTCCGGCGATTAATGCGAAGGTTGTCATTAATATCGGCCGTAAACGTGAGCGGCCCGCATACATCAAAGCTTCTTCACGATTGAGCCCTTCTTTTTCTTTTGTGCGTGCGCAATCGAGTAAAAGAATCGCATTTTTTGCGACTAATCCCATCAACATAATGATGCCAATAAAACTCATTAGGTTAATAGTGTGACCCGTGGATACGAGTGCGATTACCACACCTATTAAGCTCAGAGGTAAGCTCATCATGACGGGAACCGGCGCGAGAAATGAACCGAATTGAATAACCAAAATGAAATACATAAGCGCAATGCCGGAAATTAATGCCGTTAACATAGCGCCGAATAATTCTTGTTGGTCGCGTCCCGCACCGCGTAATTCAATGCCGTAACCCGGTGGAAAATCTATGCTTTTTGCGAGCGTCATAGCTGCGCTGATAACTTCTCCTTGCGGTGCGCCCTCGACATTCGCAGTGACGGTTACTGTGCGTTTTCCGTCGGTATGCATGATGCGTGTTGGCGCTTTGTCCATACGAATGTCGGCAATTTGCTCTAGCGGAATTACGCTGTTGCTGCCACCGGGAACTAGGGGAAGGCGTGCTAAAGCGGAAACATCTGCACGGTCGTCTGGATGTAAACGCAGCGCCACATCACGAGTTTCGCCAGTAGGATCAACCCAGTCGCCCACTTCAATTCCTGCAAAGGCAATACGCAGTGCTTGTGCTGCATCACCAACGACAATTCCCAAACTGCTTGCCAAGCCACGGTCTAATTCAATTTGTAATTCCGGCATTGGCTCTTGTTCGCTCAAGCCAACATCCACTGCGCCTTTAATTTTGCGCAGGTCTTCCATATAGGTGTTGGTGATTTCCATAAGTTTGCGCGAATCCTGGCCGTAAAAATTGATGCGCACCGGCTTGTCACCGCCGTTACTGGTGTCGTCTTGTACCGTGTATTCGGCGCCGACCAAGCGATTCACCGATGTGCGCAATTGCACTGCGATTTCAGCGGCGCTGCGGTCGCGGTCACTTGGTTTGCCGATGTCCAAATCGATGCGGCTGCCGTCTCTTTTAATATCGCTAAAAACAGATTTTACTTCCGGGATCATTCGCGCAAGCTCCGTGGCCTGTTCGGTTTTGATGCGCGCATATTCAAGACTTGCGCCGGAGGGCGTGCGTATATCGACAACTAATTTCCCGTTATCCGCAGCGGGCAAAAAGCTGGTGCCGCCTTTAAAGGATTGCAGCGCAAGAGCGCCAACCAAACTCAATACGGCGATGGTTGCCATGGATCGTCTATGACCTAATGCCCAGCGAATAACGAGTGTGTAACGATCAGCTTGATGATCAAACCAGGTGTTGAAACGTTTCAGCAGAGCGCTAAAACCGCGCTTTGGCATGTCCTGATAGCCAACCGGATCGCCCCAGCGCGAGGACAGCATGGGGTCGAGTGAGAAAGAGACAAATAGTGATACCAATACGGAGGCTACAACTGTCAATGCAAAAGGTTTAAACCATTGGCCAGGGCCACCACCCATAAAGGCGACGGGAATAAATACTGCGACAATTGAAAAGGTTGTGGCCATTACTGCTACACCAATTTCCTTGGTGCCTTCGCGCGATGCAGTCATTCGATCTTCACCGCGCTCCATATGGCGGACGATATTTTCGCGTACCACAATCGCATCGTCGATCAATACTCCAATCGCCAACGACAGGCCGAGTAGCGTCATAAAATTGAGTGAAAAACCAAATAGCCACACCGCAATAAATGCAGCCAGCACTGAAGTTGGTAAGGCGAGAGCAGTAATTAGTGTTGAACGCCAGGAGTTCAGAAAGGCGTAGACCACGAAAATCGTTAAGCCCGCGCCGAGAATTAGCGATTCAATAACATTATTTAAACTGGACTCGGCCCATTCGCCGCCGTCATCGGCGATTTCAATTTGGGTGCCTGGTTTGAGTTGTTTGCGAATTTCATCCAGCTCTTTGCGAACTGCTTTGGAAACGGCGACGGTACTCGCTTCGCGAGTGCGGATTACGCTGATCCCGACAGCTGAATGGCCGTTATAAAATCCTAAACCGTCTGGTTGAGCAGTGCCGTCTACAACATCCGCTACATCACCCAAGCGCAATACATCGTCGCCATTGCGGCGAATAACAATACGCGAAAATTCTTCTGGCGATGCAAGTCGTCCTAGTAAACGAATGCTGTGGTCTTCGAGCGTTCCTTCAAGTTTGCCACCGGGTGCAGTAAGATTTTGGTTTTGCAGACTGCGCTGAATTTCAACAACAGAAACATTATGCATGCGCAGTTTTTCGCTGCGTAATAGCACCGACAGCTCACGCTTTAAAGCACCAGAAATATCAACAACTGCAACACCGGGTACACCGCGCAAATGGTCTGCGATATCTTTTTCTGCCAGTATCGACAGCTCAATATGACTTTGGCTGGACGATGAAAGTGAGAGCCACATAATTGGCCAGGCATCAGGGTCTTGCCTGCGAATAATCGGTTCGCGCATTTCGATGGGCAATTTATAACGCACGCTGGCGATTGCGTTGCGCACTTCATCCGCTGCTTCAATCAAATTTTTGTTGAATTCAAATTCGATGCGAAACCAGCCGTTCCCTTCACTGGCCCACACGCGCATGTCATGCACACCGGGAATGCCGCGCATGGCTTTTTCGAGGCGATCCACAATTTCCCGCTCCACCGTTTCAGGCGAGGCGCCGGGGTAGGGAATACTGACTTGCAGAATAGGCGGTGCAATATCCGGGCGTTCGTTAACCCGTAATTTGCTGAGCGCCATCCAACCTAACGCCATAAGGCCAATCGTAATGACAACAGTGACGATTGGGCGTTTGATACTAAAGTCGGATAGAAACATTTTTATCCTTCCTTCTTATTAGTTGTAGCTGACGTTGACGCGACTTTTTCCATACTGACTTTGGAACCGTCAACCAAGGCTCCGCGCGGGTGGCGAATAATATGATCGCCTTCAACTAAACCGGAATTGATGGCGTAATCGCCAGATTTAACATCGCGTTGGCCAAGCGTAATTTCAATTTTATTGAGCACGCCGTTTTGAACGCGCCAGACAAAAGCGTGGTCGCCTTGTTGCACAAGGCTTGATTCAGGAATGCTTAACCCCTGTTTAATATCACTTTGCACTCGGCCCTCGGCGAAGAGCCCAACGGTAAGGTTTTCATTTGCCTGCAGCTCCACATGAACACCCACTTGGCGCGTAGTGGCATCCGCGACTGGGCTGATACCTTCAATGCGGCCCTCAAAGGCGCGGTCTCGGCTACCATTGATATAAAAATTCACCAGCTGCCCGACATGAACTTGCAGAATTTGATCCGCGGGCACAAAGCCTTCGAATCGCATGCTGGCAGGATCAATAACTTTCAGCAGTGCTTTACCGATTTGTGCGGTATCGCCATTGGATACTTCGCGCTTGCCTACAACCCCCGCAAATGGTGCGCGCACTTCGGTCCGTGCTAATTGTTGCGCGTCTTGCACTACGCGGGTGTGCGCTGCGGCGAGATCACTTTGCGCTGAATTGCGACGCAACTCGGCGTCTTCTTTTGCCTGAGTTGATACTGCACCACTTACCGACAACGTTTTTAAGCGATTGAATTGACGCTCGGCTTGATCAAAACTTTGTTGCGCCGCGCGCTCGGCTTCTTGCGCAGAAGTCAAAGCCTGTCGGAACGCGGTGTCATCCAGGCGAACCAGTAAATCGCCTTTCTGAACTTTATCGCCGTTATCTTTGAAAACCTGCAGCACAATTGCTGAGACTTCAGCACGTAAGTCGGCTTGTTTTTTGGCTTGCAGAGAGCCTGAAATAATTGGCCCATGTGCTATGCGACCCGATGAAATCCGCACCAAATCTTCCTGAACCACAAGCATTGGCAGTTTCGCCTCAGCGGGTTTATCGGTCGTTTTTCCTCCGCAGCCTGACAGCAGGGCGATTAAACTCAATGCGATTAATGTTTTCTTTGGCATGACTAATCCTGATAGATATTTCTACGTCACATAGGAGCGTTGGAAGAATTTGATATTCAAACATGTGAGTTTAAAAATGGTGAATATAAAATACTTCGGCATTTAGAGCGAAGAGGCAGATTTAAGCTCAAATATTTCAACTTTACGATTCAGAGAAGGTTAACTATTACTTAGATGGGTCGACTTACTAGTTTGGATTCAGGAATACAAAATTTTTGCGATGGGATTTTGCAGAACAAATTTCGATGAAGTAGATATCCAAAGCGTCCCTGCTTTGAATAGATGAACAATTACCTAATTACCCGCTTTTACCAAAGCCTGAATCAGACTGGGATAAGCCTGTGTATTATTGTTGCGATTAAATAGCCCCATACCGCCGACAGCTGTGTAACCGTTATCCTGGTAAACAGGCGCTATCTGATGATTTACGGCCGACTGAGAAATGTATTCGTTCCAGTAAACTCTATAGGCTTCATTATCTATAGTGGGTTTGGAGATAGCGCCAAACTCTCCCAAAATAACACCTACTCCTTTATCCACAAAATTGGTCTTCATCTTTTGGAGTTGCGAGTCTACATAATCTTCATTGGCCCATGTTTCAGTTTTAGTGGAGTCCAAGGCGTTTTTACCCCATTGGGTAATGTCGGTGTTCTCGGTGGACGTAAATTGAATAGGGTCGTAATAATGAACTTCCATCAGCAATTTATTGTTCACTGTGTCGGTAGGAATTTTTGCAAAATTTACCGTTTGATCAATATTTGAATTGAAGCCCTGAACCACCAAATGGCGCGTTGTGTTTTTGCCCCCAGTTGCACGAACGGCAGTTACAAAAGTTTGGTTGAAGCTATTTTGCACTAGTAATGTTCGGACCGGGGTGTCTCGTCCTCAAGCATTACTATTCCGCTGGTACCAGCAAATAACAGTCGGTCATCGTAATTTTGGAAACGAGTGGCAATTTGTGTCCACATAATTTTCAGGCGATTATTAACGTAGGTTTGTTGGGCTATTGTGGGTTGAATCCATCCGCCGTCCCAATGAATGTTGATAATCACATACAAGTCTGCTTTTAAGGCGTAGTTAACAACTTCTTCTACGCGTGTGGCCCTGCTATTACTGATCACAAAATTATCAGCATCGGTGAATTTACTCCATGCCACGGGAATGCGAATAGTTTTGAATCCAGCTGCCTTCACAGAATTAATTAGTTCTTGAGTAACCGGTGGATAGGGCCAATCAGCTTCGCCGCCTGCTGCATCCAAAGCATGCCCCAAATTCCAGCCGACACCCATTTTTTGTGTGAGTTGAACAGCAGTTAAACCGGTCGAACTTGATGCACTGGATGATGGTCGGGAAGTAGAGCTGCCTGAGTAAAGAGATGATGACGTGCTCGAATAAGTTCTATGACAAATTGATGAATTCTGTTTGCAATAAGCATCGCTCCAGGTATTGATAGGACAGTCAGGCCAGCTATTACCTTGTGGACAGTAGAGCGAGGAGCTTTGTGACGAGCTACTGGATGAGGTCTTGCTTGAAGAACTTCTTTGGCAAACTGACGGAAGTGATGCGCAATAAGCATCGCTCCAGGTATTGATAGGACAGTCAGGCCAGCTATTACCTTGCGGGCAGTAGAGCGAAGAACTAGTTGACGATGATCTGCTCGTGCTCAAAGACGAGCTTGAAATTCCGCAACCACTCACTACGCCAAAGGGCGCTGGTTGCGATGCACAAGTAGAATTTGAGATACAGCTTTTGCCATTCTCATAA
>Ga0247739_10000170_pt1 | contig 22318 bp, 23 predicted proteins | sample UWRJL058202B2_FD_180943 | JGI IMG/M metagenome (GOLD analysis project Ga0247739, IMG submission 180943) | Plant litter microbial communities from Arlington Agricultural Research Station in Wisconsin, United States - UWRJ-L058-202B-2 | ecosystem: Environmental > Terrestrial > Plant litter >...
TGAGTGTTGGATCATGGTTAGTCTGCTATGAAACGGTTGAATTTTTTCCTTTGTAATTAAAAAAGCCTTCAACTGACAGGTCCTCATCTAAACTTTCCCAATGTATCCGGGTATTGCCCGCCCAAAGTTCAAATTTATCAAGAGCCTCTTTTGAAGCATTAAAAAGTGATAGAAACCAGTTTAGTGGCATCTTTCCAATTTCATTTTCAGTGGTTTCAACATAAATGAAATCGGACGGAGTCAAACCAAGCTTTTTTAGCTTTTATTATTTATTGTTTAAGCTGAAACCTTTCCAATGTTAGAAAGAATTAGATTTCAAACCAATTTTTAGCCCAACATTAATATTTAATTAACAACAGGTTTTCCACCCAGCCAAATATTACCTTTGTCATTCAATTCCAATCTTCGTTTATGTTTAATAAAAAAGTCACTGGTACAATTACAGCTATATTGCTATCTGTATTTATATTTTCCTCCTGCAACAAGCATTTTACAGTTCAGAATAATGAGTATAAGGAATATGGGATTGATAACCAGTTTGCGGTTGATTCGTCGGTTGTAAAATATTATTTGCCATACAAAAAGCAAATGGAGGCCGAAATGAGCCGTGTAATCGGCCAGACGGAAGTGGCACTCACCAAATCTTCTGCACCTGAAACTTTATTAGGGAATTTCTTTTCCGAAGCTATGCTGACGGAGGGACGAAAAAAAGATCCAACCATTCAATTTACACTTTCCACAAAAGGGGGATTACGTACAAATTTTCCAAAAGGTGATATTACTATTTCGAATGTATTTGAATTAATGCCTTTTGAAAATGAGATGGTTGTATTAAAACTATCTGGTGCCAATGTGCAAAAAGTTATCGATTTTATTGCTAAAAAAGATGGTCAGCCGGTGGCAGGGATACAGATGAAAATAAAAAATAATGTGGCCTACGATGTAATTATTGCCGGCAAGCCTTTTGACATCAGCCAAAATTATAATTTGCTGACTTATGATTACCTGGCCAATGGCGGCGACGATCTGACTTGTCTGGCCAACCCGATTGAAAGAAAAGATATTGGTAAAAAAGTTCGGGATGCCTTGATAGATTATATCGGTGATCAAACCCGTAACGGTAAAAAAATAAATCCCAAACTAGATGGAAGAATTATTGTTGCAAATGACTAACCGTAGAGATTTTCTCAGAAATACTGGTGCAGCAGCAGGGTTATTAGCATTAACAGCTTCGCCATTTGCAGCTTTTGCAAAAGAAGAAATGGTGCAGCTGACTATTTTGCATACCAATGATGTGCATAGTAGAATTGAGCCTTTCCCAATGGATGGTTCCCGAAATCAGGGAATGGGTGGCGTTGCCAGAAGAGCAGCGTTAGTTAATAAAATTCGTCATGAACAAAAAAATGTGCTTCTGTTGGACGCCGGGGATATTTTTCAAGGAACACCGTATTTTAATTTGTTTGGCGGGGAACTGGAAATGCAGATGATGAGCAACATGGGTTATGATGCTGCGACGATGGGTAATCATGATTTTGACAATGGTATTGCAGGTTTTGTAAAACAATTGCCTCATGCAAAATTCCCATTTCTGGTAAGTAATTACGATTTCTCAAATACTGATCTCAAAGGAAGAACGGAGCCGTATAAAATCTTTAAAAAACAAGGGATCAAAATCGGGATTTTTGGCTTGGGATTAGAATTGGCCGGAACGGTTGATAAGAAAAATTACGGAGATATTGTTTACCAGGATCCTATTGCAAAGGGAAATGAAATGGCTTCTTTTTTGAAAAATGAACAGGACTGCGATCTTGTAATCTGTCTTTCACATTTGGGTTATAAGTATAAAGAAAATAAAGTTTCTGATCAGATCCTGGCCAAATCCACACGCAATATTGATTTGATTATTGGCGGTCATACGCACACTTTTATGAAGGAACCTGAAAATATCCTGAACCTTGATGGTAAAACAACGACGATTAATCAGGTAGGTTTTGCAGGAATTAATCTGGGAAGACTGGATTACTTTTTTCATAAAGATTCCGGTAAAAAGAAAATGGTAGCCTCTGTTTGCCCGATAGGAGAGAGGTATGTGGTTTAAGAAATAAGCGAACGCCGCGCGGGTTTCATGCAAAGTATAAAAGGAAAAAGCAAAGAGTGCAAAGTTTCTTTCTCTGCGCTCTTTGCTTTTTCCTTCTCTGCTTTGCGTGAAACCCGCGTGGCGTCCGGTTATTTTTTTACTTCACTCCTCCGCATCGGCATTGCATCAATTTTTCCGAACAATTCTTTATTTGGAACAAATTCATCAGACCTGTATTTTTCGCCGCCATCCCGGCCAATTAAAATGAAGGTAAAATCCTCTGTTTGATTCACGTTCCATTTCTTCCAGACAGCAGTGTTCTGCGGTGATAATTTAAAGTATTTTACCACAATGTCCCGCTCCTTTATTCCTGCCAAATCAGTATTAAGTTCGGCAACTTGTTTCTTCCATTCTTCCGAATGATCGTCGTTATAAAACAATAAAACCTGCCTTGGTTGGTCAGTTACCATAAATAAAAGTAATGTCAGTAATAATTTCATGAGTCTGCGTGTTGTAATATTGAATATACTCAATGCTCAAAAAGCATTCCAATAAAAGTTATCATGAAATTAACCTGGACTTTTTATCCCAAATATGAAAAAGCTATAACACTCAACGTGTTGTATTTACCGCGTATTGATAAAACAGGAGCCTGGGGTTTTCTGCATGTGGATACGAACCAGGCGTGGGTGAGCTGGGATTGTTTTAAATGTTTTGACCGGGGAGATGTGAAATCTAAAAAAGAGGCATTTCTGAGGTTGGAGAAAATTTCGTCCCCGGAAATATTCATCCGGGAACTTGAATCGTAAAGCAAAATTATTTCTATACTTCTTCCTCTTTAAGAAATTTAGTAAGACGATGCATTATAATTACGTCTACTACAAGCAGTTTTATGTCCAAAGTATAGGTGATTTTTGTTAGAAAATTGAATTCAGGAAATCGTTCTACTTCACAAACATCCTAATCCCTTTTGTTGATTTTAAAACAATTTGCGGATACATACTGACAGGATGGGAGGAAACTGTTTCGAAAGTGAAGCGCTTAATTATTGCAGCCAGGATCAGCTGCATTTCCATCAAAGCAAACTGCTGGCCAATGCATATTCTCGGACCGGCACCAAAGGGTAGATAATTGAATTTGGGACGGTTTTTAACATTTTCAGGACTAAAATTTTCCGGATTGAAAACCGTTGGATTTTCCCAGATGTTTGGATTACGATGTAGTTCAAAAATGGATAAAAACAATGAAGTTCCTTTCCTAAGTTGATAACCCGCAATGACATCATCCTCAACGGATTCCCTAGTTATTGTCCAGGCGGGAGGGTATAATCTCAATCCTTCTTCCACAACCTGGCGTGTATACGGTAATTGCAAAAGTTGTTCGAAAGTTGGTACATCTTCAAATATTTCAGATTCTTTCCGCATTTTAGCAACAATTTGCGGATGTTTTGCCAATTCGAAAAGTAACCAGGTCAGTCCGGTTGCTGATGTTTCGTGCCCGGCTGCAAACATAGTAATCGCCTCATCTCTGATTTGCTGGTCATTCATTTGTGCTCCGGTTTCTTCGTCCTGACTATCAAAAAGGAGCTGGAGAAGATCATTCGGTTTTTCCTCAGACAAACGTCTGTCACTAATAATATGAAAAATCAATTTATTGAAATATTCCAGATCTGCTCTGAATTGCCGGTTTTCCCCATTAATTCCCATTAGCGGAATTCGATATGGACGGCGGACCCGCGTTACCATGTATTTTTGTGTCCGGTTTATTTGTCTATAAATGTTGGTTTTATCCTCATTCGTTAAATTTCCAAATAATGTTTTCAATGCAATATCCGCAGTTACCGACATCATTTTAACATCGATATCAATGGCATCTTTTCCGCGGAATACTTCCATTTCATTTAAGAAATCTGAAGTAATCTGTCCCATTATTTTAAAGAGTTCCTGCAATCTTTCTCTATGGAAAGCAGGCTGAACCAATCTGCGCTGGCGTAACCAGAAATCTCCGTCACTTGTCAATAATCCATTTCCAAGAACCGGGCGCAGGATTTCAGCAGATCTTCCTTTTTTATAATTTTTGTTATTTTGTAATAAAATTTGTTTAAAGAAAGCAGGATCCCTGGTTACCACCAATTCACGAAATAATTTCATTTGAAATGTATCTCCGCAAGTATCAAATCCTTTCCGGATAAAATAAAGAGGATCTTTGGCAAAAAGAAAAGGAGCGCTGAGGTTAAATTTTCCAATTCTGAATTTGGGAATAATTTGCATCTACACTTTTTTTAATTCTCGAAAATAGCACTTATTTAACATACCAAATTTTTTCTTAATACTATTTATTACTTTTTTACTGCCACCACATCCACAGCAACTTTCGCTCCAAGATGCAAATCCTTTACCGGAATTACGCCTCTTGCAGGTTTGTGATCACCAAACATTTCCGTTACAATTTTATCAATTTCCGGCCATTCGGAAATGTCACTTAAATAGATTGTTAATTTCACAACCTGGCTCAAACCACTATTTGCAGCAATCAGTATTTGCTCCGTATTACGAAGTGTATTTCTTATTTGCTGACTGACTGTTGCAGTTTCATTTGGGGAAAGACCAAGTTGGACTGATGTGAAAATGAAACCGTTTGCTTCGATTGCCTGTGAATAATGTCCATTAGGCTTTGGTGCCCGATCTGTGCTGATAGTTTTCAATTTATGCGTACTAGTTTTAAGTGAACTTATTTGTACTTTTATATTGGTGTAGAATTATTTGTGCAAAATATTTTGATGTTTGCTCTCCAATAAGTAGAATATACATGAAAGATATATACAAAACTTATGGAGTCATAATGTAATTTAAATCGTACCTTACTTGCACACACTCAAAAAGCGTAGCTGCTTTTCTTAAATCTACCTGCCCGCATCACTGCTTTTAAAGGTTACACTATTTAGCCTTCATATTCATAAAACGGTTTTGGTTAAGTTTATTCATATCAGATTTAGCACAGTCCTGTGATTGTATTACGTCTACTGGAATCAATCTGTTTTTGATATAATTAGAACCACAATACAGCATGATTTCTTGTTCATTTTGAAATATAAAAGTATCAAAATGAAAACTAGATTTTAGATTACAATTTCATTTAATATGTAATATGCTCATTATAAAATAAATAGACTGTATGTATATACTTAATTAGAATTTGGTTATGATAGAAAATAGTCTGTTAGAAAAAACAGCGCAGGAAGCTTTATTGAAAGATATAGAAGAGGCAGCAGTTTATAAATATGCGTTGGAAGAATCCTGCATTGTTTCAATAACTGATAAGAAGGGGATTATTAGTTATGCAAATGATAATTTTTGCAGGATCTCAAAATATGACAGAGATGAATTGATTGGGCAGGATCATCGTCTTTTTAATTCAGGATTTCATACAAAGGAATATATTCAAAACTTATGGACAACCATTTCAGAAGGAAAAATATGGCGTGGAGAGTTAAAAAATAAAACCAAAGACGGATCTTATTATTGGGTTGAAACTACGATAGTGCCATTTTTGGATTTAAAAGGAATTCCTTATCAATATGTGGCCAGCCGTTCAGATATTACTGCGAGAAAGGAAACGGAAGAACGTCTGGAAAAAAGTTTAAAAGAAATATCCGATTATAAATATGCGCTTGATGAATCATCGATCGTGGCCATAACGGATCAAAGGGGAATTATAAATTATTCAAACAGCAATTTCAGCAAGATCTCTAAATATTCTTCCGAAGAACTGCACGGGACGGACGATCGTATTATTAATCCTGAATATCATTCCAAAGAATTCATCCGCAGTTTGTGGGAAACCATGGCGGACGGGAAAATATGGATTGGCGAATTGAAAAACCGAGCGAAGGATAATGGTTTTTACTGGATAGATATTACAATTGTTCCTTTTCTTAATGAATTTGGAAAACCTTATCAATACATTGCAATTGCCGCGGATATTACCGTAAGAAAACTGGTAGAAGAAGAAAACCGAAAATTAAATGAGGACCTGGAAGAACGCGTAAAACAGCGGACGGAAGAAATGGAAGCTTTTTCATACTCTATTTCCCACGATTTGCGGGCTCCGCTCCGGGCTGTAAATGGCTTTGCCAGAATATTGGAGGAGGATTATAATGAACTCTTCGATGATGAGGGAAAAAGGCTGTTATCTGTTGTGCAGGAAAATGCAAAAAAAATGGGAACGCTCATTGACGACCTGCTTGCATTTTCAAGGTTGGGAAGGAAAGAAATTAATAAATCAGTTATTGATATGACTGCATTGGTTAAAAACGCGCTTGCGGAGTTGAAAACTTCTATGAATTTTCAGGCAACAATAGAAATCGATAACCTTCATCCCGTAAAGGCAGATAATGTGCTGATGAATCAGGTATGGATAAATCTTTTGTCAAACGCGATTAAGTATTCAAGTAATAATTTGAATGCTGCTGTTAAAATTAAATCTGAGAGACAAAACGGAGAGATAATCTATTCTGTATCAGACAATGGCGTAGGCTTCGATATGTTGTATGCCCATAAATTGTTTGGCGTTTTTCAACGACTTCATAGTCAGGAAGATTTTGAAGGAACAGGTGTAGGATTAGCATTGGTAAACAGGATTTTAACTAAACAGGGCGGCAAAATATGGGCCGAAGCAGAAGTTGGAAAAGGTGCATGTTTTTATTTTAGTTTACCCGGACAAATATCGTAATAACAGATTATCATGGAAAATTCGGAAATAGAAATCCTCCTTATTGAAGACAATATAAATGATGCCGAACTGGCAATACGGGCATTAAGAAAAAATAATGTAGCCAAACATATTGTTCATTTAAAAGACGGTGTCGCTGCACTGCAATTTTTATTTGGCACGGGAGAATATGAAGGAAGAAATATTAATAATAAGCCGAAAGTTATATTGCTGGATCTTAAAATGCCGAGAATAAGCGGATTGGATGTATTGGAACAACTGACGGCAAATGAAATAACTAAGAAAATTCCAGTGGTTGTGCTCACCTCATCCAAAGAGCATCCGGATGTTGAAAAGTCATACATGTTAGGAGCAAATAGCTACATAGTAAAGCCTGTTGATTTTGAAAGTTTTCGTAAAACAGTAAATGATCTAGGCATTTACTGGTTACAGCTTAACCAATATCCCGCCTGAAACGTCTATTAAAATGGAAGAAAAGATAAGAATACTTCATCTTGAAGACATGCCTTTGGACGCCGAACTGGTCGCCAGAGAATTGAAAAGGGGAAAGATGAATTCAGAAATACTGGTTGTAGATAATAAATTAAAGTTTGAAAAAGCACTCATTGATTTTTTGCCTGACATTATATTTTCTGATCATTCACTCGTTTCTCTTGATTCACATGAAGCCCTGAGAATAGTGAAAAAAATGGGTGTTACCGTTCCATTTATCCTGATTACTGCAACAATGACAGACGAATTTGCTGTGCAGGTTATGAAAGAAGGGGCAGATGATTACATTATAAAAGACCGGCTGCACCGGCTTCCTTCGGCAGTCATTAATTCAATAAAAAAATATCGGCTTGAACAGCAACAACTTGCTTATCAGGCAAATATTATTCGAAGTGAGGCTAAATTAAAAGAATCTCAGGCTATTGCTCATATTGGAAATTGGGAGTATGATTTTTCGACAGGCAAGGTTTTGTGGTCAGAAGAACATTGCAGGATTTATGGAACTTCGATAACTGAAAATGTGCAATCATACCACAGTTGGATGTCATTTATTCATCCGGATGATATTGAATCTGTTGTAGAGAATATAAAAAATAAGGATAGTTCCTCAACTGACAACACTTTAAATTATCGTATTGTTTTAAATGATGGCACTGTAAAACACATACACGTTATCAGCAAGTTCGAGTTTGATGAGGATGGTAATCAAGTGGGATTATATGGAACAGCGCACGACGTAACTGAAATAAGACAAACCGAAAGACAACTCAGAAAAAGCGAAACATTTAATCTGAGTGTGCTAAACTCACTCAGTTCACACATTGCTGTCATAAATAACCTCGGAAATATCGTAGCTAGAAATGCTTCCTGGAAACGCTTCGCCTTGGAAAACGGACCAACAACATTGAAAGGAACAGAGGAAGGAAGTAATTATTTTAAGGTTTGTGAAACAGCGGCAAATAATGGTGATGAAACAGCGGCGGAGGTATTGCAGGGAATAAAAAATGTAATGGAAGGAAAGCAGGACGTTTTTTATTTTGAATATCCTTGTCATTCTCCCACAGAATCGCGGTGGTTTTCAATGCGTGTAATAAAATTTAATAGTGAGGAACCAATGGTTGTTTTATCACATCAAAATATATCGGAGCGTAAATTTGCAGAACTGGAAAGAATAAAAATAACTGGCGACTTAATACAGCGGAATCATGATCTTGTGCAGTTTGCTTATATTGTTTCTCATAACCTTCGGGCACCGGTTGCAAATATTATTGGCGCTTCAAGCGCATTAAATAGTTTTAGCTTAGATGTGGAAGAAAAAGAATTACTTAGCCAGGGAATTTATGATTCTGTAACAAGATTGGATGAAGTTATAAAGGATCTTAGTAATGTTTTGCAGATTAAAAGTAAACTCAGAGAAACAGAAGAAAAAGTGCGTTTTTCTGAATTAGTAGAGGATATAACAATTAGTATTAAAAACTTAATTGATAAAGAGAATATACAAATCTTATGTGACTTTTCTGAAATTGACGAATTCGTCACAATAAAAAGCTATTTATATAGTATTTTTTATAATCTGATCACGAATAGTATTAAATATCGGCAGCAACAAATTGCTGGCATAATTATAATTAAAAGTTATCTAACCAAAAACAAAATAGTATTAACATTTCTGGATAATGGTATGGGAATTGACCTTTCAAAAAGAAAGGACCAGATTTTTGGTTTATACAAAAGGTTCCACCATCATATTGAAGGGAAAGGTACAGGATTATTTATGGTAAAGACACAAGTAGAAACACTTGGCGGATCAATTGATATTGAAAGTACTGTTAATAAAGGAACTGAATTTAAAATCGAATTTAATAAATGAACGCTAACTTAAAATTTATCATTGTTGATGATGATCCATTTAACAATCGAATTTGTAGTATGATCATCAAAGGTACCTTGGGGGAAGCTGATATTCAGTCATTTACGCTACCCGAAGAAGCACTTTCATTTATTCAAAATGAATATAGCGGAATGTTAGTACCTGTTATTTTATTCCTTGATATTAATATGCCTACACTCACGGGATGGGAATTTTTGGAAAAATATGAAAATTTTAACGAGAAAATAAAAGAAAAAATCACTATTTACATTTTGTCGTCTTCCATTGATCAGCCGGATAAGGATAAAGCAGATGCAAATAAATATATTAAGGATTTTATATCAAAACCTTTAAACCGCGATGCAATACATTCAATAACCGAAAATAAACTTCTGGAATTAAGATCTGCTAATTGAAAATAAAAACATGAAAAAGGCTATCCGATTTGTATTTCAGATAGCCTAAAATAAAAGTGATTATATTTTATTTTTTACCTGCGAAAGAGCGCAGCATCCACGTGTTTTTTTCTTTAAACTGCATAAAACGATTAACCATATCATTGGTGCCATCATCACCTGCGCCAGCAGTTAATTCTAATAGCTCGCGTTCGATTTCAATTAGTTTTGCCATATCATCCAGTAATGCATCCACCATTGCAAGATCGGTCATTCCAATAGTGTTAATTTCCTTAATAACAGATTCATTAATATAATCAACAAAGCGGCTATGCGGTGGTTTTCCTAATGTTAAAACGCGTTCAGCTATTTCGTCAATTGTTAATTGTGCATTGGTGTATAGTTCTTCAAATTTAACATGTAATGTAAAAAAGTTCTGCCCCTTAATGTTCCAGTGGCATCCTCTTAGTTTTTGATAATGAATATGATAATTGGCCAGATAATCATTTAAAAGATCGACAACCGGCTTCACCTCGGTTTCATTTAAACTTATTGATTTAGCATCCATAGTAACCTGTTATATTTTGATTTATTTCACAATTAGCAATAATCATACCATTTATAACCATAAGATAATTCATATACGTAAATTGCTTTCTGACCTATAAACGTTTAAAAAATTTCTAGTCATTTTAACATATATTTGTACTTGCAAATAACAAGCTCATAAGATTAAATTTCCATGATTATGAAAACGTCAAAAGAAATAGTCAGAAGATCGGACTGCCCGGTTAGTTACACGCTGGATTTTTTTGGAGATAAATGGATGTTACTCATTCTAAGAGATATGATGTTTGATGGAAAATCTTCTTACGGCGAGTTTTTACAATCCGACGAAAAAATTGCAACGAATATTCTTGCAGATAAGCTTCAGATACTTCATGAAAATGGTTTTGTAACGAAGGCTGTTTCTTCGGAAAATAAGTCAAAATTTATTTATACACTTACAGAAAAAGGAATAGGATTACTTCCTGTTGTTATAGAAATGTTGATTTGGGGATCAAAATTTAATCCTGCCGGAAGCAAAAAGGAACTGTTAAAAGTATTAAAGAAAGATAAGGATAAAACGATCAAAGAATTCTCGAAAATGTTAAAAAAGCGGATTCCTGCCTGATAATATTTTTATGGCTGTTTTTATAATCATCTTTAAATACATTTATCTATGAAGGTAATATATAGAAATCTCATATTGCTCTTTTTACTGTTCCGGTTAACTGCTGCAACTGCGCAAACACCATCTATCAAGCGTGTTGACCCAACGAACTGGTGGGTTGGAATGAAAAATCCTCACGTACAACTGATGGTTTATGGTCCTAAGGCCGGGACACTTTCATATTCAATTAATTATCCGGGAGTTAAATTGATCAAAACCGGAAAAACTGAAAATCCAAATTATGCATTTCTTGATTTGGTTATATCTAATTCTGCAAAACCAGGTAATCTGAATATCATTGGAAAGTCGGGTAATTTTAAAATTGCGCGTTCGTATGAATTGAAAGCGCGTACCAAAGAAGCAAAAGGAACCGGCGTTTCGTCCGCAGATCTGATATACCTGATCATGCCCGACCGGTTTGCGAACGGAGATGTGTCTAATGATAAATTTGCAAATATGGCGGATCCGGACGCCGACACAAAAAATCCATATTTAAGGCATGGTGGTGATTTTAAAGGGATTACAGATCATCTTGATTATTTTCAGGAACTAGGAGTTACCGCACTATGGCTGACTCCTGTGATTGAAAATGACGAAAAATTAAAGAAAGAAGGGCCTGACCGGATGCAGGCGGGATATCATGGATACCATTTTACGGACCATTATCAGGTCGACCGCCGGCTTGGAGGGAATGAAGGTTATATTCAGTTTTCGGAAGCATTGCATCAAAAAGGCATGAAACTTGTTCAGGATGCGGTATACAATCACATTAGCGATGATCACTGGTTTTACAAAGATCCTCCTGCAACAGACTGGCTGAATAACTGGCCGTCCTATACCAATAGTTCACACAAAGAGCAGCCACTGTTTGATCCTTATAGTGCGGAAGCAGATAGAAAAGTATTGCTGGATGGTTGGTTTACGCCTTTCCTGCCGGATCTGAACCAGCGCAATCCTTATCTTGCCAATTATTTAATTCAACATGCAATCTGGTCAACAGAAATATTTAGCCTTGATGCATGGAGGATTGATACTTATAAATACAATGACCAGGCATTCATGAATCGTTGTAATCAGGCATTGATGGATGAATATCCTAACATTCATTTATTCGGAGAATCGGTGGCAACTATTCCCCTGGGCCTTTCATATTTCGTAAAAAGTAATGTCCAGTTCCCTCTCAAAAGCAATCTGCCCGGCACACTCGATTTTCCATTAAATTATGCAATCAATGATGCGCTAAAACAAAATTTTGGATGGGATGAAGGAGTGAGTCGTTTGTATCAAACTCTTGCACAGGATTTTGTATATGCCGATCCTATGAAACTGGTAACTTCGCTGGATAACCATGATATGGATCGTTACTTGTCGGTAATTGGTGACGATTTCGAAAAGTATAAAATGGGAGTAACCTGGCTGTTAACAACCCGTGGAATTCCATCATGGTATTATGGGACGGAAATTTTAATGAAAAATTTCAAGAATCCAACGGACGCCGAAGTACGTAAAGATTTTCCGGGTGGTTTTGCTGGTGATAAAGAAAATAAATTTATTGCTGATGGCAGGAGCAAAAAGGAGAACGAAGCATTTGATTATGTGAAAAAACTGGCGAATTACCGTAAAAATACTCCCACATTACATTCAGGAAAATTGATGCAATATTTTCCTGAAAACGGTGTTTATGTATATTTTCGATATGATAAAAGTAAAACAGTGATGATTGCTACCAATTCGATGGATAAGGAAATCAATCTGGATACGGGCCGATTTAGTGAGAGAATGAAAGGGTTTTCTAGTGCAAGAAATGTGTTGACGAATGAAATCGTTAGCACCGGATTAATTAAGTTGCCAGCAAAAACAGCATTAGTTTTAGAACTTGCCAGGTAGTAGATACGGGGTCGCCAGACTTGCCAAGTCTTGGAGAAGGCGACGCCTGGTCTTGGCAAGTCTGGCGGTAACACCGTTACTCTTCCAAACTCTGCTTTAAAGTCGGTTTAATAATCATCCGTAATGACTGATCTTTCGTGAAATAAGCAATCATCCAGTTATATAAAGTCCTAAATCTGTTTCGCTGTGTTATCAAAGACAAAAGATGAATAAATAACCATGCAAACCAGGCAATTGTCCCGCCAAAATGCACTTTTGGATGAGGAAGATCTGCCACCGCTTTCATTCTCCCAATAATCGCCATGGAACCTTTGTCAACATATTTAAATGGCTCGAGTGGTTTATTTTCAATCATCAGTTTTAAATTCTTTGCCAGATGTTTCCCTTGCTGGATAGCTGTTTGAGCAACCTGAGGATGACCAAATGGATATTCTGGTTCTGTTAATTGCAAACATGTATCACCGATTGCATAAATATTTGTAGTTCCTTCTACCTTATTAAATGCATCCGTTAACATACGAGAGCCGCGCCCATAACTTTCCACTGGAATTCCGGTAAAAATCTTGGCAGTAACTCCGGCAGCCCAGATAAGTGTCTTAGTTGGAATTGTCTGACCGCTTGTCAGGTATACGGTATCGTCCACAAAATCTTTTACACGGCTTTTCAGCATAATATTCACACCCAGTTTTGTCAGATCTGCGAATGTCTCCTGCTGGGATTTTACACTCATTGGCGACAGCAGTTCGTCGCCACCATCTATCAAATAAATTTCGCTGCCTTTTCCAACCAGTTCAGGATATTCTTTTCGCAAAATACCATTACGCATTTCCGCAAACATTCCGGATAATTCAACACCAGTTGGTCCGCCTCCTGCAATTACAACAGTTAACCTTTTTTTGACATCCTCCGGATCCGTAGCAATGGTCGCCTGCTCCATTTGCTGAAGCAATTTGTTCCGCATTTCAATGGCGTCATCCAGCGTTTTCATGGAAATGGCATTTTGTTTTACATTTTCCATCCCAAAATAATTAGTCTTGGCACCGGTTGCAAATACCAGAATGTCATAGGAAAGTTCTCCATTGGAAAGAATGACTTTGTTTTCTTCCGGAATCACCTGTTGCATATATCCATAACGGAAATGGACATTTTGTTGGCTGGAAAATAATTTCCTAAAAGGATAACTGATACTGGAAGGTTCCAGGAATCCGGTTGCAACCTGATAGATCAAAGGAGGGAAAAAATTATAATTGTTTTTGTCAACCAATGTAACCTCAAAATTTTTATTATTACCCAATGCCTGGGCGAGATTTACACCGGCGAATCCACCGCCAATAATGACTATTTTCATTCTATGTATTTTTTGTAATCTAAATTTTCCCGACAAATCTGCCATGAGTGATCACACCAGATAAAGACCGAAAATACTTTAATATTAATGGAAATGATCAATTATTCATTCATATTGAAAAATATAGATGATTTTCAAAAGGAAATACCGTAAATCATCCGTTCAACAAATATCTATGCCAGGCGGTCCCATGTCTTTCTATCTTTACAAATTAGTCAGTTTATACAGGTTTACTGATTATTGAAATTAAGAATACTTACTTAGCCATCTTAAAAATAACTACATGACCCGCTTCCCAATTTGTACATCTGTTGCCATTTGTATCTATCTTCTTCTATTTACTCACGACATATCAGGCCAGAATAAAATTGATTCTTTGAGCCTAAAAATGAATGCTATTTTCAAACAATATAATCAAAAAACCGGTCCTGGCTGTGCAGTAGCTGTGGTTCGAAATGGCGTTGCGATTTTTGAAAAAGGTTATGGTATGGCCAATCTGGAATATGACATCCCAATTACACCAGCAACGGTTTTCGATATTGCCTCAGTTTCAAAACAATTTACCGGTATGGCGATTTCAAGTTTGATTCAGCAAGGGAAAATTTCACTGGACGATGATATTCGAAAATATCTTCCGGATGTACCTGAATTAGGTAAAACTATTACAATCAGGCATTTGGTTCATCATACCAGCGGCTTAAGGGACTGGCCGGAAGCACTGAGCATGGCCGGCTGGCGCTGGGACGAGGTTTACTCATTTGATGATATTATGCGTTTGGTGAAAAATCAGAAAGAGCTGGATTTTGAACCCGGAGAAAAATATTCTTACTCTAATACAGGCTATAATCTTTTAGCCGCCATTGTTGAAAAAGTAAGCGGAAAATCATTTCGTGAATGGACGGAAGAAAATATCTTTAAACCATTAAAAATGAACTCGTCCCAATTTCAGGATGACTATACAAGAATTATTAAAAACCTTGCTTATTCTTATAATCCGGGAAATAATGGGTTCTCCAAAATTCCGGGAGCATTAACTGCTTATGGCTCAAGTTCATTATTTACAACAGTTCAGGACCTTAGCAAATGGGTCATTTATTTTGATAAACAAATTGCATTGAAAAATCCGGTTTACCTCAATATGCTCACCGAAGGAAAATTAAATAATGGTGAACCTGTGCATTATGGATATGGATTGGGAACGGGCGAAAGCCACAAACTTAAAACCATTTCACATACCGGGGGCTGGGCGGGATACAGAACTATCATCATTAATTATCCCGATGAAAAGTTGTCCATTATTATATTGAGCAATGTCAGTGATTTCAATATCGGCCGTTTTTCTTCTGAAATTGCGGATGTATTTTTAAAAAATAAATATAAAAAAGAAGAAAAAATAGCTGATAAAGTTAAGAATGCTCCAACTATCAAAATGGATTCAACTTTGGCTAAAAAATACGCCGGAACGTACCAGTTAGCACCAGGTTGGCTGGTAACACTCACATGGGAAGAGAGTATGTTAATGATACAGGCAACTGGTGAATCTAAATTTATGACAGATGCAAAATCTGATTCAACGATTTGGATTGATGCTTATGGTGCTTCAATTACTTTTGTTAAAGATAAAAATGGAGATGTCAATTTGCTTAAATATAAAAATATTCAGGCTAAGAGAGTTACACCTGTTTTGCCAGCTGTTCCTGCTGATTTAAAAGATTATATTGGAACTTATTACAGTGGTGAACTGGCAGCGGAATATAAAATTGACTTGTCAAATGGTATTCTGAAAGTGCATCACATGCGGCTTGGAGATATTAATTTGAATCCTGTAAGTGTTGAGATTGATCAGTTTGACGGAGATATTGGTAATCTGAGGTTCCTGAGAAATGAGAATAAAAAGGTGACTGGTTTTAAATTATCTGGTGGAAGAGTGAAGAATATCAGTTTTGACAAAAGGTAGAATTTGGAATAATTTTGTGCTAAATAAATTTACATATTTTGCTATAAATAGTCTGCTTCTCATAGGAAAATGAAACGATTTGGACTTAATTTATATACCGTTGTTACCCATCAACAAACCTGATTTTGTAAAGATGAAAATACTTTTTACACTGCTGTTGTTACTTCCAATACAAATATCCGCACAGGAAGTAATCCAGACTGATACTACGACGAAGTACGTAAGGCCGAAATATTATGAGCTTGGTGCCGGATTCAATTTTTCCACTTTTCGGGATTTTGCCACTTCACCATTAATCTACTCAGGTTTGGGCGGTCAGTTTGTGTTGGGAATACTTCGCAAGGATAACCAGATTGAATCTAACTTTACAGTCAGATTCTCTTCCGGAGTTTACACAAATTCTAATTATCCTGACGAAAGGACTCCGGGCTCCGTAAGTGCCGTTTTTTTGAATTATGGGCGATTATATCGGATCAGTTCACTTTCATCCGACAAATGGAATTTTAAAGTAGGAGGTAAGATAGATTTGACCGGCAATCTCAGACAGAATCAGTATTTGCTTAACAGTGGCGTAGGTGTAGAGAGTTTTCAAACACTTTTTGCTTCTGTAAAAGTCACGCGAGATATTTCCCGTAAGACTTTCAAGGAAAAGAAGTTTTTGTTTTTCAGATACAAAAGAGTTCCTCAAAAACGGGAATTGTCATTTCAGCTGAATCCATCTGTCATTAACAACACTTTCAGGAATGGTTATGCCTACATCGGGCAATCGGGCGTGACAGGTACCAATAACCTTTTTGATGATTATAAATTTTCCACATTTTCCGGATTCAGAATAAATACTGCTCTGGATTACACCAGATATTTAAAAAATGGCAACGGAATTAAATTTTCTTATTTATGGGATGCTTATAAAACAGGAGGTAGTTTACCGAAATTTGAAATGTCCCATCACATTGTTCAGGTAGCACTTTTATTCAGAGTTAAATAATGATAATAATGAAAAGAATAACACTGGTATTGCTTTTTATTCCTGTTCTGTTTTCTTGTGAAACACTGTTTTTTGAGAAGGATATGGAAAGCCGGAATCCAAAGGAAAACTTTGAATATTTGTGGAAAGAGTGTAATGAAAAATACGCTTACATGAGCTACAAACAGATCAACTGGAATGAGGTTCATGATGAATATGCTGCTAAAATTTATGATGGTATGTCCGACGATTCCTTGTTTTCGGTCTTGGGAAATATGCTCAACAAACTTCGGGACGGTCATGTTAATTTGAAATCCAAGTTCAATGTTTCGCATTATAACATTCAAAAGTTAGGACCTGAAAATTTCAATTTCAGGTTAATAGAAGATCACTATTTGCCGGATGACTACTACGTTTCAGGACCATTCATCCATGATTTTATTTCAAATAACAAAGTTGGATACATTCGTTTAAGCTCGTTTCCCGGTACTATTTCAAATGATAATCTCGATTTTGTTTTGGCAAGATATGCAAATACCCAAGGTATTATTTTGGATTTGAGGGAAAATGGAGGAGGAGCAACCAGCGATGTTTTTGACTTAATCGGACATTTTGTAACGGCCAAAACACATTTATATGATTCCAGATTGAAATCAGGATCGGGTTTCAATGATTTCAAAGAAACGGAAGCAGGATATGCTGAACCCAGAGGAAAATCCAGGTATTTGAAAAAAATCATGCTATTAACTGACCGCGGAACATTTAGTGCCGGATCTTTTACTACATTGGCAATGAAAGAGTTGCCTAACGTTACAGTACTCGGAGACACAACAGGTGGAGGGCTGGGATTACCCAATGGCGGACAACTTCCCAATGGTTGGATTTACCGTTTTTCAATTACTCAAACGCTGGATCTGGCCGGAAATAATTATGAAAGCGGAGTACCACCGGATATCAGAGTAATCTTAAATAATGAGGATAGAAACAGGGGAGTAGATACAGTTATTGAAAGAGCATTAGCAGAAATCTATAAATAAAGGGAAAAGGTTTTACGCAAAGGAAGGAGAGGGAAATGCAGAGGGCGCAAAGAGAAAATTAACTTTGCGCTCTCTTCTTTTTGATCTCTTCTACTCTGCGTGAAACCTTACTTTACTTCCTTCAAAGTCTTGAAGATCTCCGAATGCGGCTGTTCACCTTCATAAGTCTTGACCAGATTACCAGCTTTATCATAAATAGCAATATAAGGAAACGAACGGATCTGATAATATTTCTGTACCAAATAGGAGGTTCCCTCAGTCCCTACTTTGAAATTCAAATATTGATTCAAGTTGTATTTCGTAACAAATGGTTTCAACATATCCATTGCCTGGAATGTAATCATCACCACTTGCTTGTTGGCAACAACCGGATAATTTTTAACAAGGTCTTTTGTAAATTCCTGACAATGATCACAATCCGGAGAAAAATAAATGAGCACAACCGGTCCTTTGGCAAGTTGAGCAGAAGTATATTGCTGACCGTTCGTGAGTTTGATTTGAAAAGGAGCAATTTTTTTTAGACCAATCGCTGTTTGTGAAAAAGCACTGTAAGACAGGATAGTCAGTAAAAACAGATAAAATAATTTGCGAGTCATGGATTTATTTTAATGATTAATGCAAGTTATTAATCTTCATCCACTATAAAAACCGCTTGTGTATTTTTACATCAACAAACGGCTTGACTACTGTATATTGCATAGTACCTTGTAAAACATCATTAGCGCATGAAAAATATTTTATTTTCCACAATGATCGGAGCTCTTTTACTGAGTATCAGCTTCTCCTGTAAAGATTCGTCTGAAACAAAAGTTTCAATTACGGATTCAGACGATACCTATGAATTCTATGCAAAATTTGACAAAAGTAAAACACGTCAAATTCAGGATTTTATTAATAAGAAAATTGCTCCGAGTTCATTAATCACAGACCGAGATCTGGATGTTACAACAACCCTGGACGATAAAACACAATTTGAAATAAAACAGTCGCCGGGTAAGGTGCATATAAAACTTGACAAAGAAGATAACACAGTGGCTTCCTACATTAGAATTAAAAAAATATGCAACGGGATAAGAGGAATAATTTCGGAAAAGAAGAGTTAATAAGAATTAAAAAAGGGAATAGATTTACCGCTATTCCCTTTTTTAATTATGCCAGTTCGCAGCTATTTTCACTAAAATATTTTATTTCATTGGTTTCTGTATTCCGGCATTTCACTTTTCCGGTAAATTTGGTCGTTGCTCCTTTTTTAATTAATTCGTGTTCAATAATGATCCACACGTTCGGACTGTTTTTAACTTTTACCCGAACCCGGTCCATAAATTTTTGAATAGCCATTCTTCATTTTTTTAGTATAATGGCAAAGGTAACAAAATTGTTTTACGACTTTGTTGCTGCCAAAGTTTGCATCTCGCCAAAGTTTGTTTCTCCACAAACTTTTCAATTAACGCTCAAAAATAATTTACAAATTTCCCTTTCTCATTTCTTGTACAACATGATCTACTGCTCTGGCGGTCAGCGCCATATAAGTAAGAGAAGGATTTTGAGTAGATGTGGATGTCATGCAGGCGCCGTCTGTGACAATCACATTTGGACAATTATGCATCTGGTTCCACTTATTGAGCAAAGAAGTTTTAGGGTCTTTTCCCATGCGAACTCCGCCCATTTCATGATTTTCGCTACCCGGATTCCGTTTTGTATCAGCAGTTTTAATATTAGTAAAACCTGATTTGCTAAGCATTTCTGACATTTCTGTATAAAAATCCTGTACCATTTTCATGTCATTGTCATCAAAATCGACAGACATTCTGAGTAGCGGAACTCCCCAGCTATCTTTGAGAACAGGATCTAATCTGACGGAATTACTTTCTTTGGGAATTGTTTCGCCCATCATCTGGGCACCCATATTCCAGCCACCGTTTTCAGTTTTAAGCAGACTTTCTTTCAGCGATTCTCCAATTCCGGTTGTAGAATTACCCATTTTTGAAGCAGAAAATGATGCAGCATAGCCACGAAGAAAATCTGTTTCCTGTTTAAATACATTACGAAAACGCGGAATATATGCACCGTTTGGCCGGCGTCCGTCAGTCGTAAATTCATGAAAGCCGTCGAATTCTCCGGAAATGCGTCCACGGTAATTATGAAAGCCGATATACTTGCCCATTAAGCCATTATCATTACCAAGCCCATTTGGAAAACGGCTGGAAGTCGAGTTCAGTAAAATCAGGTTTGAATTAATTGCGGAGGCATTTACGAAAATAATCCTGGCATAATATTCCGTCATTTCCTTTGTAATAGTATCAACAACGCGTACACCGGTCGCCCTCTTTTTCTTCTCATCATAAATCAAAGAATGTACAACCGAATGAGGCCGTAAAGTCATTTTACCAGTCTTTTCTGCCCAAGGCAAAGTAGAGGCATTACTGCTAAAATATCCACCGAAAGGACACCCGCGCTGGCACATATTGCGATGCTGACATTTGGCCCGGCCTTGTTCTGTGTGAATAGGTTGAGGATCGGTGATATGTGCTGCTCTCCCGATAATGATCGGCCGCGTATTATTGTAATGTTTTGCCGTTTGTTCGCTGAAATGTTTTTCAACGCAGGTCATTTCGTGTGGCTTTAAAAACTCGCCATCAGGAAGTTGGGGCAGTCCGTCTTTATTTCCCGAAATTCCGGCAAATTTTTCAACGTAACTGTACCAGGGAGCGATTTCGTTATAACGGATTGGCCAGTCTACTGCAAATCCATCACGAGCCGGTCCTTCAAAATCAAAATCAGACCAGCGCTGTGTTTGTCTTGCCCAAAGCAATGAGCGCCCGCCCACCTGATAACCACGCATCCAGTCGAAAGGTTTTTCCTGAACATAAGGATGATCTGCATCTCTCACTACAAAATGCATGGCATCTTCCCGGAATATATAATGTTTACTTACAATCGGATTTTGTTCACGTAAAGCAAGCGTAGGCAGTCCCAAATGCTCGAATTCCCATGGCTGCATGTTGGTAGTAGGATAGTCAGTAATGTGTTTTACATCCCTGCCACGTTCCAAAACCAGCGTTTTTAAACCTTTTTCAGTCAGTTCTTTGGCGGCCCATCCACCACTTATCCCTGTCCCGACAACAATGGCATCAAAAGTATTGGCTTTATGAGAATCAATATTAAAATTAGGCATGGTTCAGGTGATTATATTTATAAAATAAAGGTTTCACGCAGAGTAGGGAAGAAAGGAGCAGAGGAGGCGGAGAAAACAATATGAAAACTTTGCGACCTCTGCGTTGTTTTTCTCTTCTACTCTGCGTGAAACTCTTTTCCTTTCTTACGTAATTCAAATTTACACCCGGAAAGCCCGTGGTGATACTGCAGTATGTTTTTTAAATAAATGATTGAAATGCGCCGGTTCTTCAAAACCCAACGCATAAGCTATTTCTGAAATATTCCAATCTGTATGTTTTAACAGAATTTTAGCTTCTTTCACAATCCTTTCCAAAATCAGATCCGTCGTTGTTTTACCCGTTACTTCTTTCAGTTGTTTATTCAGATAATTTACATGAATAGATAACTGATCCGCGTAATCTTTTGCCGAACGAAAATTTAATTTCTGATGCGGTGGTTCAATTGGAAATTGCCTTTCAAGCAATTCGATAAACAAAGATGATACTCTTTTGGATGAATTTGTTTCCGTATGGAGTGATGAAAGCGGTTGGAGTTTTTGTCCGTTATGAATCAGTTCAATTACATAATTCCGAAGCAAATCGTACTTATAAGCATAATCAGACTCGATTTCACGGAACATCTTTTTGAAAATTAATTTTATCTCTTCAATCTGTTCGTCATTCAGGAAAAATATTGGATTGCCACCCGGCTGAAAAACCGGTAGATCTGAAAGTTTAATTCCTGCATTACTTCCTGCAAAAAAATCCTCTGAAAATATGCAAAAACAACCAGACTGATTGTCATCCAGCGGTTTCCAGTTATAGGGTATCTGAGGAGTTGCAAAGAGCAATGCATTGTGTTCAATATGGATCACCTTATCTGCATACTCAGCAGTATTTTTACCAATAATCAAACTTATTTTGTAATAAGCACGCCGGTTATACGGCATTGTTCCGGGCTTTGAACCGAACAATTCCTCTGTTTTAAAAACATTAAAATGACCTATTTCTTTCTGGATGCGTTCTGGTAAAAGAAGCGAAGCGTCCTCGTAAAAATCTTTAACTGTGATGATTTCTGGCATGAAGTAAAGTTACGAAATTCAAATCTATTTTTTCTTCCACAAATTAGGCAGCAACTTATCGTTAAGCAAAAGTCGCCACGTTCCCCAATCATGCGCTCCGTCGCCAC
>Ga0247739_10000171_pt1 | contig 22210 bp, 19 predicted proteins | sample UWRJL058202B2_FD_180943 | JGI IMG/M metagenome (GOLD analysis project Ga0247739, IMG submission 180943) | Plant litter microbial communities from Arlington Agricultural Research Station in Wisconsin, United States - UWRJ-L058-202B-2 | ecosystem: Environmental > Terrestrial > Plant litter >...
ATGGCACTGGGTAAAATATTTTTCGGTGAGTCTATGTTCAGTCGTTCTGACAATGCATCAAAGGTAGGGTTTGCACATCTAGTTCAGCAATTGATAGCATGGGATTTCAAGCTCATTGACTGCCAAGTCGCCAACGATCATCTATTTAGTTTAGGTGCGGTTGAAATTCCACGTGAAGAGTTCCAACAACTACTGCTAAACTTTGTACATAAAATACCAAACTACCCCGCTAATTGGTCAACACTGAGTAATAGCGAAATAGGCGTAGAGAGGCTGCTATGACGGATCTTTCAACACTAAAATTATTTGCGACCCAGCCGCATCCTTGTAGCTACATTAATGGTGAACAGGCCACAACTGTATTTGTGGACCCGGAAGCTAATGTCGATGTAGAGCTATATAGTCAATTATCGCTACTAGGTTTTCGTCGTAGCGGCGCGCACCTTTATAGACCTCAATGTAGTAACTGCCAAGCCTGCATGTCCTGCCGAATTCCAGTGGTACTTTTCAAACCCAATCGTAGCCAACGGCGTTGCCTGCACAAAAATCGCGACATCACCATTACCGATGTTGATCGGATTGACACGCTCGAACATTACAATCTCTATTCGCGTTATATCGAAAGCCGTCATCAGGACGGCGATATGTACCCTCCGTCTGAAGAACAGTACAAAGCTTTCCTCACCAGCGAATGGGGCTCAACACGTTATCTGGAGTTCCGAGTGGAAGGAGAGCTACTAGGCGTTTCAGTATGTGATTATCTGAAAGACGGACTTTCAGCGGTGTACACCTTCTACGCCCCCGATTTACCAGATCGCAGCTTGGGAAAATATGCAATTTTGGCGCAAGTCCGCCGGACACAAGAGTTGGGTCTGAGTTACGTATACTTGGGTTACTGGATTAAACAATGTGAGAAGATGAACTATAAAACCGACTATCGTCCTCTCGAATTGCTCATTAATCGCCGCTGGTTACGACTAAATTAGTTAAAAAAGCTACTGATTCGTGCTTTTCTCTTGGCTCAGCTGGCTTATTCAGGCACAATTCGCGCCTATTTTTTTATCTCTCACACTGTTAGTCACACCCGAGGATTATGCCGCATGGCGAAAGAAGACAATATTGAGTTTGATGGCGAAGTCGTTGACACACTACCAAATACTACTTTCCGCGTTAAGTTGGAAAACGGCCACGTAGTAACTGCTCATATCTCCGGTAAGATGCGCAAAAACTACATTCGCATCCTCACGGGCGACAAGGTAAAAGTCGAAATGACACCTTACGATTTGAGTAAAGGTCGCATTACTTACCGCGCTCGTTAATGCTTCAATAAGTCAGTTCAGCTAAAGCTGAATTCGACACAAAAAAAAGCCGCTTTTCAGCGGCTTTTTAGTTCCTACAGTTTTGCAATCACACTTACGCTTTGGCCGTTTGAGGCGAAGCCTGTTTGGCAGAGATTTCGATAATTAACTCGTCCGTGATCGGGTCGAGATCAACATCAATAGTTCCACCACCATGTGATAAATCGCCAAACAAAATCGCTTCTGCTAAAGGTTTTTTGAGCTTTTCCTGGATCAAACGTGCCATCGGACGAGCGCCCATTTTTACATCGTAACCGTGAATCGCAAGCCACTCACGAGCATCTTCGGAAATATCCAAAGTAACGTGTTTGTCGTCCAACTGGGTTTGCAATTCCATAATGAATTTATCAACCACAGTTTTGATAGTGCTTAACGTCAGAGAACCGAACTGTACAATCGCGTCCAAACGATTTCGGAATTCCGGTGTAAACATTTTCTTAATCGATTCCATACCGTCAGAGGTATGATCCTGATGGGTGAAACCGATCGACGCGCGGCTCATAACATCTGCGCCAGCATTGGTAGTCATAATCAAAATCACATTGCGGAAATCCGCTTTGCGACCATTGTTGTCTGTAAGCGTACCGTGATCCATAACTTGCAACAGCAAGTTAAATACTTCAGGGTGAGCTTTTTCAATTTCGTCTAACAAAAGCACACAATGTGGTTGCTTGGTAATTGCGTCAGTCAGCAAACCACCTTGATCAAATCCAACATAACCTGGAGGTGCACCTATTAAACGCGATACCGTATGGCGCTCCATATATTCGGACATGTCAAAGCGAACCAATTCCATACCCATGGCTTTTGACAACTGACGGGCCACTTCTGTTTTACCAACACCAGTGGGGCCAGCAAACAGGAACGAACCAATTGGCTTATCGCCTGTACCTAAACCAGCGCGCGATAACTTAATGGCTGTAGACAATGTATCAATCGCTTCATCTTGACCAAATACAGTCATCTTCAAATTCTGATCCAATTTACGCAATTGTTCTTTATCGGAAGAGGACACACTTTTTGGGGGAATGCGTGCAATTTTTGCAACGACATTTTCAACATCGGTTACGCCAATTGTTTTCTTACGTCTGCTCGCAGGTTGCAATTGTTGATACGCACCCGCTTCATCGATTACATCAATTGCTTTATCGGGTAAGAAACGATCATTGATGTAACGCGCAGCCAATTCCGCAGCCGAGCGCAATGCTGCATCGGTGTAACGCAAATTATGGTGTTTCTCAAAACGGCTTTTTAAGCCTTTCAATATTTGATAGGTTTCATCAACAGATGGCTCATCGACATCGACTTTTTGGAAGCGACGTGACAACGCGCGATCTTTATCAAAAATACCGCGGAATTCCTGATAAGTTGTTGAACCCATGCAACGAATTTCGCCGGACGACAATAAAGGTTTCAATAAATTGGATGCATCCATTACACCACCGGATGCTGCACCCGCACCAATAATTGTGTGGATTTCATCAATAAACAAAATAGATTTCTTTTGTTTTTTAAGTTCATGCAACAACCCTTTAAAACGTTTTTCAAAATCACCGCGATATTTTGTGCCCGCTAAAAGCGCGCCCATATCCAACGAATACACTACACTATCTGCAAGAATTTCCGGCACATCGCCATCCACAATACGCTTGGCTAAACCTTCAGCAATCGCAGTTTTACCAACCCCGGACTCACCTACTAACAGCGGATTATTTTTGCGACGACGCGACAATATCTGGCATACACGTTCAACTTCATCATCTCGGCCCACTAACGGATCAACACGGCCTTGCATCGCCAACTCATTTAAATTACTTGCGTAGTTTTCTAATGGGTTCGTAGAGCTTGATTCGCCTGATGACGAGTCTTCATCATGATTTTCTTGCGATTGTTGATCATGACTATGGTCGTGGCTACCAGATACTTTTTGAATACCGTGAGTGATGTAATTAACAACATCTATACGCGCAATACTTTGTTGTTTCAAATAATAAACGGCTTGGCTTTCTTGCTCGCTAAAAATAGCCACTAGCACATTAGCGCCAGTGACTTCTTGTTTGCCGGATGATTGAACATGAAAAACTGCGCGCTGTAACACGCGTTGAAAACCGAGTGTGGGTTGAGTTTCGCGATCTGCGTCGTGTTCAGGAATTAATGGTGTGGTTGAATCGACGAACTCGATCAACTCTTTACGTAGGCTGGATAAATCTGCACCGCATGCGCGCAACACAGTTGCGGCAGAGTCATTATCGATAAGTGCGAGCAGTAAATGCTCGACCGTCATAAATTCATGGCGCTTCGAACGCGCACCTTTGAAGGCGAGATTCAAAGTTACTTCTAGATCTTTGCTCAACATCACTCATACCCTCTTGATCATAAAAAGCAAACCGAACTAATTCTCGTCATCCTCTACCGCTTCAATTTCACACAATAATGGATGTTGATTCTCTCTAGCATACTGATTAACTTGTGCTGCTTTTGTCTCCGCTATATCCCGAGTATAGATTCCACAAACTGCTTTGCCATGAATATGTACAGTCAACATTATATGAGTTGCTTTTTCACGATTCATGCCAAAAAACTTTTCTAAAATTTCAACAACAAAATCCATCGGCGTGTAATCGTCGTTGAGCAACATCACCTTATATTTTGGTGGACGTTTTAATTTTGGTTTCGATTCAAGAACCGCAAGATTTCCATCCAGATCGGCATCTTTAGAATTGCCATCCTGATTTAAGGTTAGTTGAAGGTTGATTAGATTGCCCATAGAGATTCAACAGAAAAATAAAATGATTGGATTGTCGCCAACATTGTAACTCATAGGCATATAAACCACGTATAGGTTCAAAAAGGTTGAAAACTTGACATTAGGGCAAATGTTGGATAAAAAACACCTTCTGCTGAGCAATTTATCAGCACTTTAAGGCTAACTCTCACGATTTAGCCTTAAGTCACTAGCAAGCCTACAAGTCCCAAAATAATTTGGGTTAATAATAACGAAGGCAACATATATACCTATATGGTGCCAAGGCGCAGGAATTCAATATGCCCACAGGTACAGTTAAGTGGTTCAATAATGCTAAAGGTTACGGTTTTATACTAGCCGACCAAGGCGATGAGGATCTGTTTGCACATTACTCAGCGATCAATATGGAAGGCTATAAAACCTTAAAAGCCGGACAGCAGGTATCATTTGAGATCACAAAAGGGGACAAAGGACTACATGCCGTCAACATATGCGCGCCGGTAGCGAGCGTCGTGACAGATCAACCCCTTGCTGAAGCATCAGCCTAGTTAGACCGCTTACAAGGAACAAAGCCCAAGCCAACTGCGTTAGGCCGTTGACTTGGGCTATTTTTTTGATTTTAAAATGTGGTGAAAGCGCTAATGCGTCATTTCTACTAATGATTTCAGGTAAATAACGCGCCTGTTATGCTGATTCAGCTCGTCCAACCCCCATCGATACCGAGGAATACTTTTATAAAGAGAGTCGAAGCTTCCATCTGCCAGGGCTATTTCAAGTCCAGACTTCAAGCGTTCGGCCAACTCTTTATTGTCTTTATGTACAAAAAAATAAACATCATTTTTGTAATAGAGCATTAAATCTTTCTCAATCACCAGATTTAACTCGGGGTTAACTTCTGTCTGGATCTGGTAAAGACCACGCGAAAAATAATCGAAACGTTTGGCCGCAAGCATTTTAAACAGCTTGCTGTATCCCACCGCCTTAACCAGTGGCAATTCATTGGCTTCCATAATATCTGCATCAATCCATTGGGAACTCATGCCGCCTTTGAATTGACGTAAATCATTTAATGTTTTGACTTTAGAAAACTCAGACTGCATGTCCGACCTTATTAACAACAGGCGATAGTTACTGAGCTCCTTTAGTAGCGAAATTTTGACAGGTAAGAACTCAGATTCAAGTTCTGCACTGGTAGGCGACCATATGACATCAATATTTTTGGCATAAAGCTCTGAGCGTAAACGTTTGTCTACGTTACGATAAGATTGCTCAATCAGCGCTGTTTTACCGTAGTGTTGTTCAGTTTTGGTTAATGCCAAAGACAATAAATGAGTGAAGTAATAATCTTCATGGTCAATGTCGGAATATGCACGCTTTGAAATTACAATTTCGGCGGTTGCAGCAACTGATTTCGGCGAGATGAGCACAAAACAGAGTGCGACATTCAGAGCAGATATTAAAATGTGGCCTAGCGGCATTTAATCACTCCTGCTAGTTGCTTCTTCAATAGGTGCTGATCGCACACGTAATGATTAATCATACTAGCTCACAATTGGTGCTTAGCTAGCTGGCGTGCAGCCTATTTGTGCGTCAAAGAATAATTTTTTGGCATGAGCTTCAATATTTTATTGCCCGCAAAAACAAAAACCTCTGCACTTTCGCACAGAGGTTTTTGTAATCGTAATTAATCGTCTTATTTTAAGCTTGCAAGAGCAGTATTAAAAGTAGCGCTCGGACGCAAAGCTTTTGACGCTTTTTCTTCATCCAAACGATAGTAACCGCCCAAATCTACTGGCTTACCACCAGCTGCAATGATTTCCGCAATAATCTTGGATTCATTTTCAGTAAGTAACTTAGCCAAAGGTGCAAACTCCGCTTGAAGCGCAGCATCTTCAGTTTGCGCCGCCAATGTTTGCGCCCAATACAGAGCCAAATAGAAATGACTGCCACGATTATCAAATTCACCAACAGCACGACCTGGTGATTTGTTATTGTCGAGGAACAAACCGTTAGCTTGATCTAAGGTTTTGGCAAACACTTTTGCTTTCGCATTTTTAGTAATGTTACCGAAATGATCCAAAGACTCGGCTAGCGCCAAAAACTCACCTAGAGAATCCCAACGCAAATGCCCTTCTTCAACAAATTGTTGAACGTGTTTAGGCGCTGAACCGCCAGCACCTGTTTCAAATAATCCGCCACCATTCATTAAGGGAACAATGGACAACATTTTTGCGGAAGTGCCAAGCTCCATAATGGGGAACAAGTCGGTGAGGTAATCGCGCAATACATTGCCTGTTACTGAAATTGTGTCTTTGCCTGCACGAATGCGATCAAGTGAATATTGGATAGCTTCTTCTGGCGACTTGATGTAAATCTCAAGACCAGCGGTATCGTGATCTTTCAAATAGGTTTCAACTTTTTTTATCAATTGCGCGTCATGAGCGCGCTTTGGATCAAGCCAAAATACTGCTGGAGTTGCGGATGCGCGTGCGCGATTCACAGCGAGTTTTACCCAATCCTGAATCGGCGCGTCTTTAACTTGGCACGCACGGAAAATATCCCCTGCTTCTACTTTTTGTTCCAATACAACTTTGCCTGCTGCATCAATGATACGTACAACACCGTTCGCCGAAATTTGGAAAGTTTTATCGTGCGAACCATATTCCTCGGCTGCTTGCGCCATTAAACCTACGTTTGGAACGCTACCCATAGTTACGGGATTAAACGCGCCGTTTTTCTTACAATCGTCGATAACGACTTGATAAATACCTGCATAAGAACGATCTGGAATTATCGCTTTGGTGTCTTGCAATTTGCCATCAGCATTCCACATTTTTCCGGAGTCACGAATCATAGCTGGCATGGATGCATCAACAATTACATCGCTAGGCACGTGCAGGTTGGTAATACCCTTGTCGGAATTTACCATCGCTAATTCAGGACGAACCGCATAGAGCGCTGCGATGTCTGCTTCAATTGCTGACTGGGTTTCAACCGGAAGTGATTTAATTTTTGCGTAGAGATCGCCGATACCATTATTTAAATCAACGCCAAGTTCTTTAATCTGTGCGGCATATTTTTCTAATACAGGAGCATAAAACACAGAAACAAAGTGACCGAAAATAATCGGGTCAGATACTTTCATCATGGTTGCTTTTAAATGCACAGACAAAAGCACACCGGTTTTTTTCGAATCTTCAATTTGCTCAGCAATGAAAGTGCGCAGCGCATTTTTGCTAAGCACAGCTGCATCCACAATTTCACCGGCTAATACTTTTACAGATTCTTTTAATACTTTGGTGCTGCCATCTTGCGCAACAAATTCAATTTTCAAATTTCCGGCTTCAGAGATGAGTGCAGATTTTTCGCTGCCGTAAAAATCACCCGTACTCAAATGCGCAACATGTGATTTTGAATCCGCAGACCAAGGGCCCATCTTGTGAGGATTTTTACGCGCATAATTTTTTACTGAAAGTGGTGCGCGACGATCAGAGTTACCTTCACGCAAAACTGGGTTTACTGCAGAACCTTTAATTTTGTCATAACGCGCTTTTGCGTCTTTTTCAGTATCGTTAGTTGGCACCTCAGGGTAATCAGGTAGTGCATAACCTTGTGACTGCAATTCTTTAATCGCCGCTTTCAATTGTGGAACTGACGCGCTGATGTTTGGTAATTTAATAATGTTAGCTTCCGGCGTAGTCGCCAGTTTGCCCAATTCGGCAAGGTGATCGCCAATGCGTTGTTCGGGCTTTAAGAAATCTGAAAAGGCGGCAATGATGCGGCCAGAAAGCGAAATATCGCGCGTCTCAATGGCGATGCCAGAGGATTTGGTAAAGGCTTGAACTATTGGGAGTAAAGAGTAAGTGGCTAAAGCAGGGGCTTCGTCAGTTTGGGTGTAGATAATTTTAGAATCAGTCATTTTTTACTTTAACTCCGTGAATTTCATGAGACTCAGCCTTTTGAGCTTTGCCATTAACGTTATGAAGGGGGAAAAATTAAGGCGCTACACCTAAAAAAATAGACTTCGTCACCTTTAAAAAAATCGCGCGCAGTATAACAGTGCTGTAAACTTTTGACATTCGCGGGGACAGCCAAACCCGTTTTTCATTCTCCAAATGGATGCAGCCTGTTCCATGTCATCACTCATTTTATTCAACAAGCCCTATGGCGTAATTTCCCAATTCAGCGCTGGAAGCAGTGGGGATAAAGATCGCATTACCCTGGCGCAATATATAAAGCTTCCCAATGTGTATCCTGCTGGCAGGCTTGATCACGACTCCGAAGGCCTATTATTACTAACTGACGACGGCCAAGTGCAACACCACATTTCCCATCCTGCACACAAACTCCCCAAAACCTATTGGGTGCAGGTGGAAGGGGCACCCAATAGCTACGCATTAACCAAGTTGCGTCAGGGCGTTGAGCTGAACGATGGAATTACCCTGCCCGCTGAAGCACGCTTAATTCCTACGCCCAAGCTTTGGGAACGCGACCCGCCTATTCGCAGCCGCGTAAATATTCCTACTCAGTGGGTCGAAATTATTATCACCGAAGGTAAAAATCGCCAGATACGCCGTATGACCGCAGCTGTGGGTCACCCTACTTTGCGGCTGGTTCGCGTGAAGATCGGTAATTGGACACTCGAAGGCATTGCACCAGGAGAATATAAAGCGACCACGATCAACTTGCCAAAATCCGCTCTGGCAGATGCTCCGCGCAGCCGAAACAGTCGACCACACGGGCAAGACCGCAAACCGGCAGCAACTGGTGATAAGCCCAAATCAGGTGACGTTCAAAAGCGTCCGCCAAGACTTGCCAGTAATGCTAAATCGGATGATCAACGCAAACCGAACGCACATAAATCAGCTGCAAAACCTGCAACACCAAAAGCACATGTCCCAACGAAAGTGATTATTAAACCTTCGCGAAGTAAACCTACTGAATAATTCAACTCCCGTCTCCGAGCACCGAGAGACTGGAGGGGTATTTTTCCTACTCACATAAGGAAACCCTATGACTTGGGCACCCCATGTAACAGTTGCGACAATCGTCGAACGCGATAACCGTTTTTTAATGGTATATGAAGATTCCGATGGCAAGCTGGTTTACAACCAACCGGCCGGCCATCTCGATCCTGATGAAACCTTACAGCAGGCAGCGATCCGCGAAACTCTTGAAGAAACGGGTTGGACGGTAAAACTTACAGGTGTCGTAGGCGTTAACCTTTACACCGCGCCTGCGAACGGTATTACATACTGCCGGATGACATTTATTGCGGATGTGATTGGTCACGACGAATCGCGCCCGTTAGATACCGGAATTATCGACGCGGTTTGGTTGACCTATGAAGAGATCCTGCAACGCAAAGATCAGCTACGCAGCCCTATGACCTTACAGATTATCGAGGAATACCGCGCAGGCCGACGTTTTCCCTTGGAAGTGATCGGATAACACGCGTAAAATGCCCGCCTTCATCTCCTAAGCTACTATTCGTCTTATGTCCCAAGTTTCTGCTCTATCTTCAAAGCCACTCGTTATAGTCGGCATGTCCGGCGGTGTTGATTCTTCTGTGTCTGCCCTACTCCTTAAACAGCAGGGTTATCAGGTTGAAGGCCTGTTTATGAAGAATTGGGACGAGGATGACGGCACGGAATATTGCACCGCTAAAACTGATTTGGCAGATGCCGAACGCGTGTGCGAAAAAATTGGCATCAAGCTGCACACCGCCAACTTTGCGGCGGAATATTGGGACAATGTATTCGAGCATTTTCTCGCAGAATATAAAGCTGGCCGTACACCCAATCCCGACATTTTGTGCAATCGCGAAATTAAATTTAAAGTGTTTTTGGATTACGCAAAAATGCTGGGTGGCGAGTTGATTGCTACTGGTCATTACGTGCGTCGTGAAGATCGCGATGGCCACACCCATTTATTGAAAGGTCGCGATCCCAATAAAGATCAAAGTTATTTTTTGCACGCCGTCGGTGAAGCAGAGTTTGCGAAATCTTTGTTCCCGATTGGTGATATCGAAAAGCCGGAAGTGCGCCGCATCGCCGAAGAACACGGTTTGGTTACGCACAACAAAAAAGACAGTACGGGTATTTGTTTTATCGGTGAGCGCCGGTTTAAAGATTTTTTGCAACAATATTTACCCGCACAACCCGGGGAAATTCAAACGCCGGATGGCTCAGTTATCGGTCAACACGCAGGTTTGATGTACCACACTATCGGTCAACGCCAAGGTTTGGGTATTGGCGGTGTTAAAGGCGCCAATGAAGAGCCCTGGTTTGTGGCCCGAAAAGATTTAACACGAAATGTTTTGGTTGTTGTACAAGGTACTGATCATCCGCTGTTATTCACCAATCATTTAATTGCACAGCAAGCCCATTGGATTAATCCTCTGCCTTTAAATACTACGGGCGCGCCCTCATTAAGCTTCAAATGTACCGCTAAAAATCGTTACCGTCAGGAGGATCAAACCTGCAGTGTTAGTGTGCTGGGAGACGGCACTTTGGACGTATTATTCGATATACCGCAGCGCGCGGTAACCCCGGGCCAGTCAGTCGTTTTTTATCACGATGATATTTGTCTCGGTGGCGCCGTTATCGAAGCAACTGATAACGTTTAATTTTTCCTTCATCCCTGGCTTACAAACAATAAGCCGACTATGAGAATCCAGTGTGAGTAAAGACCTTCAAGAAATTACCCTTGCCCTCGCCGGTATTATTCAGGCGGTGGTATTAGTCGAGCAAGCGGCCAAGACGGGTTACGTTCAGCCGGATGCCTATAAATGCAACATCGAAAGCTTGTTCGACCTTAACCCTAAAAATACCTTGGCAGTTTATGGTGGAAATCCGCAAAACCTGCGTTTAGGTTTGGAAGCTTTGCGGGATATGCTAAGTGGCCAGCATAAACATCAGGATGCAATGCGTTATGGTTTAGCTGCATTACATCTGCAAAAAAAATTGGCAGGCCGCAAAGATATGCTGGGCGTTATCGCCAGCCGCATTGCACAAGCTGCAACACAAGCGGAGCATTTTTCCTCAACTCATGAAAACGTCATAGGTAATCTCGGCCAGATTTACAGCGAAACGATTAGCACGTTTCGTTTTCGCATTCAGGTAATGGGTGACTACAATTATTTGCAGCAAACCCGTATAGCCAGTCAAATTCGCGCGTTACTCCTTTCCGCGATTCGCTCTGCGATGTTGTGGCGGCAACTGGGTGGCAATCGCTGGCAATTATTGTTTCAACGCAAAGCTATAGCAAAGGTTGTGGATGATCTTTTAAGAAGCTCCATACATTAAAAGCTAATGTATTAGCAGCCCAACCGCGCATCTATTTCCGCTGGTGTTTTATAGGGCCGCATTGCGTATTGCTCCGAATTCATTCTTATTTTTTAATTTAACTTTCACACGAGAACCTGCATGACCAATTCAGTGAATGACTCCTTTGCCACCCTCTCCCCGCTCAATGCCGTTTCACCTGTCGATGGCCGCTACGGAAAACGCACGATTGCCCTGCGAAAAATTTTTAGTGAATTTGGATTAATTTTTTTCCGCGTTCAGGTAGAAGTTCGGTGGTTACAACAGCTTAGTCGTCACCCTGGCATTCCGGAGGTCCCTGCATTTAGCGCAGCAACCAATGCTCAACTTGATGCAATTGTCACTAACTTTAACGAAGACGATGCGCAAAGCGTAAAAGATATTGAGCGCATTACCAACCACGACGTTAAAGCGGTTGAATATTTCTTAAAAAATAAATTCACTGGCAATGCGGAATTAGAGGCTGTTTTAGAATTTGTACACTTCGCTTGCACGTCAGAAGACATCAACAATTTGTCACACGCGCTTATGCTAAAAGCAGGCCGCGAAGAATTTATTAAAGATGCACAAGCCATTATCGACGGTGTTGTTAAACTCGCGCACGATTATGCGGACGACGCCATGCTCTCACGCACCCACGGCCAAACCGCATCACCTACCACCGTAGGTAAAGAAATGGCTAACGTAGCAGCGCGTTTACGTCGACAATTAAAATCGATCAAAGATGTTGAGTTGCTCGGAAAAATTAATGGCGCTGTCGGTAACTACAACGCACATATTTCTGCTTATCCAGAAGTTGATTGGCAAACTAATGCGCAAGAATTTGTTGAAAGCCTGGGTTTAACCTGGAACCCCTACACTACACAAATTGAACCACACGATTACATCGCGGAATTGTTTGACGGCATTGCGCGCTTCAACACTATCGTGATTGATTTTGATCGCGATATTTGGGGCTACATTTCATACGGTTACTTCAAACAAAAAACCATCGAAGGCGAAGTGGGTTCATCCACCATGCCACACAAAGTTAATCCTATTGATTTTGAAAACTCCGAAGGAAACCTCGGTATCGCCAACGCTGTGTTCACACATCTTGCACAAAAATTGCCGATCTCCCGCTTCCAACGCGACCTCACTGACTCAACCGTGTTGCGTAATATGGGCGTAGGTTTTGGTTATGTGATGATTGCCTTTGCATCCACCTTGAAAGGCATGAGCAAACTCGAAATTAATCGCGCACGTTTGGCGCAAGATTTAAATAACGCCTGGGAAGTATTGGCTGAGCCAATTCAAACCATTATGCGTCGCTACAACGTGGATGAGCCTTACGAGAAATTGAAAGCTTTAACGCGTGGACAAACAATTACGAAAGAAGTTTTAGCAGCATTTGTGGAGACATTGGATATTCCAGAACATGCAAAACAAACTATGCGTGATTTAACTCCGTCGAATTATATTGGGAATGCCGTGGCGCAGGCTAAGGCGATTTAAACAATTTAGTTGGAAATCCTCATCCTCGCGTACCGAGGATGCAGCTTTTTAAAAAATTAGCTGGTGTATTCTGTAGGCAAATAATATTAGGGCTCGTTTGAGCCCTTTATTTTTATGGAAATATTTTATTTTAGTGTGCCCGCCGCAGGCGACTACCTATCAACATATGACAAACAATATTCAATAACCAATTTTTAAAATTAGAGAAAAAAATGACAACACCTTTGACCCACCTCGGCGATATGCCCATCCAAAAATTTCTGCTCGATTACTGGCAGAAAAAACCTTTAATAATTCGCAACGCATTCCCTAATTTTCGATCACCGATTGATGGCGATGAATTAGCAGGTTTGGCGCTTGAGGAAGAAGTTGAATCGCGTTTAGTATTAGAGCACGGTAAAACTCCGTGGGAATTGCGTAACGGGCCATTTGATGAAGATACTTTTGCAACTTTGCCGGAAACGAATTGGACTTTATTAGTCCAAGCTGTTGATCAATGGGTACCGGAAGTTAATTTGTTGCTGGATAATTTTCGTTTTATTCCCAACTGGCGATTGGACGATATCATGATCAGCTTTGCGCCTGACAAAGGTAGCGTGGGACCGCATTTTGATTATTACGATGTATTTTTATTGCAAGGGCTCGGTAAGCGCCATTGGAAAATTGGCCAAAATTGCGATGTAAATTCTGCGCATCTTCAAGGTACGCAATTACATATTTTAGAAAATTTTGAAACGCAGGAAGAGTGGGTGCTTGAACCGGGCGATATGCTTTATATTCCGCCAGGTGTTGCGCACTGGGGAGTTGCGCAAGGTGATTGCATGACTTATTCGATTGGCTTTCGTGCACCAAGTCATGCATCAATTGTAGATGAATTAAGTCATGATATTGCCCAATCACTCAATAACGATTTGCGCTTTAGTGATCCTTATTTAAAACTGCAAAAAAATCCAGGCGAAATTAACGCAGATGCGATCGCGCAAATTCAAAGTATTATTCAACAGCATTTTACGGCTGAAAATATTGCGACCTGGTTTGGCAAACATATGACTGAACGTAAATATGGCCAAGAGGAAGCGGACCACGAAGACGAAATCACGGCAGATGATTGGCAAGCGGCATTGGCAGAAGGCGATATGCTTTGGCGCCACCCAGCTGCGCGTTTGGCATTCCATACTCAAGAAAAAGAAACGCAATTATTTGCAGATGGGCAATCTATACCCTGTTCACGTGAGCTTGCTGAATTGGTGTGCAGTGAAGCAGAAATTAATTGGGAGCAAATAAAACCATTAGCGGAGGATTTATTTGATCGCGCCGCAATTACCCAATTGATTATTCAGGAAACGTTATTAGTGGATGAATAGGAATCTATAAATTTTGGATGCTAAATTTTACTATAATTTAAAAGCTGGATACCCGTTAGCGCGGATCCAGCTTTTGCTTTAAATATCTATAATTACCGTTTATTAATATAGTGACTATGGAATATGACCTACGCCATAACTACTACCAACTGGCAAATTCACCGCGAATCTCTGCGGCACATTCGCGCTGTAGTTTTTATTCAGGAACAACAGGTTCCGGTTGCTGACGAGTGGGATGACAGAGATGAAGCCGCTACTCATTTTTTAGTGGTTAATTCTGAAGGAACACCAGTGGGTTGCGCACGTGTGTTAATTGAAAAAGAACTATTCCATATCGGTCGAGTTGCGGTTTTGGCTGAGTATCGCAAAAAAGGTATTGGCCGCCGTTTAATGCAGTTTGTGGTGGACTGGTGCATGCAACAACACCCGCATTTTAAAATCTATTTACATGCTCAGACAAGTCGAATAGGCTTTTATGAATATTTAGGTTTTACGACGCAAGGCGACATTTTTATGGATGCTGGTATCGAACACATAGAAATGTGGCACCATCATCATGGAGCAAATTATGAGTGAAGTTTCATCGGCAAGCCCTGATTTATTTTTATTAGATGGACTGATAGATTTTCAAGAACACTCAGTGAAACTGGTTGCTCAAGCGCGCCGTACGATTTCGATTTTAAGCCACAATCTGGATGCACCCATTTACGCGGATGACGCATTTGTCGATGTGCTATCGAGCTTTGTACGCAGTAGCCGTAACGCGCAAGTTCAAATATTGGTTAAAGACACCAAACCGCTAGTGGAAGTTGGCCACAAACTCGCCAAATTGCATCAGCGACTTTCTAGCAAAATTTTATTGCGAAAGCTCACAGTAGAACCTGATGATACGGATATGGGATTTATGCTGTGCGATACCGATGCATTGCTTTATAAAAATGATGATGCTTTTTATAAAGGTTTTGCAAATTCCAATGCAGCCGTTGAAGTAAAACGTTTACGCGACACCTTCGATTACATTTGGGAATACGGCGAAGCAGAGCCGGAATTACAAATACTCCATATTTAAATGTACCTGTAGATTGCCAAGCGCTCTTATCGCAATTTACCGGTATAAATCTCTCACAAAATATAAATTTGCACTTTTCTTCGGGAATTAACCTAGTTTTAGGTTGCTGATTCCATTTTTATCCTTTATATATAGCTTCAATCCTTGAGGCAGGCATTTTGAGTCTGTAAATGCAGGGGTTTTTAGCATGACTGAGCTTCACTTAATCAACCGATTGAACAGCGTGCTTATAGAATAAACACATTTCACGAACATCTACGATAAAGGAATCCACCATGGTTGCCAAAAAAACTCCTGCTGCTAAACCAGCTGCTGCCAAAGCTGCGCCAAAAGCCGCTGCTAAAGCTGCACCAAAAGTTGCTGCTAAAAAAGCGCCTGCCGCTAAAGCTGCTCCAGCGAAAAAAGCACCTGTAGCTAAAGCTGCTCCTGCTGTTGTAAAACCTATCGCAGAACGTCAAAACAAAACTGTAATCCTGCAACAAATTGCTGATGCTACTGAACTGAGCAAAAAACAAGTTCAAGCAGTGTTGGATGAATTGACCAATGTTATTGAAGGTCATATTAAGAAGAAAGGTATTGGCGAATTCGTATTGCCAGGCCTGTTAAAAATTACCACCGTGAAAAAACCAGCGACTAAAGCGCGTAAAGGTATTAACCCATTCACTGGTGAAGAAGTTATGTTTAAAGCTAAACCAGCAAGCACTTCAGTTAAAGTGCGTCCGCTGAAAAAGCTGAAAGAATTTGCTCTTTAATTAAAGCGTCTTTTATAAAAAACCCCGCAATGCGGGGTTTTTTATTATCAGCACATGTAAAGCTATGCGTTTTAACCAAGCAATTTCAACTACGTGATCTAAACACTAAAGCCCTCGCCCACAAATGCATTTTGCAAACGTTTAATACGTTCGGCCAACTCATCATGAGTGTAGATTTTAGCGGGCACCTTGCCCCAAATCGGTTGTGGCCACGCAGCATCTTCTTCGAAACGTGCGATATGGTGGACGTGTAGCTGACGTACTACATTGCCCAATGCGGCCACATTCATTTTGTGTGCATCAAACAAACTCGTCATGACTTCGGACAGCCGGCAGCTTTCACGCATTAATTGTTGTTGCTCGCTTTCACTTAAATGATGAATCTCAAATACATCTTCCACTTGCGGCACCAAAATACACCACGGGTAATTAGCATCTCTACTGAGCAACAGCAGCGATAAATCGAAACGCCCTATCACAATGGAGTCTTCGGCCAAACGTGGGTGAAGCTGGAACATATTCTTTTCCTTTCAGTTATCTTTTAGTTCTGTGAATCGTGTGAGGATGCAATTTGGCGTCTGTACCAATCGCGCGCAGCACCGTAGAATAAGCGCCTTTAAAAGCCCCCATTATAGACATTTTACGAAGAAGACTATCTATGCGTTCCAGTCGTTTTTTAATTGCAACCCTGAAAGAAACCCCGGCCGATGCCGAAGTCATTAGCCATCAACTCATGTTGCGCGCGGGAATGATCCGCAAATTAGCGTCAGGGTTGTATACCTGGTTGCCACTTGGTTTGCGAGTGTTACGTAAAGTGGAAAACATTGTGCGCAGTGAAATGGATAAATCAGGCGCACAAGAAGTGTTGATGCCAGTTGTACAACCAGCAGAATTGTGGGAAGAATCCGGGCGCTGGCAACAATACGGTCCCGAATTATTGCGTATTACTGATCGCCATAATCGCGGCTTCTGTCTCGGCCCAACTCATGAAGAAGTTATCACCGATTTAATTCGTGGTGAAATTAACAGCTACAAACAATTGCCTGCAAATTTTTACCAAATCCAAACCAAATTTCGCGATGAAGTACGCCCACGTTTTGGTGTTATGCGTTCACGCGAATTTATTATGAAAGATGCTTACTCCTTTCATAACAGTGCGGAATCCTTGCAAGAAACTTACGATGTAATGCATCAAACCTATTGCAATATTTTCACACGTTTAGGTTTAGGCTTTCGTCCAGTATTGGCTGATACAGGCTCAATTGGCGGTGCCTTCTCGCACGAATTCCATGTGTTGGCCGCAAGTGGTGAAGATGCAATTGTATTCAGTAATGGTAGCGACTACGCCGCCAATACTGAAAAAGCCGAGGCATTACCGCCAACTGGCGAACGCCCTGCTCCACAGCAATCATTAAAAGAAGTAGCGACACCTGGCGCTCACAGCATTGAAGAAGTCTGCGCGTTTTTAAAAGTCTCTCCTGCACAAACATTGAAAACGTTAATTGTATTGGGTGAAGTTCGCGACGATAAAACTCAACCGCTGGTTGCATTAGTTGTGCGCGGCGATCATGAACTAAATGATATTAAAGCCGAAAAATTAAAAGGTGTGGCATCGCCATTAACCTTTGCACCTGAAGCAAGAATCAAAGAAGAGCTTGGTGTAAGCGTCGGCTCTATCGGCCCAGTCGGTCTAAAAATTTCTGTGATTGTTGACCACTCAGCTGCGCACGCAGCAGATTTTGTTTGCGGCGCAAATAAAGATGGTTTCCATCTTACCGGTGTTAACTGGGGCCGAGATGCACAACCCACGCAAGTTGCAGATATCCGCAATGTGGTTGCCGGTGACCCAAGCCCATGCGGTAAGGGCACGCTTGAGATTAAACGAGGCATAGAAGTTGGCCACATTTTTCAACTCGGCACCAAATATTCTGAAGCTTTGAAAGCGCGCGTGTTAGATGAAAATGGCAAAGAACAAACCATGATTATGGGTTGCTACGGAATTGGTGTTACGCGTGTTGTCGCCGCTGCGATTGAACAAAATTTTGATGAGAACGGAATTATCTGGACAGATTCAATCGCACCCTTCCATGTTGCGATTGTGCCTATCAACATGAATAAATCCGCAGCCGTTGCAGAGAAAGCAGAAGCAATTTATGCAGAGCTGCAAGCAGCAGGTATTGATGTTTTGTTTATGGATGATGAGAAAGCTCGCTTGGGTGTGCAACTCGCCAATACCGATTTAATCGGCATTCCGCATCGCATTGTTATTGGTGATCGTGGCTTGGAGGCCGGCAATATTGAATACAAGGGCCGCCGCGATGCAGAGAAGCAAGAAATTCCGGTCACTGAGATTGTGGAGTTTTTGAAAGCTCGAATTAAGATCTAAATATATTTTGCAAGACGAGCACAAATTTCTGTGCTCGTCTCGCAAAAACTAATCTTCTAAATTTTTCAACTACTTTTAAGTCCTTTTAAATTCCGTTCCATCTACTCATCCACCGACTTAAAGCGTTCAATTTCCGCCTCAAGATTTTTACTAACGACTTCTGGTGAACCAGTATTTTTTGCCAATATGCTATACGCGACGGGCACAATAAATAGCGTGAAAAAAGTAGCGACTATCACACCAGAAATAATAACTACACCAATTACAAAACGGGTTTCAGAACCAGCTCCTGATGAGACAACTAAGGGTAGAGAACCGGCTACGGCTGTTAAGCTGGTCATAATGATTGGGCGCAAACGTGCAGATGCTGCTTCCAATAATGCTTCCGTAAATTCCACACCGCGATCGCGCAATTGATTGGTGAACTCCACAATTAAAATTCCATTTTTTGCTGCGAGCCCGATCAACATAATCAAACCAATTTGCGAATATAAATTTAATGTGCTGCCAGTTATCCATAATCCGAATAGACCGCCTGCAATAGCTAAGGGAACACTTAACATAATCACGAAGGGGTGAACATAACTTTCAAATTGCGCAGCAAGCACAAGATAAGTAATGAGAATGCCCAACAGAAACATAAAGAACATGGACCCGCTGGAATTTTTAAAATCACGCGACATACCGCGATAATCCACGGTTACTGTTGGTGGCAAATGTTCTTTCACCAATTGGTTAAGATAATCAAGAGAATCCCCTAAAGAAAGATCTTCAGTTAATCCCGCTTCAAGTGTCACGGTACGTATTCGGTTGTAACGATTTAAACGGCTTGCGTCTGCTACTTCATTTAACGTTACCACACTCGCAAGAGGAATTAATTGGCCGTTGCGATCTGAACGAACATACATATTTTCCAAACTATTTTTTGTACGTTGCTCATCGCGTTCGCCTTGCACGAGCAAATCATATTCTTCGCCTTGCTCAATGTAAGTGGTGACTTTGCGTGAACCTAAAAGCGTTTCCAGCGTATGACCAATATTGCTCACGCTAACGCCGAGATCTGCAGCGCGATTGGTATCAACTTTTACTTCAACTTGTGGTTTTGTCTCTTTGTAATCCCAATCAATATTAGTCAGGCCAGGATTTTTTTGTTCAATTTTTTCCAACAAAATATCACGCCATTGCGCAAGTTCTTCATAGGTTCCACCGCCGATAACAAAACGCACAGGTTTGGATGAACCACCCGCAAAACCCTGGCGCATCACAATTGATGTGGTCACACCTGGAAGATCGCTTAATTTTTTTCGCATTTCATCGATAATAACAAAGGCATTACGGCGATTACCCCAGTCGCTGAGCGCAACAATAAAATTCCCGCCGTTAAAACTTTCAAAGGTTCCAAACGAACGCGGAGCACGCACTAACAACCTTGTGACTTCACCGGATTCAACATAAGGCAACAGGCGTCTTTCAATTTCGTCCATGTAGCCTTCCATATAATCGTAAGTTGCACCTTCAGGGCCGTTAACATCAATAAAGAAATTGCCGCGATCTTCTCGTGGCGCATATTCGCTGGGAATAAAAATAGCCAAACTCACACAGGCGGCTAACAAGCCAATAAATACTAAAACCGCGAGAAGTTTTTTTCTTAGGATTTTAACAATCGAGTTTTTGTAACTATCGCGCAACCGATGCATTCTTACGTTAACAAAAGTTACGACTCTATTGTGGTCAGTCTCTTTGCGAAGAATTTTGGACGCAAGCATTGGCGAAAGCGTTAAAGCAACCAGCGCAGAAAAACCTACAGCCGCTGCCATGGTAACGGCGAACTCAGAAAATAATCGCCCTACATCGCCTTTAACAAATACGATAGGAATAAAAATAGAAATTAATACTAAGGTGGTGGCAATAACAGCAAAGCCTACTTCGCGTACACCATCATAAGCCGCTAATAAAATCGGTTTACCTTTTTCTTCAATGTGTCGAACAATATTTTCCAATACAACTATGGCATCATCCACTACTAGCCCAATCGCTAATACCAGTGCGAGCAAGGTCAGCATGTTTACCGAAAAATTCATTGCGGCTAATACGGTAAAGGTAGCGATGATAGAAACGGGAACTGCAACGGCGGGAATAATCATGGCGCGAACGCTGCCAAGAAAAAGATAGATAATCAGCACGACGAGAAACACAGCAAGAACAAGTGTGATGTAAACTTCGTGAATTGCACGTTCGATAAAAATTGCGCTGTTAAAACTTTCATCCATGGTCATGCCTTTGGGAAGCGTGGCATTCATATTCGCCCTTTGCTTCTGCACACCGTGGGAGACATCTAAGGTATTGGCGGTAGACTGTTTGATAATACCAATACCGACCTGCGCAACACCGTTACCGCGATATAAATTCCGATCTTCAACGGTACCCTTTTCAACAGTTGCTATATCGCCCAAGCGAATTAAATGACCATCCGCGCCAGCCTTCACTGTTAATTGTGAAAACTGTTCCTGGGTACGATAGGTACGCGCCATACGCACAGTATATTGACGCTCTTGCGATTCAATACTGCCAGCTGGTAGTTCTACGTTTTCCGCACGTAAAGCTTTTTCGACATCATCAACCGTTAAATTATGTGCAGCGAGTTTTTTTCGATCCAGCCACACGCGCATTGCATAGCGTTGCTCACCACCAATTCGCACACGTGCCACGCCTTCAACCGCAGAAAATTTATCAACCACATAACGTTTGGCATAATCAGATAACTCCGGCACCGACATATTGTCGCCAACCAAACTCATCCAAATAATGACATCATCATCGGAATTGATTTTTTGCACTTCAGGCGCAATTGCCTCTTCAGGCAGAGAGCCTACAGCACCGGAAATTTTATCGCGTATATCATTTGCCGCTGCTTCAATATCGTGTTCGATATTAAAAATAACGGTGATATTGGAAACACCATTTTCACTGCTGGATTCAATATCACGAATTCCTTCAACACCAGCTATACGATCTTCCAATGGCTTGGTGATGCGCGTTTCAACAATGTTAGCAGCGGCACCGGGATAACTTGTGCGAATGGAAACTATGGGAGGATCAATATTAGGATATTCGCGCAACGATAAACGATCAAACGCGAGAATACCGAAGGCGACTAATAATAAAGAAATAACTGACGCAAAAACCGGGCGCCGAATTGAAACATCTGAGAGCATCATAATTACTTGCCCTCTTGTTTATTCTGTTGCGGTTCTTTCTGTTGCGGTTCTTTCTGTTGCGGTTCTTTCTGTTGCAGTTCTTTCTGTTGCGGCTTTTGCTGTTGCAATAATTCGGGAAGTGTTTCAGTTTTCTTTGCAGGGTCGTTAGATTGCTCCGCTATAATTTTTACTGACTGGCCAGCATGTATTTTTTGTATGCCGTGAGTTACTACTTTTTCACCTGCTTGCAGGCCTTTTTCAATTTCCACTAAGCCTTTGTATCTTTGACCAATATAAACCTGACGTTTTTCCACTAACCATGAATCAGCTTTATTATCTTTATTGGGTTGCAAAACAAATACAAAATTATTGCTCCCCATCGGAATCAATGATGCCTCACTCACGACTATCGCTTTGCGAATATCAGCGTGCACTACCACAGTCATTAATAAACCTTGCTGTAACTCGCGTGTAGGATTGTCCAAAATCGCGCGTACTTTAATTGAGCGGGTAGCTTCG
>Ga0247739_10000172_pt1 | contig 22205 bp, 21 predicted proteins | sample UWRJL058202B2_FD_180943 | JGI IMG/M metagenome (GOLD analysis project Ga0247739, IMG submission 180943) | Plant litter microbial communities from Arlington Agricultural Research Station in Wisconsin, United States - UWRJ-L058-202B-2 | ecosystem: Environmental > Terrestrial > Plant litter >...
AATATTCATCAATCTGACCTGTGTAAACAATGGTATCAGCGAGATTACTTAATTCTTCACGATTTTGAAAAAAGTCAACTCCTAAGCGGATTTCTACTCCTTCCAGTAAACCTTCGGTAAGTTTGTTGTAACCGCCAATTGGAATACCCTGATAACGGTCATTGAAATAATTATTGTCAAATGTAAAGCGTACAGGCAGCCGTTTAATAATAAATGCAGGTAACTCAGTTGCTTTTCTGCCCCACTGTTTTTCTGTATAAGCTTTAATCAGTTTTTCGTAGATGTCTGTTCCTACCAAGGATATAGCTTGTTCTTCCAGATTCTGAGGATCAGTTATGCCTGCTGCTTTTACTTGTTCCTGTATTTTGGCTTGAGCCTCTTCTGGTGTTTTTACCTTCCACAACTGATAAAAGGTATTCATGTTAAATGGAAGATTATACATTTCCCCATTATAATTGGCAACAGGAGAATTAGTATAGCGATTAAATTCTACGAAAGAATTAACATAATCCCATATTTCCTTATCATTTGTGTGAAAAATGTGAGCTCCATACTTATGGACATTAATACCTTCTACTTCTTCGCAATAAGTATTACCGCCGGTATGTGAGCGACGGTCAATAACAAGGCACTTCTTTCCTCTTTTTGTAGCTTCGTGTGCGAATACTGAACCCCAAAGACCTGCACCCACTATTAAATAATCATATTCTTTCATTTTAACCCGATTCTGTTTATTTACACAAAAATTATTTTGGTTTTCCTATGACTACTAATATCAGGCCATGTTTGTTTTATGCCTGACCTGATATTAATTTTTTGGTTGAAATGAGAAAGGCTCCCGTCGGGAGCCTTTCTCATTTCAACAGTATTGTCATTGATTATGGAAGAAGTTTCAACTCAACGCGACGGTTTTTAAGAAGACCATCACGGGTTGCACTATCAGCAATTGGTTTGAATGAACCGAAGTAATCAATAATTACTTTACTTGGATCAGCAAGACCTGCTTCGTTAATCAGGAAGTTTTTCACTGCATCTACACGACGACGTGATAAAGCCATATTGTAACGATCCGTTGCACGACGATCAGCGTGACCAGCCAATTGTAAGCGGCAGCCATTTTTGTTCATCAACATTGCAACATTTTTAAGAATTTCCTGGAATTCAGGTTTGATTGTGTTTTTGTCTGTTTCAAACTGAACATTAGCAAATATTTCGCTACAAGCAGCACCAGTTGCCAAAGCATTTTTCACGTAAGTATCAAAGTCAAGAACACGACCGCTACCATCTACGATACTTCCTGCGGGAGAATTAGGTTCTTTATCGAAGAAGTCAGAAACACCATCACCATCTGTATCAAGTAACAAACGTGGGTCGATATCTTTTGGACGGTTTGCTTTCGCAACCGAATCCATTTCTTCAAGTGTAAGAATTTTTGGTGGTTTGATCAGCACTTTAGGATCTGTATAACGTAAGTGGTAATAACCGCCTTCGTCAGGTTTGTAATCCCATTTGCCATCCACTTTCTTAACTTTAAGTGGTTTTTTACCCAATTTATAAGTCAATTGAACTGAACCGTAACCGTACGAATCTAATTCAGAATTTCCTTTACGAGCTGTTTTTTGATCCTTTATAACAAATTCACTTGGATTCAAAGAATAGTCACCACCATAAGTTGCGTCTATATAATCTGAATTAGTATGATTTAAACGGAAATCAAGTCCAAGATCAAGACGGCTTGTTAGTTCATAACTAACATTCAATCCTGTTGGGATAACCCAGTCATTTGTTTTGCCGGTTTCTCTAAGTTTAACACCTCCTACAAGACTGTAAGCAGTTGCATCATAGAATACTTGTCCGATACCAGCGTAAACATCTACTTTCCAACGTTTCATTTTGTTAGGTCCCAATAAAAGGCCTTTCAAATTAACTGTTCCGGAAAGAGTTACGTCACCGTAGCTGGTTTCAAAATAACGGCCATAATTACGGCGTTTCATTCCTCTCAGGTTACCAATCGTACCATCTAAACGCGCACCAAAAAGGTATGACAATTGTTTGTTGATGGTTAGGCCTCCCTGAAAAGTACCAGATTCTTTGTGACTGTCTGATGTGGTTTTGGTAACTGGCCAGAAATCATATTCCCTTAAGTCTCCAAAAAACATAGATGGTCCGATGTGTGCAGAAATTGACCACGTGTTCAATTTGTAAGGGCCGTCGTAAGTAGCTTTCGGATTGTAATCTGGAGAATTCGGCGGCACTAAAGGTTGAGCGAGAGAGGGCAGAGCCATCAACGCACCTAAGGCAAACGAACAAATCAACTGGGATACTTTTTTCATACTATTCAAGTTAGCGTTATTAAGATTAACTAGGATTGATCTTTATTAGTCAATTATGAGTGAAAAAAACTAAATTAGTTCATGGCCATCTGGATTTATCAAAATGCCTAGCGGGCACAAAATTAGGTTAACAATATGATTTAATCAACCTCATTTTCTATAAATGAAAACTTTCCTGCGATTTAATTGAAAAACTTTCCGAAAGAAACACCCTTTTTTAGACTTTTAGAGCCGCTCCATTAGTTTTTTTTCCATTTCTTTTTTCCAGGATACAAATTCGCCTGCTATAATTTTATCTCTTGCGGTGTTAACCAGCCACAAATAAAAGGTTAAATTATGAATACTTGCAATTTGTGCTCCAAGCATTTCACTGGATTTTACCAGATGCCGAAGATAAGCTTTGCTATAAAACGTACTTGCATAGCCACCTAATTCTACATCAATTGGCGATAAATCGTCTTTCCACTTCTCATTTCTAATATTGATAATTCCTTGTGTCGTAAAAATCATGCCATTCCGAGCATTGCGGGTAGGCATAACACAATCAAACATATCAATTCCAAGTGCAATACATTCTAATATATTTGCCGGTGTTCCAACTCCCATTAAATACCGGGGTTTGTCTTTTGGTAAAATATTGCAAACTACTTCGGTAAGTTCGTACATGATCTCTGCGGGCTCACCCACTGATAATCCGCCAATTGCATTTCCTTCACGCTCGTAAGAAGCGATTGTTTCCGCCGATTGTATTCTTAGGTCTTTGTATACACTTCCCTGTACAATTGGAAAAAGTGTTTGATTGTAGCCATACAAAGGCTGGGTCGAATCAAACCGGTCGCAGCACCTGCCAAGCCATCTATGCGTCATTTCCATAGAGTTGCGTGCATAACCGTATTCGCAGGGGTATGGTGTACACTCATCAAACGCCATAATGATGTCCGCTCCGATCGTCCGTTGTATATCCATCACCCCTTCTGGGGTAAATATATGTTTTCCACCATCAATGTGTGACTTAAATACCACACCTTCCTCGTTGATTTTTCTTCCCGTGCCTGCCAGGGAATAAACCTGGTACCCGCCGCTATCGGTAAGAATAGGCCTGTCCCAGCCATTAAAGCCATGTAGCCCGCCGGCTTTGCTCAAAATATCCAGTCCGGGTCTTAAATACAAATGATAAGTATTGCCAAGTATGATTTGTGCCTTTACATCCTCCTTTAATTCACGCTGATGAACCGCTTTAACAGTTCCGGCTGTTCCAACCGGCATAAATATCGGCGTTTGAATCAATCCATGATCTGTTTCAATTACCCCGGCTCTTGCTTTTGACTGCTTATCTTCTACTTCTAATTTGAAATTCATCCAAGGGTTTTAAAATGTTGGAGGGCAAAAATAAGACTAAGGTTCCTAACATTCCTGACAATGACCGTATATTTGTAATTAATATGAATTTTTTTTACCACTCTCTTCAATTGTGACAGAATATTTACTCTATGCGTTAGGGACATTTGTGCTTATCCAATTATTTTACTACCTGTTCTTTTTCGCACGTCTGGCGTTTTACGACAAAGTTGACAGCTCTGACGAATCATTGCCCGGCGTTTCTGTTTTAGTTTGTGCCTGGAACGAAAGAAATAATCTTGAAGAACTCCTCCCGATACTTGAAGCTCAGGATTACCCGAATTTTGAAGTAATATTATTAGATGACCGCTCTGATGATGGAAGTGAAGAATTTATCAGAGAAAATATTAATCAGTGGAGGCACATTCGTTACATCCGGATCAATGACCAGTTTGACCACATTACGCCCAAAAAATATGCACTGACAGTCGGAATGAGGCAAGCCAAATTTCCCGTTGCTTTAATGACTGACGCCGATTGCCGGCCATCTTCCAATCACTGGATCGCAGGCATGGCTTCAAAACTTAGTGAGGAGCGGGATATTGTACTGGGTTTTTCACCGTATCAAAAACAATCCGGTTTTCTTAATTGGTTTATACGCTGCGAAACATTTTACACAGCCGTTCAATATCTTTCATTTTCGCTGGCCGGAATCACTTATATGGGAGTGGGACGAAACATATTGTATAAAAGGTCTGTATTTTTTGAAAACAAAGGATTTTACAGGCACAGCAATGTGTATGGAGGAGATGACGATATATTTTTAAATGAAGTTGCTACAAGTTCCAACACCACCATATCTGTCCAGTCAGAAGCTTTTGTTTATTCAGTTCCAAAAACAACATGGAAAAGCTGGTACAGACAAAAGCAGCGGCACATGTCTGTTAGTAAATATTACAGGTTACGAAATAAAATTACACTTGGAATTCTGTCAGGCGCCCATGTGGCAGTCTGGACACTTGGTATCGTTGTTTTAATTATCGGCATATTGCAGCGCGACAAAACATTGCTTGCAGCATTAGGAATTGCTTTTGGGATACGCTGGATTATTCAATTATATCTGCTGAGTGTAATCAATAACAAACTCGATAAAACCGTTGAGTGGTTTAGTTTGCTGCTCATGGACTTCTCTTTATATATGTATTATCTTATCTTCGGCCTCTTGGCACTTACGAAAAGAAAACCCAGGACTACATGGAATTAATTAAAAAATACTTTCCCGATCTGACCGCCACGCAAATGGAGAAGATAGATCAAATGGGAGAATTATATCAATCCTGGAACGCAAAAGTAAATCTGATATCCAGACAGGATATTGATACTTTGTATGAAAGACATATTTTGCATTCCCTGGGCATTGCAAAAGTGATTCAGTTTAAGCCCGGAACTGCCATTCTGGATGTGGGTACCGGAGGAGGATTTCCGGGAATACCACTGGCTATTTTATTTCCGGAAGCTAAATTTCATTTGGTGGATAGTGTTGGAAAAAAAATAAGGGTAGTACAGGAAATTGCCAAAGCTTTGGAGCTGGATAATGTAAATGCAGAGCAGATACGCGCCGAAAGGCTGGAAGATACCTATGAGTTTGTTGTAAGCCGGGCTGTAACGAGATTGACGCCGTTTGTAGGTTGGGTACGAAAAAACATAAGCCGAAATTCTTTTCATTCGCTTAGGAACGGTATTTTATACTTAAAAGGAGGAGATTTGGCAGAAGAAATAGCTGAGTTGAATTTGAAAACACGTACCTATGCGCTTTCTGATTATTTTACAGAAGAATTTTTTGAAACTAAGAAAGTAGTATACGTACCTTTATAAGAACTTAACGCATAAAATTTAACCTGAACAAAAATGAACGAGCAATTTAGTGCAAGCGGGGTAATGAACCCTTTTTTTCCTGACGGAATAACATTTGGTGAAAAAGGTGTAACATTTACTGTTAAGAAATTTTTAAAAAGTAATGACAACTTTGTCTTTTATTCAGACATATCCGGCGTAGAAATTGAAAATGGCATGCTGTTTTCTACCATTCGAATCATTCCAAGAATGCGTCCTGAAATAATTATTAATAATTTTTCGAAGGGTGATGCCAAGAAAGTCAAGGAGTTAATACTTCAAAAGGTGCAGTCGTAATAATTTTTTTGCCAATAGACTTGCGCTATATACTCATAAGGATTACATTTGCACCATAATTAGGAATAACAACCGGATTAGAAAATTCCTGAATAGCTCACAAAACGTTTGCCGGCCGTTTAGAGCATCTGAATCATATCAGAAGGAAAAAGCCAAAGGAACACTCCTGAATAGCTCAGCCGGTTAGAGCATCTGACTGTTAATCAGAGGGTCGTTGGTTCGAGCCCAACTTCGGGAGCCCTAAAAGTTAAGCACTTATCATTCATTTGGTAAGTGCTTTTTTTGTGTCTTATGCACAATTTGCTCACAAATAGTCCCATGCAGCGAATATTATCCTTATTCACCGCATAACACGCGGCGAATAAATTGGTTTTGCGGTGAATAACCCATATATTTAACGCATAATCTGCGGTAAATAAAATGTATATTCATCAAAAATCTTTATGGCCTGTTTTCAACTGGAATCATGAGGTTATTTCTGGTTTATTGGCTGCTGTTCGACATAGACAGGGAAAATTGGTTGGTAGGATGGAGAGTCTTGGCTTTTCATTGCAAGAAGAAGCTGTTTTGCAAACTTTGACTTTGGATGCTTTGAAGTCAAATGAAATCGAGGGAGAAATTCTTAATGCAGATCAGGTTCGTTCATCTATTGCACGCAGGCTTGGAATGGACATTGGCACTTTAACTCCTGCCGACCGGCATGTTGAAGGTGTTGTTGAAATGCTACTCGATGCTACCCAGAACTATACAAAGCCATTATCAGAAGACAGATTATTTGGATGGCATGCTGCTTTGTTTCCAACAGGTCGTAGTGGCATGTATAAAATCACCGTAGGAAACTGGCGGAATAATGCGAGTGGACCCATGCAGGTTGTATCCGGCGCTATGGGACGTGAAAAAGTGCATTTTGAAGCTCCTTCTTCTGACAGATTGCCGGAAGAAATGAATTTGTTTGTAAACTGGTATAATGACAACACGGATCAAGATCCTGTTATTAAAGCTGCCATTGCTCACTTATGGTTTGTCACCATTCACCCATTTGATGATGGCAATGGCAGGATTGCCCGCACCATCGCGGATATGCAACTGGCACGTTCTGATGGAAGTTCACAACGTTTTTATAGTATGTCCGCTCAAATACAGACGGAGCGCAAACATTACTATGATATTCTTGAAAAAACGCAAAAAGGAAATCTGGATATTACGGAGTGGCTTGATTGGTTTTTGAACTGCCTGGACAGCGCTTTATCATTAACCGAGACGATCCTTACTTCCGTACTCAATAAAGCCAAATACTGGAATTTATTTGCCACAAAAAATATTAACGACCGTCAAAAACTGATGTTGAATAAACTTCTGGACGGATTTGAAGGAAAGCTCAACACATCCAAATGGGCAAAAATTGCCAAAACTTCTACGGATACAGCCTTAAGAGATATTCAAAATTTGGTTGAACAAGGTGTTTTGGAAAAGGAGGATTCTGGGGGGAGGAGTACTAGTTATCGGTTAGTATTTTAAACAGGTTTGCGATGTTCTTTTATAAAAATATACAAATGCCTATAAATTCAAAAGTATAAGACTTAAAAAAAATCTCACACAAGAGGAAATTTCTAAAAAGCTTAGTATGGCTCAAAGCAACTATGCTAGAATGGAAAGAGGTTTGTCACAGATAACAGTTGAAAGATTGGGAGAGCTTGCCGAAATTTTTGAAATGTCTCCAGAGGCGATTTTGAGCTATTCAGAAGGTGAAAGCGACTTTAAAGAGGACGTGAAATTCTATATTAATCAAGTCAAAAAGCTTGAAGCAATGAATCTAAAACTTGAAAATCATATTGAAGAATTACAAGAAAATGACTCAGATTCTTATTCAGACAGAGAAGCTGAAAAGAAGAAATTGGTGGATAAGGTAAAGGAATTGAATAAAGATAAGATCAACCTGGAAGCGGCAATACAGGAAAAGCAACGAACTATTGAAAAGCTTGAGAGGGAAATTGAGGAAAAAAATAAATCTATTGGGTATTTGCAGAACTCGAATAGTAAATTATTAGAAATGCTGTCAAAGTAGGAAACGAAAGGTGTGCTTATCAATTCTTTTAATAATCTCGATTGCGGTAATTTTGTATATTATTTTCAATTGCATTTATATGACTTTTGAGAATATTCATATTTTGTGCAGTTAGATTTATTCTATCTCTTACTGTGTAATCATATTTATCGTTAGATCGATGAACAGTTACTTTAAAGGGTCTAAATAATTCAGTTCGTGTCTCTGGAGTCATGAGGGTATTGAAAGTATATTTTGCTAAGCAAATAAATTCATAATGGTAGGTTAGTTTGTCTTTGCTATTTACATATTCTAATTTGAATGGGACTGCAATACTTTCACCAGAGTTAATACCGCTATATTCTGCCATTGGCTCATTTTCAACGCTAATTAAATATGCCCGATCTGTTGGATGTGATGTATAAATGCCATTTTCATAATCAGTTATTGTTAACAATGCACTTAAAGTTACTGTCACGTCCTTTACTGAGTTCGTACCTAGATTGGATAAATTCATATTTCCGTTAACCATTATTGAATGGCCTTGTTCTAGATTTTTGGCATTAATATTTAAAATTTTAATTGATTCGAAGCTTAGAAGGCCATTGTTAACACTTTTCTGTAAATCATAACTCCGTGAAAGTGCTTCTGCTTGTCTTTCTTCCACTTGAATCATTCTTTTATAAATACTATTAAAAGTCTTTAAATAATCTTGATTATTTATCTGCGATACCCTAATTGATTTAGATGTATTACTACTTAAAGAATCTAAATTCCGGCGAGAATACTCCAGTGATAAACTGTCTTTTCTAAAATTCCATTGGTCTCGTTCTTCTGATTTCATTAGCTGTTTTGCCAAGATATCTATTTGTAAGCTATCATTCTTTCTAATTCGGGATAATTCTAATACATTTTGTCTCTCTTTTTTGTCTGATTCTTCTTGGCTTGTTACAAAGGTGAAGATAGCCCATATAAGACCCACAGTAGTGGCCAAGTGAGATAAATTTTGTATAAATTTCGAAAAGCCAATAGTCTTAACCCAATTCCAGAAATTATTAAGAATGCGTTTGATATACAGGAAAAAGTGTAAGAATCTTTGTCGTGAGGACATAATTATTTGATAAAAATTCTTCTATCTAATCTCTTTATATTATAATAATGAATGGATTCAATTAGACTTAAAGTGAAAGACGTATTTAGCAAAAATAGCTACTATAATCAATAAAATGATTCATCCAATCGTCTAAATATCAGGACATTATTCCACTATTTAATAAACATATTATTTGAATTGAACACTAAAGATTATATTAGTATAGAAAATTTTGTTAACTAATTGATTTACAAAGCTTTATTTTTTAATTTTTAGCCCAATTTCGGGAGCCTTTATATTCAAGCATTTATTTGTTAAATGCCTTTTCGTGCTATACACAATTTGATATATAAAGTCTGATATGCGCGGTTTAATTAATTAGCAACAGAGACCATTCTTACTTTCCTGCTTAATAAGCCCAACCTTATAAACTACCCCTCCCAAACTTTTCCCCAAAAAAATTGTGACCTCTACCCACACCTCCCGTCTTAAATAAAAGTTTTGTTAAGCTGCTTTTAAGTATTACAAAATGTTTTTTTATTCTAACATTCTGAGAAGGGAAATTTAAATTATTCATGGAAACGACACAAAAAACTTACTCATTTAAAGACCTGGTTATTTTAATTGTATCCTTTGTGCTGTTCGCATTGGTATATGTGGAAACAAAAGGATTTTATTTCTGAGAATCATATCAGCTTCAAAAACAAACTAAGAACAATTAAAACAAAAAACGCCGGGATCAGATCCTGGCGTTTTCGTTGTTTAAAAGCATTTTTATTCTGCTGAGCCAAATTCTACAATCCGGTTAAAAATCTTGTATTCCGGCGCTCCGTCATATTTTTCTGAAAGGTCAATTTCAACCCAATCTCTGTTTAAAGAATTAATATAAGTCCCGTAATAAGCAGGAAATAAAGTAGTTAGCATAATAACTGATTCCGGTTCCATTTCCAGTTCTTCATGTCCCAGGTCATTGGTCGTGTAATATCCGGTACAAAACCCGTGTGAGGTTTCAAATTCAATTTTAACTCTGCTGCCCAGGCTTTCCTGTGCATGTACATCAACCAGAATTTCTTCGCTCAAATCTGCCTCAGTACCCAAAGTTTCCTCCTGATCTCCCAATATATCAATGTTTCCTATGTTCATAACTTTATGGTTAAGGTGATGCCTGTAACTTTGCTTTTCAGTTCTGTATCAATGAAATGAATAAAAAATAAGGCCAGACGAATTAGTTGTATCCTAAACAGCTTTTCGGATAATAGTAATTTCCTCGTTTAAAAAGCCAGTTTGGGTCAATTGCTGGTCTTTGTAGTTAAAAACATGTCCGTCATTTCGTACTGCTTCAATGTGTGACAAATCAAGTGATTGTGTTAACCAGCCTTCCGTTTGCGGGGTCATGGTAGAAATAATACCTTCTTCCGGTAAATCTTTATCAGGCGTACTATAAAAAGCTGCGAAGCCATAATTGATATCAACAGCAGGTGACCAAAGTGCATTACCCACTGTTTGTGAGACTATTGTATAAAATTGGTTTTCAAGTGCTCTGGCCCGTGCACCAATGTGTACGCGTGTTGCGCCACGGATTGTTTCGGTGCAACTTGGGGCTAAAATCAACGAAGCGCCGGCTGTACTTAATAAATTTGAGCCCAATGCAAATTCCATATCATAACAGATCTGAATGCCAAAACTGCCCCAGGATGCTTCAAATAAAGTGAGGTTTTTCGCAGCACTTTGGATGCCCCATTCTTCATTTTCAAAGCGGGTCATGAAAAACTTGTCCTGATAACCAACCACGCCTTTCGGAGAAAAAACATGTACACGGTTTACATTTCTTCCAGCTTCAATAACCGGAATACTTGGAGCAACTATAATCGTATTATATTTTTTTGCCAGATCAGCAAAAACAGAACAGAAATCGTTTTTAATGGAATCCAGTTCATAAACCTGCTGTCTGATATTATTTCTTATTCCCTCTGAAAAAATGCTGACCAGCTCCATGGCACCATATTCAGGAAATAATAAAAGTTGTGCATTTTGTCTGACAGCATCAGCAACCCAGCGTTCCACATGTAACTTCCAGTGATCGAAAGAGGCGTGTTCGGTGATGGGATATTGGGCAGCCGCAATAATTATATGCATATTATTGAATCAGAGATTTAGTCCAGAATATCATTTTTTTTGATGAGGAATCCGTTTCACCAATGTCCGGCCATTCCATAAAACCTTCCAGTGACGAATCTTTTATATAGCCCCGTTTTGTCCAGAATGCATCATTTGGACGATAATCAGCTGGTTTTTTAGGATGATTTTCCTCCCGTTCAACCGAACAAAAACAAGTTAAATTATAATCACCAAAACTTCCTGCATGTGCTTCCCGTTCGTCAAAAAACCGGTGTCCCAATCCGAGTCCACGGTATTCGGATAATAAAATACTTTCTCCAAAATAGAAAATACTATTAATATCCAAACCCGCGTCTTCAAATGGTTTCCGTACTTCGGCCATTTCATCTTTTAATGGAATGCAAGTGGTAGCACCTACCATTTTTTCGCCATCATAAACTGTAAACAGAAACGACCTGTCTGAATTAGAATACGTTTTCAGATATTCTTTTTCGTAAGAAACAGTTCCTTCATACAAATAAGGATAATCATGAAAAACGGCAATGCGCAACGCAGCCAGATCATCAAAAACAGATTCGATTTCTTTACCTTTTTTTTGAATGAATTTTAAGTCAGAGATGATTTTGGCTGAATTCATTACGATACTAATTCAATCCATAATGGAAGATTGTAATAAGTGGTAACCCGGCTTATTTTATGCTCTTTTACTTCTAGAAATGCAGCTGCCGGTAATGTATAATATTGTCCGTGTGCTTCGGGAAATCCTTCTTCTCCTTTTTTATAAATACCATTTACTGTAAATTCAACTGCAACTCGGGTATGTTCCGGTTCTGAAAAAAACACCATTTCTGTTAGTGTTTCTTCATAAGATTCGTCCATCATTCCAAGGAATTCCGTGAATTTTTCAATACCAATTCTGGCCTCTCCCTGATTGGGTTCATGGCGGATTTCTTCATGCAATAATGCCAGCATTCCCTGCCAGTCCTTTTGATTGAAACTTGAATAATATTGTTTTACGATGTCTAAAGCAGTCATTTTTTAGATATAAGAATAGAGAATTTGACTAATTTTTTATGTGCAAAAACTGAAAATGTTATTTGAATGGCTCTTTGGTTAAAGAAACCTGCCCGTTTGCATCTTTACTGTAAGCTGCAACACAATTAGAATTATATGATTCTTCAAAATTTATGTCTCCCGGAACAAGCTTATTTGGGAATGGCTTAGCTTCCTGAAAAAAGTAAACTTTGGTAGTTCCATATTTAGTATATGGCATTAAATCACCATATTTCTTCATTTCATCTAAAAGTGTACCACTGGTAGTTACCGCATAAATCCGGGTAATCGGGCCGGTATTATTTTCATTTCTGTACACTGCCACTTCTTTAAAATTGCCTTTCAAATCGTTGACATTGGGCTGGGAAGTTGAATCAAAAACAATGTAAGTGATCACAGATCCAATAAGAAAAAGAATTGCGTACCTGATATTTTTACGAGTCATTATCAAAAGTTGTTATAGTGATGAAACCTGACTAAACTAGTTTCGGTTCTGTTTTAGCTGTATTTTCTTATCACAAAACTTTTAATGATTCATTTAAAATTAATGAATTTCATGACTTCTCTTCAATCGGATTGAGTCAATCAATGTTTCCAGTTTGGTATAATAAGTTGCAGTTCCATACCAGTCGAGTTTCCATTGAATTTCATTGGATTGTTCGGTGATAAAAATTTCAGGGGTCAAGCTTTCAGAATTATTTGTTCCAATGCCTTCTCTTTGCAATGCACGTTTGGTCCAAAAAACCAGATCAGTATTTCCGGATAAATTTATGTTAAATGAAACCTCTTCCGGATGAATCGTAAAAGTGCCGGAACTTCTGTTGAAGTAAAAACCGGTTTTTGCAAAAGCAGATTCAAAGGCACCGTTCAGCACGAGATCTTCCGGAATGCCAGTTGTCATTTCTCCGTCCTGTTTCATAAGCCAAAGCTGATCAGCAGCCTGCAATGCCAGATCCAGTTCATGTGTACTTAATAAAATAGCCTTATTTGTTTCCCGTGCCAACGTGTGCAGTAAATGCATCATTTCAACCCGGCTTGGCAAATCCAGATGTGCAGTCGGTTCGTCGAGAATAATCAGGTTTGTATCCTGTGCCAAGGCTCTGGCCAGCATTACTTTCTGACGTTCGCCATCACTTAACTGATGAATTCGTCTGTCCCGGTAAGTAGCAGTTTCGGTAACGGTTAAAGCCCGGTTTATCTTTTCCTGATCAAGATTGCTTAATGTTCCCAACCAGCCTGTATATGGCGTTCTCCCAAGAGAAACCACTTCGTTGACGGTCAGATTTCCGGCTTCAATCCTTTCAGTTAAAACAAGACTTAATTCTTTGGCAAGTTCTGCGGGTTTGAAATCTAAAAGCATTTGTCCGCCAAGCATAATTTCTCCTGACAAAGCAGGCTGTAAACCAGCCAAAGTACGCATCAGGGTAGATTTTCCTGCTCCATTTGGTCCCAGTAAACACACCAGTTGCCCGGAATTTAAGTTCAGGTTTAAGTTTTCAGAAATGATTTTAGCGTTGTTTCCCGATCGGTATCCAATCGTTAAATTGCGGGTCGATAATATAGAAGCCGGTTCACTCATGAGAAAGAAGAACGCAGATTATTACGGCTGATGATAATCCAGATTACAACAGGCGCACCCAATAAAGAAGTGACTACATTAATCGGAAGAACAGTTTGCGTGCCGGGCATTTGTGCAATAATATCACAAACCAGCATGAGTACGGTTCCTACTAAACATGTGGCAGGAATTAAAATCCGGTGGTCTGAAGTACCCAATAACGAGCGTGTAATATGCGGAATGGCAATGCCAATAAAACCGATCGGACCACAAAATGCTGTGATACTTCCTGTGAGTAAACTTGTTCCGGCCATGATCATAAAACGTGTACGGCTGACAGTCAATCCCATACTTCTTGCATAATTTTCACCCAGTAAAAGTGCATTTAATGCTTTGGAAGAAATAAATGCCAGTATCAATCCGAAAGCAACAACACCGGAAAGTACATACAAATGATCCTGGACTACACCACCCAAAGATCCGAATGTCCACATAATATATTCCTGTAACTGCTCCGGCTGACTGAAATATTGCCAGATACTTACCACAGAAAGTGTGATCGTTCCGATCATCACACCAACTATCAGTAAAATGACATTGTCGCGGATTCTGCCGGCAATCAGTAAAATCAAAGACAAAACCAACGCTGATCCAAGTGATGCCATTGCGATGATTAACCAGCTTCCCGAAAGTCCTAATTGCCTGATCGCATAAATGCTTGTACTGCTTCCGCCAGTCAGCATAACGGCGGCCACACCTAATCCTGCTCCGGCAGTAATCCCCAGCTCGGACGGCCCGGCTAGTGGATTTCTAAATAAAGTCTGCATTTGTAATCCGCTTACAGACAGTCCGCAGCCTACCAATACAGCCGTAATAGCTTTTGGAAGACGAATTTTTTCAATGATAAATAACCAGGCTGTGTTATCAGATTCATGAGAAAAAATAATCCTTATTACTTCGCTAAAAGGAATTTTGACCGATCCCAAAAGAATATCCAGCAAAAAAAAGAATACAACCAGAACCAAAAGACCGATGATGATCAGTTTATGCGAACCAGCAGAACCAGCAGAATCAATTTTCATGTACTTTATTTTATTTGCTTATAATAAACCAGCTGATGTTCAGGAAGCAATTCCGGATGAAATATTTTAATCATATCTGCTAATACAATTTGCGGGTTCATATTGCCGGATTCAAAGAAATCGTTGGAGCCTTTGTCATTTACACGGTTATTGTAGCTGTACATTTTTCCGGATTTATATGCTTCAAAATCACTGTAACGCGAATCCTGTTTTAAAATATCCTTTTTTGTATCAGTGCTGCTAAAACCAACATTCATCCAGTAATCTGCACGGAGAGCAATAGGATAAACCGTTTCAAAACTAAGTGAAAGACTGCCTGTTGCTTTTATATTGTTCCAATGATAATCAGCTCCTGCATCTCTGAAAAATTGTGTCATATAACTGTTACCGCTTGGTAAAAACCATGCATCTTTTGTATTTAATCCGGAAATAATACTCGGTTTGGAAGTTGATTTTTTAGCAAGATCAATCAATCGGTTATACTCTTTCTCAATTACAGAGAACTTTTGATTTACAAGTTCTTCTTTGTTGAGCAAAACCGCCAATAATTTCACCCATTCGGCCCGGGCCAGCGGCGTAGTCTCCACCCATTCAGAATTAATTAAAACCGGAATTTCTGCATCTTTCAATATTTGATAATGTCCCATTCCCGCACCCGGACTCCCCATAGTCATGATCAGATCGGGATGCATGTTTACCAGCTTTTCTTCATTTAATCCCTGGTCTTTTCCAGCTTCTGAAATTTTTCCGGCGGTTATTAATTTAATTACTTCGGGAGAATAAACATATTCCAGACCTCCTAAACAGGTAAGAATATCATAAGAATCCAGAAAGCCAAGCAAACCAACATGCATGGATGACATCGCAACCAGGCTACGGATCGGAATTTCAATAACCTGATAATCAGTATAATTTTTAGGCCGTACAGTTCCGCGCTGTAAAAGCAGGTATTTTGTAGTGTCCGTGTTTTTTTCAAACGGACTTAAAATGTTAACGATTTTATAATGATCAAAATATTGAACAGTAAAACCTTTTGCATAATTGATTTTTACTTTTTCAGGGTAATAATTTTTAGTGTCGGGGACAGATTTCTGTTCATCACTTTGTGACTTTTCAGATTGACAACCAGCAAGAAAACTAAGTACAACCAGCAAAGAAATTACTGAACGGAAAGAAAGCTGAATCATTTTTATTGTCATATATTTCCTGGAAGCCTTTTTTGAAGAAGACTGCTAATTGCTTTTTAACATTGTATAAAGCAAGTTGAATAATGACAAAAGTAGTGAGAATTGAAGTGGAAGTTGTGCTTTGGTTCTGTATAAACCCAAGGCTTATCCCTGTATTTATACAGAAACCTTTTTTTAAATATAAGTAAGCATCTGTGTTACATTGTTCAAACCGGCCTGAATGGTGTCAACAGATCTTGTGCCGTGATAGTATCCGATAATGTGAAGTTCATCGTAAACATTGACAAGCAGTCGTAAAAGTTTTTTGTCATACTTGCGAACGCGGTTTGTGTAATCTTCTATACTTTTTGGTTTAGTAAATTTGTCTCCTTCTTTTTGTTTGAGATATTCATCCAAAATAAGAAGAGCGGCAGAATATGCTGTTCCGGCTGCCATTTTTACGTATTTAACATCTGCATAAAGCCCGTCTTTTTTGCCTGCTTTTTCACGCAGTATTTCTTTGGCATTCTGCAAATATCTCGCAGCTTCTTCTGATGGAGAAAGTGTGTTGTGCAAATCTTTTGTAGTCATAACCAATGGTATTGTTAAAGTATATTGATTTGACTCAGATTTGAAAAAAGTCATTTCAAAAATAACACTAATATTATCTATTAGGTGTCAGATAACTAAGTTTATTATTGGCACACTTTTATTGATTTTCACTTCATGCCAGCACAACCTCTTTTACAATTTACCGGAAAAAGTATCTACTGTTCTCAGGCAGATGCACATATTGATCCGTGGATACCCGTTGACCTCGCGATCATTACACATGCGCATAGTGATCATGCGCGTTGGGGAAGCAAGCATTATCTGTCTCACAAAGACAGTGAGCCTATTTTACGTTTGAGATTGGGGCAAGATATTTCTTTGCAAACTGTTGAGTATGGCGAAAAATTTGTGATCAATGGTGTCACATTTTCGTTGCATCCCGCTGGACATATTATTGGATCAGCACAGATCCGGGTGGAATATAAGGGGGAAGTCTGGGTGGCGAGCGGCGATTACAAACTGGAAGACGACCATTTCTGTGTTCCTTTTGAGCCTGTAAAATGCAACGTATTTATTACTGAATCTACCTTTGGTTTACCTATTTACAAATGGCAGCCGCAGCAGGAAATTTATTCTGAAATTGATAACTGGTGGGCTCAAAATAAAAGTGAGGACAAAGCCAGTATTCTGATGGGTTACTCACTTGGGAAAATGCAGCGGATCTTAAAAGGCATTGAACTGAAAGATAAAATTATCTATGCACACGGTGCAATTTATACACTAAACGAAAGATTAAGACAAGCCGGTTTCGATTTACCCGAACTGACACTGGTGACAAAAGAAACAGATAAAAAACTTTTTCGCGGATCATTGGTTTTAGCTCCGCCATCGGTCGACAGTAGTACCTGGATTAAGAAATTCGCGCCTTATTCTCTTGGTTATTGCTCCGGCTGGATGGCTTTACGTGGTGCCAAAAACCGAAGAGCAGTAGATCAGGGATTTATATTAAGCGATCATGTGGATTGGCCGGATTTGAATACAGCGGTTGTAGAATCCGGTGCTGAGAAAGTGTATGTAACACACGGATATACAAGCATATTTTCCAGATGGCTGAATGAAAATGGAATTGAAGCCGGAGAAGTGCATACGATGTATGGAAATGAGGAGGAAGGGGAAAAGGAGGAAGGAAAAATGGAGGAAGGGAAAACTGTGGAGGCAGAAAAGGAGAGCGGAGCCATTCCATTAACAGACTAATCGCTAACAGCTAATCGTCAAAAGCTAATACCCATGAAACAATTTGCTGAACTTTTTATGAATCTGGACCGCACCAACAAAACCAATGCAAAGGTTGAGTTGATGAAAAACTATTTTCTGACCGCACCGGATGAAGATAAAATGTGGGCACTGACTTTATTTACCGGTCGCAGGCCTTCGTTTAAGGTAAACCGGACGCAGGTGAAAGAATGGGCAGCGGCTGAGGCAAATATTCCTATGTGGTTGTTTCAGGAGAGTTATCACAGCGTTGGCGATCTGGGTGAAACGATTTCGCTTGTTTTACCCAGAACCAATACAATGGATTCGGATAAGTCATTATCAGACTGGTTTTATTATCTGGGTTTGCTTCCTAAAATGACCGATGAAGAAAAGCATGATCATATTTTACAGGCATGGATGCAATTGTCACAGCACGAAACATTTGTGTTCAATAAATTGCTGATGGGCAGTTTCCGGATCGGGGTTTCCCAAACATTGGTTGTACGTGCATTGGCGGAAGCTACGTCTACTGATTCCAGTGTGATTGCGCACAGAGTAATGGGCCAATGGGATCCACTAAACACTACTTTTGAAAAACTGATCCTGGATGAAGGTGAAAATGACAACGCTTCCCGGCCATACCCGTTTTTTCTGGCTTATCCGATTGAAGGAGATGTGTCAGGATTAGGAAACCCGGAAGATTGGTTTGTAGAATGGAAATGGGACGGGATCCGTTCGCAAATCATTTACAGAAATAACGAATTATTTATCTGGACAAGAGGAGAAGAATTATCCACAGATAAGTTTCCTGAGCTGCATTTTTTAAGTTCTGTATTGCCAAATGGTACGGTTCTGGATGGAGAAATTGTAAGTTATTTAGATAATAAACCAATGCCTTTCGGTGTATTACAAACCAGGATTGGAAGGAAAAATCTTACTAAAAAAGTACTTGAAGAAGCGCCGGTTGCATTCATGGCCTATGACATTATGGAGGCAAACGGAGTTGATATCAGAACTCTGCCCCAATTACAAAGACGGGCAAAGCTGGTAGAGATTTATCAAAATATACCAATTCAAGGTGTATTCAATCTTTCTCCGATAATTGAATTCTCTGAATGGAGCACATTGCACGATCTGCACCCGACTTCCCGCGAAAATATTGCTGAGGGTTTCATGATCAAAAGGAAAAGCAGTACCTATCAGGTCGGACGAAAAAAAGGAGATTGGTGGAAATGGAAAATTGATCCGCTGAGCGTGGATGCTGTATTAATCTATGCTCAAAAAGGCTCCGGACGCCGCGCCGAACTTTTCACTGATTATACTTTCGCCGTTTGGGGTGATGATGGAAAACTGATTCCTTTTGCAAAAGCTTATTCGGGGTTAACTGATGTTGAAATCGGACAAGTTGATTATTTTATTAAACGTAATATTCTTGAAAAATTCGGCCCGGTAAGAACTGTAAAACCTGAAATGGTTTTTGAAATAGGATTTGAAGGAATTAACGAATCTTCCCGGCACAAGTCAGGAATTGCAGTACGTTTTCCAAGAATATTGAGATGGCGGAAAGATAAAAAGCCGGAAGAAGCAGACACGCTGGAAAGTTTGAAGGGAATTTTGGAGCTGTATAAATAGTAGGAAGTCTGCAATTGTAACATTTAATGTTAGATTTGCAGACTTCACTAGTAGATTTCACCATACAACTTCAATAATATCAGTGTATTCGTAAAATTTTTCGTCAGCAGAAATAATTATAAATTTTTCTGAAAACGCGGTTGCTAAAATGAGTCTGTCAAAGGGATCACGATGATTGGAAAGGAGTGAAATCTGGTCATAGCTATCCAAATACTCTTTTTTTATTGGAAGTAAAATGATTCCAATTCTCTCTATTTCAGTAATATATGCATTGATGGATTTTGTCAATTCAAGCTTTCCAATTTTCTTTTTAATCGTAATTTCAAAAAAGGAGATAATGCTGACAAAGCATGCAACATTAATATTTGTTATTATATTTTTAGCTGTTGAGGAAAGACGGTTTTCTTCATCCAATGCCCAAAGTATGACATGCGTATCCAGTAAATAAGCCATTACATATAATCCTTTAGATCATCAATAGGATCATTAAAATCATCCGACATTTTGATTGTCCCTTTCATCGTACCCAAAGGACGTTTTCGTAAAAGAATCACTGGCTCCGTTTCTTCTATAAAGGTTATCAGGATTTTTGCTTTTTTCTTCAAAGGTGGCGTCTCTTTAAATATTATACGACCATTCTCATAAATTCCTTCAATAGTTGTTATCATCATCGAATCGTTTAAGGAGTAATCAAATATACCAGATTCTCAACATTTAATTATTACTTTAACTAGTTATGATTTGTCTGTTTATATATGGAACAGAATTTGTGAATAAATAATTAAGAAGTAGTAAATATTACGCTGAATAAGTTTTTCTTTAATCATCTTTAATTCTCCATTCCCCTTTGACAAAATCCCGTGGACATATCATTGCCGAGCAATGGTTTAAATCAAAAAAATGGAAATGGGCAACTTTCCAGAAAGAAGCCGCCGCAGCTTATTTGTCAGGCAAAAGCGGACTGATTAATGCTCCGACGGGAAGCGGGAAAACATATTCTCTCTGGATTCCGATTTTGATCCGATACATTAATTCTGCTCCAAAACTTACGGTAAAACCACGTAAAGGTTTACAGGTTTTGTGGGTTACGCCGTTACGTGCACTTTCCAAAGATTTGCACCGGAATATGGAAATGGCTTGTCTGGAAATGAACCTGAACTGGCAAATCGGGATGCGTACGGGCGACACAAGTACGAAGGAAAGAAACGCCCAGAAAAAGCAAATGCCTGATGCGCTGATCATTACTCCTGAAAGTCTGCACTTATTGTTTACACAAAAAAATAGTTCTGAAATTTTCAAAAATCTACATACGGTTGTTGTGGACGAGTGGCACGAACTGATGGGAAGTAAGAGGGGAACGCAAACAGAACTGGCTTTGGCACGACTAAGAAACCTGAATCCGGAACTGCAGACCTGGGGGATATCTGCAACTATTGGCAATCTGGATGAGGCTATGCAGGTATTGTTGGGCATGCGTAAAAGTGCAGAAGAGCCGGTGATCATCAAAGCTAAAAATGAAAAGAAAATTACGGTCGAAAGTATTTTGCCTGAAAAAGTAGAGACGCTACCCTGGTATGGTTACATGGGTGTACGCCTTGTAGATAAAGTCGTGGAGGTTGTAAATAGAAGCAATACGACTTTACTTTTTACAAATACACGAGCCCAATCGGAAATCTGGTATCGGAATATCATTGAAAAATATCCTGAATTTGCCGGAATCATGGCTTTGCACCACGGATCGTTGGATCGTGAAATACGGGATTGGGTGGAAGAGTCATTGCATGAAGGGAAATTAAAACTGGTGATTTGTACGGCAAGTCTGGATTTGGGTGTGGATTTTCGTCCGGTTGAAACGGTAATTCAGGTAGGAAGTCCAAAAAGTATTGCGCGCTTTGTACAACGTGCAGGAAGGAGCGGACACCAGCCGGGAGCAGAAAGCAAGATCTATTTTTGTCCGGCCAATTCACTGGAATTGTTAGAAGCAGTTTCGTTGCGTGAAGGCGTTGTCAAGCATGTTCTGGAAGACCGGCCACCTGTTATTCAGGCTTTTGATGTATTGGCGCAATGGATGATTACACTGGCAGTAGGTGGAGGTTTTGAAGAAAAACAATTGTTCGAAGAAATTCAGGATGCTTATGGATATCAGTTTATCAACCGCGAGGAATGGGAGTGGTTATTGGGTTATATTACCACCGGAAGTGCTTCTCTGACAGTTTATGACGAATATAAAAAAGTAGAAAGAATAGACGGACGTTATGTGGTCAATAGTCGGAAAGTAGCATTGCGACATGTACTAAGTATGGGAACCATCGTTTCGGACACTGTATTGAAAATAAAATTCCAGCATGGAAAGTACCTCGGTTCAGTAGAAGAATCTTTCGCTACCAGATTAAAAGTGGGTGATACCTTTTATTTTGCCGGTGTAAATGTGGAGTTTGTGCGGATTCATGAAATGACGGTGACTGTAAAAAAGGCGGAAGGTAAAAAGGGATTTCTCATTCGTTGGGCCGGAAGCAGAATGTCTTTGTCCTCCCAGCTCTCTTCTTTTATTCGCGAACGGGTTTCTGACGCACTTGAAAATCCGCTTAAAGAAAAGGAACTTGCAAAGATGCAGCCATTGCTGGAATTACAGCAGGAACGTTCCGTAATTCCAAAAATTGATGAATTACTGATCGAACAATGCGAAACCAAGGAAGGACATCATATATTTATATTCCCGTTTGAAGGACGGCTCGTTCATGAAGGTATGGCGATTCTGGTGGCTTACCGTTTGAGTAAAATTAAACCTATTA
>Ga0247739_10000173_pt1 | contig 22134 bp, 17 predicted proteins | sample UWRJL058202B2_FD_180943 | JGI IMG/M metagenome (GOLD analysis project Ga0247739, IMG submission 180943) | Plant litter microbial communities from Arlington Agricultural Research Station in Wisconsin, United States - UWRJ-L058-202B-2 | ecosystem: Environmental > Terrestrial > Plant litter >...
GCGATGCATTACAGATTGGGTATGGAGCTGTTACCTTGCGGACCTGGCAGTAAGAAACGATTATCAAGGCAAAGGAGTCGGAAAAAAATTAGTAGACTGTACCAAAGAAACAGTCGGAGAAAAGTCAATGGTTTTATTGCTTTCGGTACCAGATGCTATGGAATATTATCCAAAAATAGGTTTTGAAAAAGTAGAGAATGGATTTATTATTTATCGGGAAAAATAAATCTGTAAATAAAAAAGCTAAGATATAAACCAAAGCGCGATGACTGAAAACATAACCATACAGAGATTGAGCAGTGAACGAATTATGCACTTCATTGAGCTGATCCGCGTTTTTGAAGATGTTTTTGAAATGAAAAATTTTGTTATCCCGGATGAAGATTATTTACAGCAACTCTTAAAAAATGTAGATTTTCATGCTTTTGTAGCTTTGCAGGATTATCAGGTTATTGGCGGTCTTACAGCATATACCCTACCTGCTTATTATTCCAAATCTCCATTGATTTACATTTACGACCTTGCTGTAAAAACAGAATTTCAACGAAGAGGAGTTGGAAAAATGCTTATACAAAGTATCAATGATTATTGTAAATCAATTGGTGTTAAAGAAGTTTTTGTGCAGGCTGATATGGATGATATTGATGCAATAGATTTTTATCGTTCTACCGGTGGCAAGGCGGAAAACGTGGTTCACTTTACATATTTGCTGAATTAACAAATACTTTCCTGTTAAACTTGCAGAAAAAAAAATCAGTGATAAACCATACGCATTCTGTATAAAATTGCTTGAATCAGATTTCTAATTCGTCATTAGACTTCCAAAAGGAAACAATGCAGATGATACATGTGCCTTGTTCATGATTTGTCCTAATTCTTTGGCTTTTTCGTGGTGTTGAGCAGCAAGATTAGTGGTTTCTCCCGGATCTTTTGATAAGTCGTAAAGCTCAACCAACCCCTCCGGATTCCCTGCTGCTTTTAACCGGACTGCTTTCCAGTTATTCTGCCGAACGGCTTGTTTTCCGCCTTGCTCATGAAATTCCCAATAAAGATAATCGTGTTTTGTCTGAACTCCTTTTCCTGTAAGTGCCGGCACGAATGAAATTCCGTCGATATTAGAATTTGCTTTTACACCTGCTAATTCGGCAAATGTTGGAAGTATATCCCAAAACGCGCCTACATAATCATTGGTAGTTCCGGGTTTAATAACCCCTGGCCAGCGGGCTGCGAAGGGCTCGCGGATACCACCTTCGTACAAATCGCGTTTTACACCTTTAAAAATCCCGCTGCTTTTAAAAAAAGCCGGATCAGCGCCACCTTCAACATGAGGTCCATTATCGCTGGTGAATATGACGAGCGTATTTTTATCCAGTCCTTTTTCTTTAAGTTTAGCCATTATTTGCCCAACATAAAGATCTAACCGTGAAACCATTGCAGCAAAAGCAGCATGCGGATATTGCTGCGAAGCATACCCGCCGTCGTTAGCTTTTGGACCATAATCAAAACCTTTGTATGGTTTCTCATCAAATTTCCCTTTGTAAAATTGAAAAATACTATCCTCTGGTACGATTAATTCTGCATGTGGTAAAATGTAGGGCAAAAACAAAAAGAAAGGCTGTTTATCATCTCTGGAATTCACAAATTCCAATGCCTGTTTTTGAATCAAATCCGGTGCATATTCTTTGTTATACATCAAATTCTGATTGGCTTCCAACACAATCTTTTTCTGGTTATTCCAAAGGTGATCCGGATAATAACGATGGGCCAGGCTCTGGCAATTATATCCGTAAAACTGATCAAATCCTTGTTTGTTCGGATCGCCCTCAGATCCAACCGGACCCAATCCCCATTTACCAAAAGCGCCGGTAATGTATCCTGCTTTCTTCAAAATTTCTGCAATTGTTACCACAGAATCTGCAATGGGCTGCTGGCCTTCGGGCTCTACACCTTTGTTTCCCCGTATGAAAGTATGACCTGTATGTTGCCCGCTCAAAAGCGAGGATCGTGAAGGAGCACAAACACTTGTTCCCGCATAAAACTGATTAAACTTTACTCCTTCTTTTGTTAAAAGGTCAATATTTGGTGTCTTAATTAACTTTTGTCCATTAAAACCCACATCACCATATCCCAGGTCATCAGCCAAAATAAAGATGATATTAGGACGCTGTGTTTTGGTAGTTTGGGCAAATAAATTGTATTGAAAAACGCCTGTTAACAGTAAGACAAGCAATAAGTATTTCTTCATTATTTAAGTTTTGTTTTCACAGTAAAATGAACACCTTTTGAAATGGAGGTAAAATAAAACGTTTAGAAAATGTAGTTCGTTTTATTAAACAAACAATTTACATGAACTCTCTTTTTCCATAAAGTGCTTTTAAAGGCAAAATTTACTGTATAAATCAGTTTTTCCTAAATAATTTCAGATTCAGGAAGCTATTTTTATCAGGATTTCCCCACAATTTAAAAGAAGAATAAGTATTATTACATTTGAAAGAAGAACTATCATGCAAAATGAGCAGGCATAAAATAATCCGCTCCTGATACCCTGCGACAGCTAAGCCGGGCAAGCTTGAATTGACAACCACCGAAAATCCGGCAAGTCCGGCCTATGCTGTCTCTCAGGTATCAGGAGTGGATATAATATTTTATCAGCAGACACTTTACTAATCTACTTAATTGATAGACAAAGTAAATATATTGCAATCAAACTAGCAAGGATTTAAAAAATTATTCTTAAAAATGCTTTTTGAATTTGAGAGTCTATAATCTTCGAAATCGTTTACTGTTACTTCTAGCGATCGGTTAGTTGATAAACACGGTAATGATCAATTTCATGATGGGACTTAGTAGACCTGAATCCAAAGTAACCTTGCTTTAAAGAAGATAGGTCGTGATAATCAAAATAGCGCTGGCCGTCAACATAGAAACTAGTCTGGCCGTTCAGGATAATTATTTTGATATGATAAGTATGATTTGGGATCAGCAAATGTTGCTGATCAACATATTCCTGCAATAATTCTCGTTGACCACTGCCCTGATATTTCCGAAAGCGTGTGGTCGTGTTGCCATTTCCTCCCATTCCTACATAATACAATTGTAAAGAATCATAAGCTTCGAAAACCCCATTTCTGGTAAACAAGTTTGGATTACGAGGATCACTGGCCATCCAGAACTGGTTCAGATCGGATAACCGGTCATTTTTACCGCCATTCATTATCACCTTCCAATCATATTCAATCCCAATATTTCCCGTCAATAATTTTTTCATCCAAACCGTAACACCATCTGGAGTATTGATCACTAGTTTTCCATTATTAATAGAAACAGAAGCATCAGGACCTTTCACCATTTCAACTTTCCAAACCGTAGTATCTAATGCGTTTTCAAAATCATCTGTAAACAATATTTTATCATTTTTTACCCTATTCGTTTGACCAATACATACAAGCGAAGTCAGAAATAAAACTATTAATGATAGAAATCGGAATTTTTCATTAACTCTGAACCGTAACAAGTTTTTTTTAATATGCATAAATTGTATTTGATTGCTGTTTTGTAAGATATTTTGATTTGCATTTTTAAATATAAAATCAAACCCATAAAGCCATGAAAGGGCACAATATGTTAGCACAGGGTGTAGTCCTGTGAATTTAACGGCGTGAGGCAGAAAATCACGAAATTACAAAAATTAAGAATTTTCGGGAATTCCGAAAAATCAATTCTAAATAGGTCAAGTATTAAAAAATTCTGTTCAAAACCACTATGTTGAATAGAATTTCAAATCAATTGCTGTCATTTGTAAAAAACCCGTACAAAACTAAAATTTCCTGAATGAAAAAAGACAATATATTTTTTGGTGTAAAAGAAATTGCCCGAAGAGCAAACGTTTCAATCGCAACGGTAGACAGGGTAATACATAACCGGACAGGCGTTTCGGAAAAAACCAAAAATAAGATCAATAATATTATAAAAGAGCTTGATTATCAACCCAATATACTTGCCAGCCGACTTGCATCCCGAAAAATAATAACCGTAGCCATTTTAATTCCAAGAGTATCAGATGAAACCGACTTTTGGGAAGCACCACTGCGGGGAATCCAGCGTGCAGATGCGGAAATTAAAAAATATGGTGTTTCAATAACCACATTCCTTTTTGACCTGAACGACAAAAACTCTTTTAAAACACAAGCGGAGAAAATTTTAACCGGCCATTTTAACGGTATTTTACTTGCGCCTTCGTTTATTGAAGAATCCAAGCAGTTTGTTAAAGTATGTAACAAACAGAAAATCCCGTATGCTTTTATTGATTCAAATGTGCCCGGACAAGACAACCTCTGTTATATTGGACCACATTTATTTCAGAGTGGATATGTTGGTGCAAAATTGCTGACTTACCGTTTGAAAGACAGCCATAAAGTGCTGGTTGTCAATATATCAAAGGAAGTAGATAACTATAATTATTTACAGATCGAAGAAGGCTTCCGCTCTTATTTTAAAGACCATAAACAACCCAATGAAATTATACGAATTGATATTAATGAAACGGATAACTTGTCGGTCACCAGAGATTTGACACGTTTATTAATTCAGCATCCGGACATTGAGGCGATTTTTGTTACTAATTCCAGGGTATTTGCAGTTGCCTCCTTTCTCAAAAAAAGTGGCCGAACTGATATATCTTTAATTGGTTATGACTTTTTAAAAGAGAATATCCGGTTTCTCAACGAAGGATTAATAGATTTCCTCATTTGTCATAAACCGGAAGAACAAGGATACAGAGGTTTAATGGCACTTTATCAAACATTAGTAATGGGTTCTCCGGTAGAAAAAGTATATCTGATGCCTATTGATATTATTACAAAGGAAAACCAGGCTTTTTACCAAAATTAAAAATTTTGATAAAAGTTTGACATCATTTATTTAAGCCATACATTCCATTATAAAATATCTTTTTTGCGAAATTTTAAAGAAACATTAAGATAAAAAACAATGCAATTAAAATATAGTTGTATGTTTACGGGTACGCACCCGCAATTCTTTAGTTCTATTCCTAAACTCTTACAATATCTATTCAATGAATACCATTAACAGAAGAAAATTCATCGGTGCCACAATCGCCGGAAGTATGGCGTTTAGCCTGATGGATACCTTGCCGGCCAGAGCACAAAAAGCTGATGGTAAAAGAGTTGGCATAATTGGGTTGGATACTTCGCATAGTATTGCATTTACAAAAGCACTGAATGCGGCCCAGCCCGATCCTGTTTATGATGGTTATAAGGTTGTAGCTGCTTATCCGTTCGGCAGCAAAGACATTGAATCGAGTGCAAAAAGAATTCCCGGTTACACAGAAGACGTGAAAAAACTGGGCGTAGAAATTACGGGTTCGATAAAAGAATTGTTAACAAAAGTTGATGTTGTTTTATTAGAAACCAATGATGGACGCCTTCATTTGGAACAGGCATTGGAAGTGCTCAAATCGGGTAAAAAAATGTTTATTGACAAACCCGTTGCGGCTTCCTTGCCAGATGCCATTGCGATTTACGAAGCTTCCGAAAAATATAAAATACCCATTTTTACAGCTTCTTCTCTCCGTTATATTAAAGGAATTGAAGCAATAGATAAAAGTAAAGTACTTGGAGCAGATACATTTAGTCCGGCTACATTAGAAAAAACGCATCCCGACTTTTTCTGGTATGGTATTCACGGAGTTGAAACTTTGTATACCGTAATGGGAACCGGCTGTAAAAGTGTGACCCGTGTAAGTACGCCGGATACAGATATAGTAGTAGGAATATGGGCAGACGGCCGGACGGGCACTTTTCGTGGTACCCGAACTGGAAAACATGAATATGGCGGAACAGTATTTACGCAAACCGGCAACTTAATTCTGGGACCTTACGGCGGTTATGAACCACTTCTTGTTGATATTATCAAGTATTTCAAGACTGGATCTATACCTGTTACACCTCAGGAAACCATTGAAATATTTGCCTTTATGGAAGCTGCCGACGAAAGCAAACGGCAGGGTGGAAAAAACGTTACATTAGAAAGTGTAATGGCAAAAGCAAAGAAAAAATAATTGCTTCCTAAGATTTCCATTTGTTTATATTACTGGTGAGTAAATAAAAAGACCGTCCGTTATTAAAATCATAGATCCATGAAAAATATTCAAAACTTTTCGAATAAAGATTTATCAAATACTGACTCGCGGAGTAGCGACTCGCGGAGTAACGACTCCCGAAGAGATTTCATTAAAAAATCATTGGCAGGAACTGCACTGTTTTCTATTGGTGGAATTTTGCCTGGATTCAGTCCGAAAAGTTATGCCAATATTATTGGAGCTAATGAAAAAGTAAGGATAGGAATGATGGGCGTGAATAGCCGTGGTTTGGCGCTTGCGAGCAACTATGCTTTACAGCCAAATTGTGAGGTAATTTCTATTTCGGATGTTGATTCCCGTGCTGCTGAAAAATGCATAACTACGGTTGAAGGTATTCAAAAATCAAAGCCGGTTAATACACCCGATTTCAGAAAAGCGCTTGAAAATAAGGATATGGATGCGCTGGTTATTGCCGCACCGGATCACTGGCATGCGCCGGCAGCTATTTTGGCATCTAAAGCAGGCAAACATGTGTATCTGGAAAAACCATGCAGTCATAACCCACATGAAGGGGAATTGCTACTTGCGGCTGCAAAAAAATATAAAAATGTAATTCAAATGGGCAATCAGCGACGTTCCTGGCCCAACGTTGCAGCTGCAATTAAGGAAGTGCATGATGGCGCAATTGGCCGGGCATATTTTGTAAAAGGCTGGTATACAAATAATCGTGCATCCATTGGAATTGGAAAAGAAGTGGCGGTTCCATCCTGGCTCAACTATGATCTGTGGCAGGGACCTGCTCCTCGCAAGGCATATAAAGACAATTTAATACATTATAACTGGCACTGGCTTTGGAACTGGGGAACAGGCGAAGCGCTGAATAACGGAACGCACATGCTGGACCTGATGCGCTGGGGTTTACAGGTAGAATTTCCAACCCGTGTTACATCTTCGGGCGGTCGGTTTCGATATAAAGATGATTGGGAAACGCCAGATACGCAAGTAATTAACCTCGAATTTGGCAATAATACGGCCATGACCTGGGAAGGACGGAGCTGCAATGGAAGAACGGTTGAAGGAAGTAGTGTCGGAGTTGTTTTTTATGGAGAAACCGGTTCTTTACAAATAGGAGAAGGAAATACATACAAAATTTTTGACCTCGACAATAAACTTGTAAAGGATGTTAAAAATGATTTTGTAATTGATCCAAGAAATAAAATGAATCCCTCGCAAGGACTGGATGCCTTGCATATCCAGAATTTCTTTGACTCAATAAAAAAAGGAACACCATTGAGTTCAGGGATCGTTGGCGGACACCAAAGTACATTATTGGCACAACTGGGAAATATTGCTATCCGGTCGGGTGAAACCTTGGAAATTGATCCATCCAACGGACATATAAAAAACAATAAAGCAGCAGAGAAATTCTGGAAACGGGATTACGAAAAGGGCTGGGAACCAACAATTTAAATTTTTATAAGATTGTTCATGTTAGCCTGAAAGGCTTTTATAACTCAACCCAGGGTAACACCCTGGGGAATAACAATGAAAAACACCACCCTCGCAATCAAAGTTGAAAGCCTGACCAAGCAGCAAACTACATTATCCATTTTTCTGATTGGATTAATGTTTTTTATTTTTGGTTTTGTTTCCTGGGTTAATTCTATACTGATCCCCTATTTTAAAATTGCCTGCGAACTAACCAGTTTCCAGGCTTATCTGGTTGCATTTGCATTTTATATCGCCTATTTCGTGATGTCGGTGCCTGCATCTTATCTGCTCAGAGCGGTTGGATTTAAGAAAGGCATGATGTTCGGTTTCTGGACTATGGCGCTTGGTGCATTTATATTCGTACCTGCGGCTATGTCGCGCACTTATGAAATTTTCTTGCTGGGACTTTTTACAATTGGTATCGGACTTGCTATTTTACAGACAGCTGCGAATCCTTATATTACTATTTTAGGACCTAAAAAAAGTGCTGCCCAACGGATCAGCATCATGGGAATATGTAACAAAGCGGCTGGAATATTATCTCCGATTGTTTTTGCGGCCGTCATTTTACGTCCGACTGATACTGATCTTTTTGCCCAGCTGAGTTCTATGACAGACGTTCAAAGAAGTGCAGCACTGGATGAATTGATCCGGCGGGTTATTAATCCTTATATCGGACTTGGCAGTTTTTTATTCATATTGGGATTTCTGGTCTACCGCTCTCCTTTACCCGAGATTGATACCGAACATGAAAGTGAAGATCTGGCGACTGCCAATGCCGGTAAAACCAGTATTTTCCAGTTCCCGCATTTGATTCTGGGAGCCTTGGCAATATTTCTTCATGTAGGAACGCAGGTCATTGCGATAGACACCATTATTGGTTATGCCAATTCTATGGGAATTGATCTGCTCGAAGCCAAAGTATTTCCATCCTACACGCTTTTCTGTACAATTTGCGGCTATTTGATCGGAATCACGGTCATTCCCAAATATATCAGCCAAGTTAATACACTTAGAATCTGTACGATTTTAGGAACCATTTTTACACTTCTGATCATTTTCACGAAAGGAGAATTTAACTTTTTGGGACACCAAACGGATGTTTCTATTTGGTTTGTCGTATTGCTTGGGCTTGCCAATTCACTGGTTTGGGCCGGAATCTGGCCACTTGCTTTGGATAATCTGGGTCGTTTTACCAAGCTGGGTGCCTCCATTATGATCATGGGACTTTGCGGAAATGCCATTATGCCGCTTTTCTATGGATATTTTGCAGATATGTATGATGTTCGCCATGCTTACTGGGTGTTAATGCCTTGTTATTTATATCTGGTTTTTTATGCTATGAAAGGCCATAAAATAAGAAAATGGGGATTTTAAAAATTAAAATAGCAAATCAAATCTAACACAATTCAAACGCGCTAAACGCCAACAGCTAATAGCTGAACGCCAGAGATGAAATTAAAAATTACCAACGGAACAATCATTACACCTTACCGATACATACGTAACGGGACAATTCTCGTTGAGAATGGCAAAATCATTGCTGTAAAGGAAGGTGATGCAGATTTTCCGGATGCCGTTTTAATTGATGCAGGAGGAAAATATATTGCTCCGGGTTTTATTGATATTCATATTCATGGCGGCGGCGGTTACGATTTTATGGACGGAACAGAGGAAGCATTTCTCAAAATTGCTGAATTGCACGCCAGGTACGGAACAACTGCAATGGTACCAACGACATTGACCAGTGAAAAAGAAGATTTGCTTAAAACACTTGATATTTATGAATCTGCCAATAAAAATAATCTGAAAGGATCGGAGTTTCTGGGGATGCATTTGGAAGGGCCCTATTTTGCTTTATGTCAGCGTGGTGCACAGGATCCTCGTTATATCCGAAATCCTGATCCTGCTGAATATGAAGAAGTCCTGGCTTATTCCTCCTCTATTGCCCGGTGGAGCGCTGCACCCGAACTTCCCGGTGCGATTGCATTTGGAAAGCGATTGCGTGAAAAAGGAATTTTGGCAGCTGTGGCCCATACAGATGCTATTTATGAAGAAGTACTGGAAGCTTATGAAAATGGTTACACACTTGCTACACATTTGTATTCAGCCATGTCCGGGGTAACACGCAAAAATGCTTTTCGCTTTGCAGGTACCATTGAAAGCGCTTTTTTACTGGATATGGATGTGGAAATTATTGCAGATGGCGTTCACCTCCCTGCTCCGTTATTGAAGCTGATCTATAAAATTAAAGGTGCAGATAAAACAGCATTAATTACCGATGCCATGCGGGCTGCGGGAATGCCGGAAGGAGAAAGTGTGCTAGGACCGTTAAAAACAGGACTAAAAGTAATTGTTGAAGACGGCGTTGCAAAGTTACCGGATCGTACCTCATTTGCCGGAAGCGTTGGTACAGCCGATCGTTTGGTGAGAACTATGATTCAAATGGCGGATGTTTCATTGTTGGATGCCGTGCGGATGATCACCGTTACACCGGCAAGAATTATGGGCGTCGAAAACAGGAAAGGATCGCTTGTAGCCGGCAAAGATGCAGACATTGTAATTTTTGATGCAAATATTAAAATTGATAAAACTATTATTGGCGGCCGGACCGTGTATGATGCTGGTTTGCAGTTAGTAACAAATATTAACTCAACGTTAAACTCTATATAAAAACTAAATACCTCAAATTATGAAAGTAGATAACTTAAACATAAAAATTTTTGAAACCAGGCAAAAAATGGGTGAGAATGCAGCTGAAATGGTTGCTGATAAAATCCGGGAACTGCTTGAAATAAAGGAATATGTAAATATAATATTTGCCTCTGCTCCTTCTCAAAATGAATTTCTGGCTGCTTTAAGTCTGGAAAAAGGAATTGCCTGGGAGCGAGTCAATGCCTTTCATATGGATGAATATGTAGGGCTTCCCAATGATGCTCCACAAAACTTTGGTAATTTTTTAAAGGTTAAACTGTTTGATAAAATTTCCTTAAAATCAGCTTTCTATATCAACGGTAACGCCACCGACATAGAACTGGAATGCAAACGGTATGCTCAGCTTTTGACAGAATTCCCTGCTGATATTATTTGTATGGGAATTGGTGAAAATACACATATTGCTTTTAATGATCCTTTTGTAGCTGATTTTAATGATCCGCTTTTGGTAAAAAAAGTAGCGCTGGATTTCGCAAGTCGCCAGCAACAGGTGAACGATAAATGTTTTGATACATTAAATGAAGTTCCGGAAGATGCTATTACCCTGACAGTTCCCGCTTTGTTAAAGGCAAAATTTGCATATTGTATCGTACCTGGTCACAAAAAAGCAGAGGCTATTTATCATACTGTTAATGAAGAAATCAGTGAAGAATTTCCTTCCACTATTTTAAGAAATCATCCCAATGTCATTTTATTTATTGATAAAGACAGTTCAGGGAAATTAGAAGAAATTTCGTCGTACAGTAAAGCGGCCGATTTATAATTGCATGTTATTAATGATTTTCAAGAAGGAAGCGGAAAACCGGAAAATAGATTAAAATTGCAGTTTAAATCAAAAGCATACATCTGCTGACTTATTAAAATTAATCAAATGAAGGGAAAACTGTTTATGATCGCTCTTACGGGCATACTTGCATTGAATCAGGGATGTAGTCAAAAGAAAGAGACTGAAAAAGAAACCGGTGAAAAGTCTAATAAGGCATTAAGTTTGATTATGGTAGAACCTGGTCATTTTCATGCTGCTTTAGTACAAAAATCCATGTATGCTGATGTTGATTCTGTCGTACATGTTTATGCTTCCGAAGGTCCCGATGTAAAAGCTTATCTTGACAAAATAGGAAAGTACAACAGTCGCCCGGAAGAACCGACTCATTGGAAAGAAGAAGTTTATACGGGAACTGACTTTTTGGACAAAATGATTTCCGAAAAGAAAGGAAATGTAGTCGTACTGGCGGGCAATAATCAAAAGAAAACAGATTTCATTAAAAAATCGGTAGATGCAGGATTGAATGTATTTGCCGATAAACCTATGGCAATTGATGCGGCTGGGTTTGATAAATTAAAGGAAGCATTTACAAGTGCTGAAAAAAATAAGGTTTTGTTATATGATATCATGACTGAACGTTATGAGATCACTAACGCATTGCAGCGTGAACTGGCTTTATTACCGGATATTTTTGGTGAACTGCAAAAAGGAACCGCAACAAATCCGGCTGTTGTAAAAGAAAGTGTCCATCACTTTTTCAAATATGTATCGGGCGAACCACTGGTACGGCCAACCTGGTTTTTTGATGTAAATCAGCAGGGTGAAGGAATGGTTGATGTAACTACGCACCTTGTGGATCTGGTTCAGTGGAGTTGTTTTCCGAATGTAGCTCTGGATTATAAAAGCGATATCAAACTTTTAACAACAAAACGTTCGGCGACAAAAATCACGCCTTCCCAGTTTAAGCTGGTAACAAAAAGTGCTACTTACCCAGAATTTTTGAAGAAAGATGTGAAAGACAGCACGCTGAATGTTTATTCAAACGGCGAGCTAAATTACACGTTGAAAGGAGTTTACGCCAAAGTATCGGTTATATGGAATTTTCAGGCGCCGGAAGGAACAGGTGATACGCATTATTCGATCATGAAAGGCTCAAAAGCTAATCTGATTGTCCGTCAGGGAAAAGACCAGAAATTTAAACCTGTTTTATACATTGAATCAACGGATAAAAACAAAGCTTACGAAGATGCTGTAACTGCCAGTTTTAAATCAGTACAGGAAAAATATCCGGGGATTGAATTAAAGAAAAATGCCGCTGGCTGGGAAATAAGTATTCCTGCCAAATATGATACGGGTCACGAATCACATTTTGCTCAGGTAGCCAACAAGTATATGGAATATCTGAAAGCCGGGAAATTACCTGAATGGGAAGTACCGAATATGATCGCTAAATATTTTACAACGACGTCAGCATTGACGCAAGCGAAGAAGAAATAGTTTAGGAGTTTAGAGTTAAAAGTCTAAAAAGTTTAGAGTTAAAAAAAATAGAAAGAGGCGCCTGAATAATTCAGACGCCTCTTTTTTTAAACTTTGAACCGCACGGCGGTTCGGCCCAAAACTCCTAACTCTATTATTATCTCAAATCTACTACTTCCACACCTGGATATTGTTTGGCGTTAAAAGTAAAATAGGTATCAGCAACAGCAACATCAGGCTGAAACTGCTCTACTTTGTAAGTAACTTTCTCACCGTTTTTCTGGAATATTTTCCAGTTGCCAATAGATTTATCGGCTTTATTAACATGGATCTGAACCTTGTCAACCTGACTTTTTGCATTGGTTGATGTTAGTTCCACTACCTCATAAACCTGATTTCCTTCTTTTTTCTCTTCCAAAAAGGCATATTTAAATCCTTTTTTATAAGCAGAATAAATTTTTGTCGGATCAAGATCGCCGGAAGCGCTTGGGTCAAAATCCTGCAAATTTACTTCATTGGTTTCTTTGATATAAGTAGCCATTAATTTACCGTCATTGTAAATTTCCTGTCCGGCCATTTTAAGACGAAACTTTGTACCTTTTGCTGTTACATCACCTTTCAATGGTTTTCCGCCATCGGGTGTATAAGTAAACAATGCTTTGAACGATTTGATCTTTTGATATTTGCTGCTCATCGCATCGAGAATTGCCGTAGACTTTTTATCTCCCTGTGCTTGTGCACTGTTTGAAATAATAATGAAGAAAGCTGCTGCGGCAAGGAAACATATTGAAATTCTGATTTTTTTCATAATGGGTAATTGGGTTCTTAGTGAGTTACATTAATAAGTCAACGCTATATTGACACTACAAAATTTAGACCAACAGGATGAATGAAGGTTTAAAGTAAAAATATTGATGAAAGGAATGATTAAAAAACCTTAGAAACTAACTGATGCCCATAATACGCAGATGTTCTTCCAACCCGCTCAGATCATGAAACATCACATCCCGCGCTTTACTACCAGTGAATGGCCCAACAACATTAATCGATTCCAGCTGATCCATAATCCGGCCAGCCCGGTTATAACCCAGTTTCATTTTGCGCTGGATTAACGAAGTACTGCCTTGCTGATGCGTTATAATAAGTCGTGCAGCTTCCGGAAGTAACTGATCAAAATCATCCGTATTTACTTCACTCCGGCTCTCTGCTCCATCTTCTCCTTCATATTCAGGGAGTAAATAAGCATCGGAGTAACCTCTTTGAGAGCCTATAAAATCGCAAACGTCTTCGATTTCCTTTGTATCAATAAATGGGCATTGCAAACGGATTACTTCCGAATTAATCGCCAGAAGCATATCTCCCTGTCCAACCAGCTGCTCGGCTCCACCCATGTCTAAAATAGTACGGGAGTCAATACTGGATGTAACCCGGAAAGATAAACGCGCTGGAAAATTCGCTTTGATCAAACCGGTAATAACCTTTACAGACGGACGCTGCGTAGCAACTACCAGGTGAATTCCGACAGCACGGGCAAGTTGCGCCAAACGTGCAATAGGCGTTTCTACTTCCTTGCCAGCCGTCATCATCAAATCGGCAAGCTCATCAATTACCAAAACAATATATGGAAGGAAACGGTGTCCTTTTTCAGGATTCAGACGTCGCTGTGCAAATTTAGAGTTGTACTCTTTCAGGTTTCTTACTGATGCTTCTTTAAGCAGATCATAACGCGAATCCATTTCAATACATAATGAATTCAGTGTAAAAATTACCTTTTTTGTATCCGTTATAATGGCTTCACCTGCATTAGGTAATTTTGCCAGGAAATGTCTTTCCAGTCTGTTAAACAGCGTAAGCTCTACTTTTTTAGGATCAACTAACACAAATTTTAATTCCGCCGGATGTTTTTTATAAATCAGGGAAGCAAGAATTACATTCAATCCAACTGATTTTCCTTGTCCGGTAGCACCAGCCATCAATAAATGGGGCATTTTGGCAAGATCCGCAATATGAATTTCATTAGAAATTGTTTTACCTAATATCACCGGAAGATCGTAAGTCGACTTCTGAAAACGCTCATTAGCCAATACCGAACGGATAAAAACAGTTTCCCGGTTTTTGTTTGGAACTTCAATACCAATGGTGCCTCGTCCTGGCATGGGAGCAATAATACGAATCCCCAAAGCGGCCAAACTTAGCGCAATATCACCTTCCAGATTTTTAATTTTTGAAATGCGCACACCGGCTTCCGGTATAATTTCATACAGCGTTACCGTTGGCCCAATCGTTGCTTTTATTTTGGAAATATTGATCCCATAACTTCCCAGCGTCTCAACAATTTTGGTTTTATTACTTTCCAGCTCTTCCTGAGAAACTTTTTCATGGATATTATCTACCACATTGTTTAGCAAACTCACACTGGGAAACTGGTAAGAAGGCAAATCTAATTGAGGATCATATTGCCCGAATTCCCGCAGAATAGATGCATTAACACTTTCGTCTTCCTCTGCATATTCTTCCGTTTCCTTAACCGGTGTAACCTCTTCAACTTCCAGTTTCAGTTCTGTTGGTACTACAACAGGCGGAGCAGGCCGGGGAACAGTCGGCGGAATAACTTCCATTACCGGTTCTGGCTTTTTCGGTAATTCTATTATTTCTTCTTCTTCATATTGTTCTTCTATAACTGGTACAGCATCATCGTAAGTACCATTCATCACAGATAAATAATCACTTTCCAAAGGAGCGGCCTCCTCTTCATAAGATTCCTGCCCGTTGCTCTGGCCATTTTCTCTCATATTTCTTGCCTCAAAAGCTGCTCTTTGCTGCGCATTTCTGGCTTGCCAATTCTCAAAAGTATCTTTTACATCATAGAAATAAACAGAGAAGACAAAGAGAACAAACAAAATAGGTATAACACTGCCCCATTTGAGCCAGTCAAATAAAAAGACATTAACAGTATATCCCAACCCGCCGGAAATGAAACTAAGATTATTTTCTGTGTTACTCATTAAAATAAGGTAACCCATTAACACACTTCCCCACAAAAGAAAAAAGATAACTTCCTTAGTGGTTCTGGTGAGAGGCAGCAATTCTTTCCCGAATGCAATTTTCCATCCTGCCAATACTGATACAATAGGCAGCAAAACTGCACTGACCCCAAACCAGCGATAAACAAAAATATGTGATATGGTTGCACCCAGTACACCCAATAAATTACGTGTTTGCCTGCCGGCATCCCGGATAGATTCATGGCCTAATCCGTCTACAACGCTTTGGTCGGCAAGGCCGGTAGCGATGTAGGACGCAAATGAAATTTCCATGACAATACCCAGAATAACAAAAAATATTCCCCAGGCCAGAGTTCCTTTTGGGCTGGAAAATATTTGGTCCCAATCCATTGAAAAACGGAATCTGGGGGCCGTAGTTTGCTCAGTAGTTGATCTTGGTGTATTTCCCCGTGGTTTATTAACTGACATTTATTGCAATGATAGGAAAGTGTGAGTAGTGGACATTAGCGTAAAAAACAATCATCAGGATACTAATGCTTTACAAATTCTACTGGCAAGTCCCGGACCTTCGTAAATAAATCCGGTATACAATTGTATCAAACTTGCTCCGGCATTACGTTTTTCCAAGGCGTCCTTCGGAGAAGATATACCTCCTACCCCAATTACCGGAAAAGCGTTTCCTGACTTCTCACAAATGTAACGAATTACTTCCGTCGCACGGTGTGTTAGTGGCGCTCCACTTAACCCTCCCGCTCCGATTTTTTTTATATCTTCCTGTGAAGTCCTTAATCCTTCACGACTTATGGTCGTATTGGTTGCAATAACGCCGGCAATTCCGGTTTCTTGTACAATATCTATAATATCATCCAGCTGACTTGTAGTAAGATCCGGCGCTATTTTCAGAAAAATAGGTTTAGGAGTAAATTTTTCTGTGTTTCGTTTTTGCAGCTCTGTAAGCAACGCCGTGAGTGGTGCTTTTTCCTGTAATTCTCTCAGACCGGGCGTGTTAGGCGAACTTACATTTACTACAAAATAATCGACCACATCAAATAATTCCCTGAAACAGATCAGATAATCACTCAATGCTTCTTCGTTTGGCGTGTCTTTATTTTTACCAATATTTCCTCCAACCAATATTTTAGATTTCCGCTGACGCAATTTTGCAGCCGCCACAGCAGCACCTTTGTTATTAAAACCCATACGGTTTATCAAACCTTTATCAGCTTTCAAACGAAACAAACGTGGTTTCTCATTGCCCGGCTGCGGCTTAGGTGTCACTGTTCCAATTTCTATAAATCCAAATCCCAGTGCTTCAAGTTCATCAACCATTTCCGCATTTTTATCAAATCCTGCTGCTAAACCTACCGGGCTACGAAACTGCAAACCAGCCACTTCCTGCACCAGATCAGGATGTTCGTACGTGTACATTGATCGTAGCAAATTGGGTACAAACGGGATTTTAAAGGCAAAGCGCAGTACTTCACAAACAAAGTAATGAACCTGCTCAGCGTCAAAAAGAAAAAGAATACGGGAAATAAGTAATTTATACATCCTGCAAAAATAGGAGGTTTAAGGGGAAGGGAAGGTTTGGTGGGGGATTTTTATTTTTTGGAGAATAAAATGATCTAAATTTTAATCACCTATATTCCATGTAACTTCTTTAATTAGAATCTCTCGCTTAGCATTAGGATCTTTTTTGATGCCCATTATTTTATTAAACTTCCTGCGCTCTTCAAAGAATTTCACACAACGCTCTTCCGGCGTATCTTTTAATCCTTGACGGAGAGATTCCAGATATGGCCCATTCATGTCGCCATAGATTATAATTTTGCGTTTTTTGTCCATTGAAGTCCAACCAGCTAATTTTCTTCTAAGTTTCTTTTAATCAATTCGTCTATCATTAATACATCATTTAAATCCTTGGGACGACGTGCCAAAATTTTACTCTCCCTTAAATCATTGATATGAAAGAAGTATATTTTAAATCCTACGGCTGAAACAAATTCTCGCGCTCTTGCTCTGCATATATCATATTCAAGTCGAAAATGAACTCTGGTCAGTATATCAATCGGCCCTTCCAAACGAACTATCTGAGCTTCAGTAAAATCCAATTCTCTAATATATTGAATATCATCCGATTCGTATCCCAGGGCTAAAAGTGTATTAATTAGATTGTCTTTATTGTCGTTTGTTGGTTGAATCCAAACATCAGCATCGCTGGTATATCTCTGGATTCCATGCATAGCAAGTGCTAATCCGCCTATAAGTAAATATTCAAGGTCATTTTTACCAGCAGCTTCTACAAATTTCAAAAATTCATTATCTTCTAAATCCATTTTGGCTTTGAAAATATGATACGTCTTTTAGTTTCTGTATTCCCTGCTGTTCCATTTGTTTCGTTGGAAAATAACTGCTTATGATTTCTTTGCATTTTCCAGAAGGCTTCCCATCGTTGTTCCAGAGACATTGCAAGATTTTGTTTTAATTGATCCTCATCTAATTCCCGGAAGCTTTTAAATACTTTAATATTTTTTTTCTTTTCCATACCATTCTTTTCAACTAAGTACATCACGTAAATATAACAAAAAAGACGTCCCGTAAATTGGAACGTCTCTCAAAGTCAATTCTTAACATTTCCTTATTTCTTCTCCGGCCAGATATATTCAAACTTATCGTTGATCGGGGCGCCGAAATAATTTACACCTAAATAATCCAGCCGCTTTTTGTGCACTTCCAGCCTTTTGGTAAAGTCTTCAAAATTTTTGTTTTCTTTTGTCGACCAGCCAACTTCTGCAACTGCAATCCCACGCGGAAATACCATGTATTCCAAGTATGGGGTTGATGTAATGTACTCAGTCCAGATATTTCCCTGCACGCCTAAAATGTGTTTGCCTTGCTCAGGAGTCAGCACATCAGGAGTTGGGTCAAAAGAATATGTTTTTTCAATCGGAAGAAATCCTCCGATTGCCAACGGAACCTTTTGCGTTTTAGGATCTGTCTGGTAATAATCGAAATAATTATAAGTAGTTGGCGTCATGATCACATCATGATTTTCTTTTGCAGCCGCAATACCGCCATCTATTCCACGCCAGCTCATAACGGTTGCATTGGGAGAAAGCCCGCCTTCCAGAATTTCGTCCCAGCCAATGATACGGCGTCCTTTGGAAGTAACAAATTTATCAATGCGTTTGATCACGTAACTTTGTAAACCATGCGCATCTTTCAGGTTTTCCTTTTTGATCAGGTCCTGTGCAAAACGACTTTCTTCCCATTGCGTTTTAGGGCATTCATCACCACCAATGTGAATATACTTGCTTGGAAAAAGGTCAATCACTTCTGACAGCACATCTTCCAGAAATTTTAACGTTTCTTCACGTGGCATAAAAACCTCGTCATAAACACCCCAGCGCGTACCAACTTTATAAATCTGGTCAGGATTATTTCCCAGTTGCGGATACGCGGCCAATGCAGCAAGCGCATGTCCGGGCAATTCAATTTCCGGTATTACATTGATAAATCTGTCATCCGCATACTTAATTACTTCCTTAATCTGCTCCTGCGTATAAAATCCTTCATAAGGCGTTTTATCATATTTGTTCGCAGTATAATGGCCCAGCATCGTTTCCTCACGCTTAGAACCGACTGAAGTCAATTTCGGATATTTTTTAATTTCTATACGCCATCCCTGATCATCTGTTAAATGCCAGTGAAACTGATTTTGTTTATGCAGAGCGATCAGATCAATATATTTTTTTATAAATTCAATTGGCATAAAATGACGGCTCACGTCGAGCATCAATCCGCGGTAACCATAACGGGGAACGTCTTTAATAGTCACATAAGGAACAATCCATTTAACGTTATCGACTTTTTTATCACTAAAAATCGCAGCCGGTAAAAGCTGTAATAATGACTGCATACCATAAAATGCACCTTTCGCTGTTTGTGCCTGAACCGTAATTCCTTTTGGTGTTACCAGCAAACGATATCCTTCTTCACCCAGGCTTGCATCTCCGGAATTAACAAAGGAAATTTCAGCTTTGCCTTTCACAGTTTTTATTGTCATTCCGGTTGACTTATTCAATTGAGAAGCGAGCATATCCGCTACATGCTCCCATTTCGCATCAGCAGGTGAGCCAATTTTAACTTTACCAGTCAGTGTCCATTCTCCCTTGGCTAGTAAAATTTGTGACGGTTTAGGAATAATATTAATCTGCGACCAGGCCGAACAGAGCCAGAGTGTGCATAAAATTGTAAAAAGAATCCGTTTCATAAAACTTATAGAAAAACTTTATTAAAAATATTTAAAAACTATGCAAAGTAACGTGTTCAGCATTGAAAATATTGAGAATCTTACTTTTTTTACAATTTCATATAATTATTTTGTACAAAAGCACGTTGCGTCTTTAATGGTAATTTTATAATTATCCATTCTGGGAATGCAATGCTGATTCTCACTTCACACACTCGATTTAAAATTTCCTAAACTCCTAACAAATTAACCTGCTTACTACTGTGAAAAGAAAAACTTTTCTTAACCCCTTCTTTGTCCTGTTTCCCTTCATTCTGTTCATTACAAATTCTTCTTTTGCCACGGAAAAATCCATTAAAATTGATGGTGGAAAACTGATTGGAAAAATTGTAGAGTCACCAAATAATACCGGAGTCAGTTTTGCAACAATAGCTATATTATTAGCTAAAGACTCAACCTTGACAGAAGGTGCCATTTCAGATGTCGATGGAATTTTCGTGGTTCCTGACATAAAACCAGGTAACTATATAGTCCGTGTTACCAACATGGGCTACGAAACACTTTTCGTGCCTAATATCCGGGTTGCCACTGAGGCTAATGTAGTTGATCTGGGAACACTTGTTATTGTTGCACAGGCACAAAAACTGAACGAGGTGCTTGTCAAAGGAGAGAAAAGTATGATTGTCGATGACATTGATAAAAAGATCATCAACATTGGGAAAGACTTATTATCGACCAGTAATAACGTCAGCGATTTACTTGAAAAATTACCAGCAGTTTCTCTGGACGAAAATGGAAATCCACAGTTAAGAGGCAAAGGAAATGTAGTGATTCTGATAGATGGAAAACCTTCTAATTTATATGGCAATGATCTGCCAACTATTTTACAATCTTTTCCGGCTAACCTCATCGAAAGAATTGAAGTAATGACCACTCCTTCTGCAAAATATGAAGGCGAAGGAGCATCCGGTGTCATTGATATTATTACAAAAAAAGCAAAAATACGTGGCACAAACGGAGGAGTACGTGCTAGTTTAGGAACCAAGAACAATTATAACGGTGCAGGAAATATCAGTTATAAAGCAGGGAAACTGGGTCTCAATGGATCTTTAAGCGCACAATCAACGCATACTTATTGGGAACGCCAGCTAAATAGAAATAACTTTATTTCTGAAACTGTAACGCATCTCAAACAGGACGGAACAGGCAATAACACAAATAAAAATGTGTTTGGCCGGGTTGGTATGAACTACGACTTTAATGATAAAAATTCCATTGAAGTGGGCATGAATTATTCCCGGTATAAAAGCAGAAATCAAAGTAATTTATTGAATCAGACAAACCTGGATAATGGCGTTATTACCGAACAATTTACCCGGATAAATAATACGCAGGGAGACGGCAGCAACATGAATTTCATTCTGGATTATCGGAAAAAATTCAAGAAAAAAGATCATTTGTTGACTTTCACAGCCAATTATTCAGTAGGAGAATCGGATGGAGAATCATTTTTTGATCAGGAAAATATCATTGATTCTTTAAGTCGTCATCAGCAGAATTTGAAAAAAAACAATAGGAAATCTGTTTTTTTAAATACTGATTATACCTGGCCAATCACTCCAAAAGCAACGCTGGAAGCAGGAATACGCTCACGTTTCAATACAAATGACAATACTAATAACTTTTACAATCTAAATACCGAAGAACAGGATTATATATTTGATCCTAAAATCAGTAATATTTTTGGATATAAAGATGCGACTTATACCGGTTTTATGACATTTTCCCAAAAAGCAGATCTTTGGGGAATTCGTGCCGGATTGCGTGTTACAGACTATAATCAGGACATTAACCAGATTAGTATCAACCGTAAATTTGGCGTTCATTTTTTAACACTGGTTCCATCTCTTGCCATTACCCGCAAATTAAATGACGCTTCACAGGTGAAACTGAATTATAGCCGTCGGGTACAACGCCCGGAAGCTGACTGGCTTAATCCATACATGGATGTTTCCGATCCAAGAAATGTACAATCCGGAAATCCTGATCTCCGTCCGGAATTTACCCATAAAGCAGAACTGGGTTATTCTAATTATGAAGCTTCGGGTGGCTGGGGACCGTCTCTTTTTATGGATTATTCCAACAATGCTATCACCAGAATCAGGACTATTGATGAAGCTGGTGTTTCGCTTACCCGTTACGGAAATGTGGGTCGTGAAATGTCTTATGGTTTGGAAACTGATTTTTCAAAAACAATTTGGGAGGTATTAAAAATCAATGGAAGTGGTCGTTTTTTTAGAAGTGAAGTAGTCTCTGAAATGGCGCAAAT
>Ga0247739_10000175_pt1 | contig 21969 bp, 17 predicted proteins | sample UWRJL058202B2_FD_180943 | JGI IMG/M metagenome (GOLD analysis project Ga0247739, IMG submission 180943) | Plant litter microbial communities from Arlington Agricultural Research Station in Wisconsin, United States - UWRJ-L058-202B-2 | ecosystem: Environmental > Terrestrial > Plant litter >...
GAGCCTTGCGTTTTCTCGCTATGAATAACTGCAGCATCAACATTGTCTTCTTTAAGGGCAGCGATGAGTTTGTCGGCTTCTTCGCGTGTGCTGCTAAAGGCCATCACTTGATACCAATTTTGCGTACGCAACAGATGTACAAATAACTCGTATTTACGCGCGTCATCCACCGGGTAAACCACATGTTCAATGGTATCTGCGACGGCGTTACGTTTTGATACCGCGACAATAACCGGCTTATTCATCGCCTGTTTCGCCAGATTAGTTATCAGAGGCGAGCTGGTTGCTGAGAAAAACAGAGTTTGATGTTTGCGCTTTATGCTGCTTAGCAACTTATGAATATCGTTCACGAAACCCATATCCAACATTCGGTCGGCTTCGTCTAACACGACGAATTCAACTTTTGCCAAGTTAATATTTCCCTCTTCTACGTGCTCAAGCAATCGCCCAGGCGTTGCCACCAGAATGTCAGTGCCTGCGCGTAACTTTGTTGCCTGACTGCTCGCTTTCACACCGCCATAAACGGTAACCACTTTGAAATTCAAAAACTGTGTGAGTTGCTGAATGCTTTCTGCGACCTGTTGTACGAGCTCGCGCGTAGGAGCAAGGACTAACATTCGCGTATTTAACGCCTCGGGCGCTTTTTGCTTGTCGACCATATGTTGCAACAAAGGCAGCGTATAGGCAGCAGTTTTTCCAGTGCCCGTTTGTGCAGTGGCAAGCATGTCGCTGCCGCGTCTGGCGATTGGAATTGCCTGCTGCTGAATTGGCGTCATTTGCTGGTAGCCAATAACTTTAATGGCGTGGAGGAGTTCGGGCGCGAGGCCCAGAGAGGCAAAATTCATAGTTTACTAATTGGGAGAAACGAAAGGGCCCGCAGTATAACAGCTTAAGCGGCGACTATTTGATTGGATAGTTACCACATCAAATCTTATGTATTTGAAGTATTTTTGTGTTTTCGGGTTGAAAAATGATAAGCATTGCTTATTATATATAAAACACATTATGTGGTGCACTTATGAACCCGAAAGCAGTGAAAGATGAAGTCAATCAGTTGATCCCAGAGCGTGCTAGTTTGGGTTTTCTCATTTCTGATACCAAACGTTTGACTGGTAAATTATTTGCCCAGTATTTAACCGATTATCCCTTAACACTCGCTCAAGGCCGCGCACTTCTTGGTGTGGCGCGCTACCAGGGAATTCGTCAGGTAGAGCTTGCAGAATTTTTGGATATTCAACCTATTACCCTCGCGCGAATGATCGATCAACTTGCCGAAATTGGTTATGTCGAGCGTCGTGCTGATCCTTCAGATCGACGTGCATACAAATTGTTTTTACTTCCCGCTGCTAAATCTGTTATTGATTTTTTTGCAAAAAAGTCTCGCGAATTTCAGCACCAGGCATTAGCGGGTTTGAACGACTCACAAATTGAAATTTTATTCGCCGCGCTAAATCAAGTTCGCGACAATCTTGATCTTATGTTATCCACTGCTTTACCAACCACGGAGTCACTATGAGTACCGAACAACATCCGTCAGCGGATGTAAAACCAAATTCGAACAAGCGTTTAATATTGTTAGTCATTTTGCCGCTCGTTGTTGCACTAATCGGATTGATTATTTATTTAAAAGGCGGGCGTTATGTGTCTACTGAAAATGCTTACGTCAAAGCCGATGTTATCGCCATTAGCAGCCAGGTAGCAGGTGTTGTGGTCGAGCGTGCAGTAAAAGAAAATCAGGTAGTAAAAGTAGGGCAGTTATTATTTCGCGTGGATGACGAGCCTTATAAAATTGCCGTTGCGAAAGCTGAAGCAAAGTTAGCTGAAGTTCGCAGTAATTTATCGTCATTAAAAGCAACCTATCGCGAACGCCAATCTGATTTACAAGTTGCGCAATCCAATTCCGAATTTGCAAAACAGGAACAAAAGCGTCAGGCGAATTTAGCCAGCCAACATTTGATTGCGGGCGTTTCTTATGATCAGGTTCGGCATACGAGTACCATTGCTGCACAACAAATTGTAGGCGTGCAACAGGATTTAAAACGCATCGAAGAAACGCTGGGTGGAAATTTGGAATCGTCAATTGAGCAACATCCTACTTACTTGGCCGCAGTCGCGGAGTTAAAACAAGCACAATTAAATTTGGATCACACAAAAATTTATGCTGCGCAAAATGGTGTTGTAACTCGGCCTCCAGAGTTGGGTGAATATATTAATGTCGGCGCTATAACAATGAAATTAGTGGCTACAGATAACTTGTGGATTGAAGCTAATTTTGTTGAAACAGATTTAACGAATGTGCATGCCGGGCAAAAAGTAAATATTGTTATAGACACTTACCCAGACATTCAATGGGAAGGCGAAGTGCAAAGTTTAAGCCCGGCAACAGGCTCTGAGTTTTCAGTTATTCCTGCACAAAATGCCACTGGCAACTGGGTAAAGATCGCCCAGCGTGTGCCGGTTAATATTAGTGTAAAAGCAAATTCTACCGCACCTTTATTGCAAGCAGGCTTGAGTACACAAATTGAAATAGATACCGGACATAAACGCAAACTCCTTGGTTTTTCAATTTAATTTTTGATCTTGCCTTTAATAATTTTGATGTTAAATATAATGTTTAACTATTTCTTTTATACGAACTAACTCATGGTAATTGCAGAAAAATTCTCGCTCGGCCATAAAGGTTTCGTCACTATATCAGTGATGCTGGCGACCATTATGCAAGCATTGGATACAACTATTGCTAACGTTGCTTTGCCACATATGCAGGGCAGTATGTCAGCAACGCAAGATCAAATTTCCTGGGTGCTCACATCCTACATTGTTGCTTCCGCCATTTTTTTACCCATGACTGGTTTTCTTTCTGAACGATTCGGACGCAAGAAATTATTTTTGTGGTCTGTTGTGGGTTTTACATTAACGTCCATGCTTTGTGGTGCTGCACAAAATTTGCCGCAAATTGTTTTGTTTCGCTTGCTGCAGGGGATTTTTGGCGCGGCGTTGGTGCCACTCTCGCAAGCAATTTTATTAGATACTTATCCCAAAGAAAAACATTCATCTGCAATGGCGATGTGGGGCGTAGGTGTGATGCTCGGTCCTATTCTTGGTCCTAGTTTGGGGGGGTGGTTGACGGAGTATTACAGTTGGCGTTGGGTTTTTTATATCAATTTACCCTTTGGTATTTTAGCGCTTTTGGGGATCATGGCTTTTGTAAAAGAAACGCCGATTAACAATGCACGTCGTTTTGATTTATTAGGTTTTGCTTTTTTAAGCTTGGGAATTGGTGCATTACAAATGATGCTTGATCGCGGCGAGGTGCTCGATTGGTTTCATAACAACGAAATTGTGATTGAATTAATTTTAGTGTTGCTCGGTTTTTATTGGTTTATTGCGCATATTTTTACTCATAAGCAACCGTTTATTGAACCCGCCTTATTTAAAGATCGCAATTTTTCCATGGGCCTGATGTTTATGTTTATCGTCGGAATTATTTTATTGGCAACCATGGCGCTCTTACCTCCATTTTTACAAAGTCTTTTACATTATCCTGTGTTGGATGTAGGGCTGGTTATGGCTCCGCGCGGTGTAGGTGTGATGATTGCGATGTTAATTGTTGGGCGGCTCGCAGGTAAAGTTGATCCGCGTCAGCAAGTGGTTTTTGGTTTAGGTCTTACTGCATTTTCATTATGGGAAATGACCCTTTTTAATCTCAATGTTAGCACCTGGGATATTATTCGAACCAGCATGGTTCAAGGCTTCGGTTTGGGTTTTATATTTGTGCCACTTTCAGCAATTTCTTTTTCGACGCTTGATCAGCGCTATCGCAATGAGGGAACGGCTTTATTTAGCCTTACACGAAATATTGGTAGCAGTATCGGCATATCGGTAGTCATCAGCCAATTACAGCAGAATATCCAAAAGAATCATGCCGCTTTCACTGATTATCTCACGCCTTTCAGCTTGCCCCTAAAACAAGCAATGCAAGATGGTCTGTGGAATATTCATACTACCCAAGGTTTGGCGTCTTTAAACGCCGAAGTAACCAGACAGGCTGCAACTTTGGCGTATTTGCAGGATTTCCGTTTGATGATGTGGATAACGCTTTGCGCTTTGCCTTTGATAATTTTTCTAAAAGCGCCACCTAAACAGATGAAAAAAGCCTAAAAAATGGAGCGTAAAATTCTTTTGATGGGCGAGAAATTGGTTTAATTGTGATATTCTGCGCGCCTTTTCCCAGTTAATTCCCCAGTGTTTATTTAGAGATTTTTATGGCAGTAAAACCCGTCTATCGCGTTATTTTCCTTAATCAGAGTCAAGTTTACGAATTGTTTGCAAGCGCCATTTACCAAAGCGAAATGTATGGCTTTATTGAGGTGGAGGAATTTGTATTTGGCGAGCGTAGTCAGGTATTAATTGATCCTGCCGAGGAAAAGCTCAAACAGGAATTTGCCGGTGTAAAACGTTCATACATTCCTATGCACTCTATAGTGCGAATTGATGAAGTGGAAAAAGAAGGGCCCGCCAAAATCAGTGAAGTAAAAAGCGGTAGCGACAAAATTGCGCAATTCCCCTATGGTGGATTTATTCCGAACCCAAATTTGGGCGAATAAAAATGTGTAATTATTAAATGAAAAAAAGCGGCTCGTGCCGCTTTTTTTATTTTGGGGAAAGAGCACTCTCGATTACACTTTGCTTATTTCGAAGACATAAAAATATTATGACGCAATCACTTATTCTCGCGATTGATCAGGGTGGCCAAAGCTCACGTGTTGCTGTTTATACAGATGTTGGGGAACAACTATATTGCTTTGCCGCACCATGTGCTACTTCGCATAAGCTGGTTAATGGTCAGGAGTACATTGAGCAAGACCCTGACGAGATTTTGTTGGGCATAAAAAGTTGTATCGAAAAAGTTAACATCGCTTTAGGAGAAAATGTAAAAAATATTATGGCTGCTGGATTTGCAGGGCAGGGGTCTTCGTTATTGTGCTGGAATAATAAAACTGGTGAAGCCTTGTCTCCAGTGCTCAGTTGGCAGGATGTTCGTGGTGATGGTTTTTTACAGCCCCTAACCTTCACACATACGCAAGCGCGTGAGTTAACAGGTTTACGGGTATCACCACATTATGGAGCGAGTAAAATTCGATGGTGTCTTGATAATAATATTCAGGTAAGAAATGCATTAAAAAATAATACGTTAAGTATTGGCCCAATTGTCAGTTACATTTTTTGGCATCTAACAGGTAAGAACTATATCGACCCCGGCCACGCACAGCGTACACTGCTATGGAATTTAATCAGTAATACATGGGATGCATCCCTACTTAATTTATTTAACATCCCACGCAATATTTTACCGGAGCTTAAATGGCACGATAGCCACTTTGGTGATTTTTATATAAATGATCATAAAATACTTTTTACTGCAAGCGCACGTGATCAAGGTGCATCGTTATTTTCTCGCGGCCTGCCAGATAAAAATGCGTGTTATATCAACATTGGAACCGGCGCATTTATTCAGCGAGTTGCAGATAATTTGAATGCTCCTGATGGTTTATTGGTCAGCCCTTTGTGGTTGCCCGAAAATAACGACGAAGAAATAATAGATATGGCATCGCCTACGTGTTACGTCGGAGATTTTACAAATGACTTCACCCCTGATCTTTCGTTAACACCAGGAATTTATATAAAACCAGAGAAAACATCCTGGTATGCGTGGGAAGCAACAGTAAACGGAGCAGCTTCAGCCATTGCTTACATAGAACAACAAACAGGTGTGAAAATTACACCGAAGATTATTGGTTTAGCTCTAACGCTTGAGCCCGATACTAATTGTTATTTTTTAAATGCTGCAGGTGGTTTGAGCGCGCCATATTGGCGTACAGATTTAACTTCAACATTTAGTCTAGATCTCACTGCTAATGAAAAAATTCTTGCATGGCTGGAGTCAATCGTTTTTCAAATTATCGTTAATATTAACCTGATGAGCAAACTTGGCGATGCACAAAAAATTTATATTAGCGGCGGCCTTAGCAATGCTGATCTACTATGTCAAAAAATTGCAGATCTAATTCAAGTTGCTGTTCATCGTAGCGAAAATGCCGATGCAACCTTGCAGGGTATAGCGTGTATGGCAGGTGGACTTTCAGATGTGTGGCAAGATTCGGTGATTGAGAAAATTTTTCAACCCGCAATTAACGTGAAGTTAAATAAACGATTCTCGATGTGGCAAGACGCCATGAAAAATTGGCTTAAATGAACCGGGTTTGCGTTTAGGTTTAAAAGAATAATTATTAATAATGTGGAAGTGTATGTTTAAAATATTTTTGTTACAAACGTTAAAAACATTGAGCATCGGTGTTGCAATTTTTGTGAGTGCCGTAGCAATTGCACCTGCTAATGCTGAGTCAATAGCTGCGCCGATTCGCTTTCTTATTACGTTTGACGATGGCCCAAGTGGTTCGAAAAGATTTAATCCAACAAAAAAAGTTCTCGGCGTCTTGGCAAAAAATCCAATTCAGTCAGATATTAAAGCTATTTTTTTTACGCAAACACGCGCTGCGCGAGGTGGAGGCACTGAAATTGGCCAAGTGTTATTGCGGCGTGAGTTTGCTGAAGGTCATTTGTTAGCTTTTCATTCATCGACTAAACACCATTCTAATCACCGGTTCTTAACACCTGACGAATTTGATATGTCGTTGCAAAATGGGATCGCCGATTTAACAGAGGTTACTGGTGTAGCGCCACAGTTAGTGCGTCCACCATTTTGGAGTTTCGATGCGCGTACGCTTGCTACTTATCACCAACACGGATTGCAAATGCTCCTCACCGATTTGAGCGCAAATGACGGCGTTATCTGGGGTGTTAATTGGAGTTGGCATAAACATTCCAACTTACTAAAACAATTAACCTTCACGCGAAAAGAATGGAGTCAGGGCCGCATGCCGGTGGTAAATGGAGTTACTCCGATTGTAGTCACCTTTCATGATGTGAATAACTACACCGCAAGAAATGTTGAGGTGTATTTGAATATTTTGTTACAGATAGCGAGTGAACTGGATATCCCCGTGTCTGCAAAACCGTTTTACGATGACCGAGCCGAATTGGAAATTGCGGCCTTGGCACGTACAGTGAGTGATGCAAATAGTGAATTTCGCCTTCCTGGAATTTGGAATTGGCTTTGGAAATAATTTGCTGCCTTAACTCAATCAATAACGACATCTGCATTACAAAATCGGCCAACTTTTATCGTCATATCCATTCACATGTTTTTAAACTTAAACACCTTAGGTAGAATGAGGCGGCACTCTACTTAGTACATAAGTTGCAAAATTAACCTATTATTAGGCATAAGATTTATATCAAACTCGGCAACGCTTTAATTATCGTCAGGTTGGTCTTTAGATGAAATATGATTTGGTTGTTGTGGGCGCGGGTATTCAGGGAGCTGGCGTTGCTCAGGCCGCAGCAGCAGCAGGGTATACAGTACTGGTTCTGGAGCAATCGTCACCCGCTGCGGGCACATCAAGTAAATCTTCAAAACTTATTCATGGCGGTTTGCGGTATCTGGAAACTGCGCAGTTCGGGCTGGTGCGCGAAAGCCTTCGGGAACGAGCACTTCTGCTTAAATTGGCTCCTGATCTGGTGAAGCTTAAACAGTTTCACATCCCCGTTTATAAAGACACTACTCGCAACCCGCTAACTATTCGCAGTGGCCTCAGCCTTTACGCGTTGCTGTCCGGCCTTGACTCAAATGCACGATTTCGCAGCCTTCCGTCATCTCAGTGGGATAGTTTGGAAGGGCTCAAGCGAGATGACCTACTTGCTGTTTACCGATACTACGAGGCTCAAACAGACGATGCTGCATTAACCCGCGCCGTATTACATTCGGCAATGGAGCTGGGCGCGGAGTGCGAAATGCCAGGTCGTTTTGTAACCGCCCACGTGAACTCCCGTAGCTGTCTGGTTGAATTTGAAAGTGAATATGGATTTAAAGCCGCTAGTTGTCGCGTATTAGTAAATTGCGCCGGACCTTGGGCAAGCGATGTGATTTCACGCATTGAACCCGATATGTATTTGCCAAAAGTAGATTTGGTGCAAGGCAGTCATCTCGTGTTGCCGCCATTGTTAAAAAACTATTTTTATCTCGAAGCTCCACAGGATAAACGCGCCGTTTTTGTTTTGCCCTGGCAAGGTAAATTAATGGTTGGCACTACAGAGAAAGCTCACTACGGCGCGCCGGAAGAAGCCCAATGTACCAATGAAGAACGAGATTATTTACTCGACGTGTTACTGCATTATTTTCCCGATTTGTCGGTGGACATTAATACTGTCGATAGCTTTGCAGGTTTGCGTGTTTTGCCTCGTAGCGATAAAAATGCATTTTCCCGCACGCGCGAAGTATTGTTTGAGGTAGATGACGAAACCCGGCCACGAGTGATCTCGGTGATGGGAGGTAAATTAACGACTTACCGACAAACTGCGCTCACGGTGTTGGATAAGGTGAAATTGTCATTACCTGTTAAAGAACGAATTGCCGACACCAGTCGTATTCCCTTGTCCCCCGTAAGTTGGATTTAATTAATCCCAAGCAACATAAAAACATTGGTACTCGCAACATCTACCGTTAAAATGCGTCCACATCATCTCCGGTAAATCCTGTCTGGATTGCCATTTTGTCCACCCTCAGCTTTAAGGACTCATTGTGAACTTTACTGGCGCTCACATTCTTTCGATAAATCAATTTGACCGTGCTGATATTCAACGTGTTTTTGAAGTGGCCGATGCCATGGAGCCTTACGCGCTGCGTCATAAAGTGACGCGCGTACTTGAAGGTGCGATTTTAGGAAATATGTTTTTCGAACCGAGCACGCGTACGCGAGTGAGTTTTGGTGCGGCGTTTAATTTGCTGGGCGGTAACGTGCGTGAAACCACCGGTTTTGAAAGTTCATCTATTACAAAAGGTGAGTCGCTCTACGATACTGCGCGAGTGCTCTCGGGTTACAGTGATGTTATTTGCATGCGTCACCCGGCCGGTGGTTCGGTAGCGGAATTTGCAGAGGGTAGTCGCGTTCCGGTTATCAATGGTGGCGATGGACCCAACGAACATCCCACGCAAGCGCTGTTGGATTTATACACCATTCGCAAAGAACTACATTCAAAAAATCGTACCATTGATGGAATGCGGATTGCGATGATCGGCGATTTAAAACACGGCCGCACCGTACATTCATTGAGCAAATTATTGTGTGTATTTAATAACATTCAATTAACGCTGGTATCCCCAAAAGAATTAGCGATGCCCGAATATATTATTGAAGATTTACGCAGCGCCGGTCACAAAGTAATTGTTACTGACGATCTCGCGCAAAGTATTTCGCACATTGATATTGCTTACTCAACGCGAATTCAGGAAGAACGATTTAATAATAAGGAAGAGGCAGACTTATACCGTGGTCGTTATCGCTTAAATCAACAAATATATACGCAACACTGTGAGCCAAATACAGTGATTATGCATCCGCTGCCGCGCGATTCCCGCGCAGACGCCAATGAGTTAGACAATGACTTAAACTCAAATCCAAACCTGGCTATTTTTCGGCAAACCGATAACGGCGTGCTGGTGCGTATGGCATTGTTTACGTTGGTGCTTAACGTTGTCGATCAAGTGGATAAATATTCGCGAGAAGTAAACTGGCATAGCTCATTACGCAACCAATAAATTTATCGTTCTATACTTAGCCACATTCAGTTTTATAAGTAGTTGAGTTATTTCATACAAAAGCCGCAGATTTTTTCTTCTGCGGCTTTTTTCTAAATGCGTCGCATGGGGAATAATTGGTAATAAGTCACAAGCGTGATGTATTTATTAAATAACTCACCTATTATTGGCCACTTATTTTTTAACCACTTTTAATAATTATTATTTTTTATAATTAGCCTTTTTTAATAAATAGCCCTCGGGCAAAAATTTAAGGACTCAAGCATGGCCGTCAAAAAACCTTTCGCACTTCAATCAATCCTCCTGCCTATCCAGCTTTGTTGCGCGCTAGCACCGTTATTAATCGCGCAAGCTACAGTTGCTGAAGAAGCTGTTGCCAATATTGATGAGGTAATAGTAACCGCATCAAAACGCAATCAAAGCCTCAAAGATTTTTCAGGTTCAGTGAGTGTAATTAAAGGTGATAGTTTTAACCCAGGTGCAACCATCAGCGATCTTGCTGACCAGGTTCCTGGTCTATCCGTAATTAACAACGGCCCACGCGCTATTTCAGCAGTGACAATTCGTGGCCTTCGTATGGATGAGGTTTCTCCTAGTGACACAGGCGGTGATGGTTCAACTGTAACAACTTACATTGATAACATTCCGCTACAAGGGTTTTTTGTTCCGCCTGCTAATTCTTTAAAAGACTTGGAACAAATAGAAGTTTTGCGTGGCCCGCAAAGTACTCTTTATGGAAATGCATCTGTTGGTGGAGTTATTCGCTATGTAACCGCTAAGCCAGATCTAACCAAAAATATTGTTAAAATTGACACATCGCTATCGCAAACCAAAGAAAGCGAAGACGCAAATTACAGCACAGATTTAATCGTTAATGCGCCACTTATTGATAATGTTCTTGGTGTACGTTTACTGCTTTCAAAAGAAAACAACGCAGGTTTTATTGACGCTGATTCAATATATACACTCAAAAAAGATGAGGCAAATTCAGATTACATTCCACAATATGTTGGCTTAAAGAAAGATATAAATTCTGATGAAACCAAACAATATCGCGCAAGTGTTTTGTGGAAGCCAACAGATGAATTTTCACTGACTGCCAGTCACAGTTACCAAAAAATAAATGTGGATGATCGCCAATCAAGTAATAAAGAAATAACCGGCGATGAATTCATTGCATCGAATTATTTTTTGCAGCCAAGCGAAGGAAAATTAACCTTATCAAGTCTTGACGCTATTTATGATTTCGGTTGGGCCACTCTCACGGCAAGTGCAAGTCGTTATGACTACACTACGAAAACCATATCTGATCAAACAGATTTGCTACTCTACAACTATGGGAATTACTACGGTGGATATGAAGATTTCACTGCCTTTACCAGTGGCGACATTGATATTACTAAAAATAGCAATGAGTTGCGTTTGGTATCGCCAAACGACCAACCCTTGCGCTGGTTGCTAGGGGCATTTGTTAGTAGTGATGATCTGGACGTAACTTTGGTTGATCGCGTGCCGGGATTTAAAAATTATTCAGGCGAAGACAGACCAGATGCGCTCGACTACATAGCGACTCAGGCCGAAACTTTGCGTGAGCGATCATTTTATACTGAAGTTGCCTATGATTTAAAACCGAATTGGGAAGTGGCTATCGGTGCTCGGTACTTTAAATATAAAGATGATTTAGAAACCTGTAGCCTTTTATTTCCTACGGATATTGAACACGAGGAAAATAGTTACCCGCTAACATGTGAAGATGGAAATGACGAAAAAACTGGATCGTTGGGTAAATTCAGTTCCAAATATAAATTTAATGAATCACAAAATATTTATTTAACTATTGCAGAGGGTTATCGCCGCGGCGGTGCTAATCTTTTACCGATAGAAGTCACTCACCATCGTAGCTACGAACCAGAAACTGTAGTGAACTACGAAATAGGAACTCACAGTGATTTTTTTAATGGAAAGCTGCAATTTAACGGCTCAATTTATTTAATGGATTGGAAGAAAATTCAGGTTCCAGCTGTGATTGAAATTTACGGAGCAACCGTTAACGCGGGAACTGCGCGTACTAAAGGTGTTGAGCTGGAAACAATTACTCAGTTAAACAATGCCTGGAATTTAAAATTAAGTTACTCATTAGCCGATGCTGAAATTACGGATACAGTATTGGCTATTAACGGCGGTGCGGAAGATGCAAAATCGGGTAATAGATTACCGGGCGCGCCTAAACACGAATGGAATTTAGGTTTGAATTATCAAAACACATTTGCAGATGGCCAATTTGGTGCTGGTATCAATTATTCATATGCCAGCGACTTAACTACTGCATTGAACAAAACCTTTGCTGACTATGCGCATCTGGACAGTTACGAAATGGTAAACGCACATGCTGATGTAACATTGCGTAATTGGCAGCTGGGTGTGTTTGTAAATAATATAACTAACACCCTGGCCGTTACCGGTAAGCGCACTGCAACACTTTACGGTGAACATGGTCAGTCTGATTTTGTTACTCGCCCTCGTACACTTGGATTGAAACTGGGTTATCAATTTTAAGCTAAGATAAGATTTTGTGTGTACAGGCATTTTTAGGGAGGAAGATGCCAGCGCGAGCGCGAGTGTTTGCGCAAATTTATTCAGGACTCCATCGATTAAATTAACAGGATCAACATCATGGCAGTGGAAAAAAAAGCAAGTACCGCTAAGAAGGCTCCGAAAAAACCTGCTGCAAAAGCTGAAAAAAAAGTAGCAGGGAAAAAATCCGTAAAATCCACGTCGTTGTTAATTAAAGTTCCCCAAGGGGGACAGGTAATACGTACATTTCATTTGACTCCGTCATTACCTGTAGAAGGACATGCCGGCAATTGGTTACTTGTAGATCCTGAGAAACCATTTCAGGATATAGATTCACTGCGTTTCAGTTTTAGCGTGGGCTCTTCAGACCTGGAGCAACAATTTGAGCGGGCAATTATTCAGATAAAAATTCAGCAAAACCTTCTGAATAATGGTATCTGGCGTTTTGCATCAGATGGTGTTGCAGTTAATCCAATTTTTAATGATGTAAATCACGATGTTGTCGTTGAAATTACAGATGCGGGTTACACCCTCCTGGCGCAGGTCCAATCCATAGGTAATACACCGGAAGAAATACATTTCGGTTACCTGGCTTCATTTACGGATGCGGTTTCAGGAGTGGTAACTGTCTATGAATCCCTGGATCCAGATGTACGTGTAGGCAGGCCTTAATAATTTTTTAAGGTTTTTTATTGAGCGAAGGGGAGCATCTATTGGGCTCCCCGATTTTTTTCATTAATTCTACAAAATTTAATTCCACACATAGCCGATCAAACCAGGGGAAGCTGAACCAAATTTTGTTCATACCAAGGTTGAGAGAGCTTTCTATATTTAAAATGGCAGACGTGTTGTTTTTGGCAAGCGTGTGAACCAATGCGGCGGTGTATGCCGTACGGTAGTTTTGCGAGTCTTCTTTTTCAAGTTTTTGTAAATATTTAAGTGCTTCGGAAAAGTTACCCAGATGCGCATGAGCTTGTGCAAGATGGATAAGGTTTTCATTGTTTAATTCTTTTTTTGTAAGAAAATTTATAAGCTTTGTGTACCAAATTGTTGCTTCAGCGTTGTTTTCGAGAAGCTCATAGGTATCCGCTTGATTAAGCATTTGCGAGGAAATATTGGGTGCTATATCGTTTGCGCGCGAAAATGTATCCAGAGCCTGCGGATATTTCTTTAACAGTAAGTAGCATAATCCCAAGTTGTTGAGGGTAATGCTGTCTGTGGGCTTGTTAGCAATCGATTTTTCAAACGCTTGCATGGCGCTATCAATATTACCAGTGACCAGGTATATGAGACCAATAAGGTTGTAAGATTTATACAAATTGGGAGATATTTTTAAAGACTCTTCCAATGTTGTTTTAGCTTGGTCGTTATCACCCAAATACCATTGCGCCAGCGACAAATAGTAGAGACCATTTGCAGTTTTCTTAACGTTCAATGATTTTTTATAGTGCTCGGAGGCTTTTACATAATCCTTTTTCGCCATCATTAGATAAGCCTTCAGATCATTAATCTGGGAGTCACTTGTCTTTAAGGATCTTATTTCTTCTAAAGTGGTATCGGCATTTCCATATTTTTTTTGCGCAATTTCCATTAGGAATTTATTACGTAAGACGGATATGTTTTTCTGGTTTGAGTCTGGCAATAATAGAAATTTTTCCAACCCTTTTAGGTAAGAATCATTTTCAGTTTCGTAATGCATGTCCAGAGCTATCTCTGTGTATAAAGTCTGCACTGCCGGTAATTTTTTTGCATTTACATTAATGGCATCCAGGTCTTTCAAGAGTTCATCTTTTGCTCCTTTGTCTCTGTATAAGCGATTTACCGCAAGAAAAGTGGTGTATTCCTTTTCATCAAACTTTTCAAAAATATTACCTGCTTCTTTGGAGTAAAGACCTTCCAGATTAACCTGGATAATCGTCGCTACCGACAAATAATTATCCGTCAGCACATCTACCGTCTTAGTATCCTGAACTTTTAATCTACTTTCCTGCTTCTCGCTTTCGGGTGTGAGTCGGGAAAGCTTTATGGTACATGCCTCGATTTTACATTGGATTTCGGTAGTGATTAGCTCATCTGCTGCGGTTGCGCGCCGAACTGCCTCAATTCCTTCTTTGCTATTTGCCGCGTTGAGATCGTTAATTTCGGTTTGCGGAATTAAATAGTAACCGTCCAGTTGTAATACGCTTTGCTGTATCGCATCGTAAACAGCACCCTTTACCAACTCTTGCTGCGAATCTTGCATACCTGTGGCATTTAGATTTGGCGGTAATACTGCAATATATTTTGGTTGTTTTGGCTGGAGTTGCCAAATAACTGCACCTATCACCATAGCTAAAGCTATGCCTATAAAGGCGACACTGATTGAGTTGTCACGTGCGTAGGCTGCAAGATCCTGTGCCAGGTTTGATTTATTTTTTTTAAAGCGTGTTTCAAAGGTTGGATGTTCTTTCGAGTGCCGTGAGTTACGAATACCCGAGTGGCTAGTTTGCGCGTGGGACAACATTTCCGTTGTATTCAGATCGGCACCTGATTTTAATGAAATAAGTTGATAAAGTTTTTCACATTGCGCTGCAACCCAGTGCGTATTTGCTGGACGATTGTCAGGATTTTTACTGAGCAGTTGCCCTAAAAGCTCAATCACTTCTGGCGGTAAATCCGGATTAGTTTTCGTGGGCGGAATAGGGGGATGGGAAATAATACGCTGCATCAATTGCAATTTATTTTGCGTGTCACCAAATGGATGTACTCCGCACAGTAATTGATAAGCAAGTATTCCGAAGGAAAATAGATCGCTTCTATTATCCAGTTCTTCACCCATGGCTTGCTCGGGAGACATTGAGCCGTAACTGCCGGTGACGTGATCAGTAAGTGTTGCATTAAAGTCTTGCGATTTCGCGATGCCGAGGTCAGTAATTTTTGCGAGCTTATGCTTATTAATTAAAATATTTTCAGCTTTTAAATCGCGGTGGATAATTCCTGCGTCGTGTGCAACGGCCAAACCTTGCGCAATTTGCACAAGCCACTGCATACGTTGCGTGAGGGGAACAATGTGCTCACGTAAATGTTGATGCAGATTTTGACCTTCCACATATTCCATGACCAACGCCAGTTGATCAGGTGTTTCCTGATAATCGTAGATTTGAACAATATGGGGATGATTGAGTTTGGCAAGTAGTAAAGCTTCGCGCTTAAAGCGCTCGCGATAGTGGGGTTCGAATAATTCTGTGCGTAAACATTTAATCGCAACCTGACGATCCAGGCGTGTGTCTCGCGCAAGGTATACGAGCCCCATACCGCCGCGGCCGAGATGACGGATGATCGCGTAATGTCCTATTTGCGTTAAATCCATAGTGTGCGGCAATTCTGTCATTCGGTATCAAACGCGTAGAGTTGAATGATGCTCAATCAGGAAGCTAATTGTGGCGATGTAAGTGTAAGCGAAGCGCCTTTATATATTTTAAATTTTTCACATCCGAACCGAATTTTACCACCACGTCTTTCCAATAAATATTGCAATCCAATAACCGTGGGTATGCTATCGGAAATTTGTTTGCGCAAGCGAAAAATATAAATATTCATATGGGTTGCATCCAATCCCAATTCGCTTGCCAGTTGATCAGTGTATACCCAGCCCTGACTTTTAATATCCAAACCCCGTGCAGTATCAGCAGCGCGATGACGGGCGAGATGCGCTAATAAATAATGATGGTTGCGAACTGCCAGGTCGATTTTATTTTTCTCAGTGACCAGTTCCAGTTGTGTACTCTCTTCATCAAGGCTTAAATTAAAAATGAATTCCATGTCGCTTAAATTATGTGTTGGAAAAATATGAGCTTCAGTTGGGCCACAAATTTGCGCGCGCATAAGTTGCCAATGTGCATTACCGAGTTGCAATAAATCACCATCACGTAATTCATGCGAGTGATGTTCATGTTGCGCGTTTAATGTTTCTAATTGCCATTCCTGATTTTGCTCATCAAAAAAAACTGCTAATTCCGGAGCGTTGGTGTCAGGTAATAAATGGTAGCGCGTGAGGTAAATAGGTTGGGGTTTAGTACCTGCTGGAATCTCTAAAGGCCAAAGCATATCGGCGGGTGGTGAGATATCAACCACCTTAAAACCAGCGTCGCTTAATTCTGCCAACTGAAACTCGTCGGCAATATTTAATAACTGTGATTCATTGCCAGTTAAATTATTCCCGTTTAGCAACGCCCCATTAAACCATGTTCCGTTGAGCCCCAAATTTTTAATACGCCAATCTTTGCCATTCCATTCGATGGCTGCGTGTAATTTTGAGATGTAAGGCTTATCTATGTATGTATCTACCGCGTTGGCCAAACGACCAAAGGTGTGGTGCGGTGCTAGCGCTACGTAGGTGTTATTGGCAATGTCAAAAATATAGGCCATAGAGATTCGAACACAACTTTTATAAGTCTAATGAGTGTGTTTAATCCTTTAACCGGGGAGCTTCCAGTGTTGCTGCCATAGGCGTGTAATACCGCGTAATGTGCAACTATTTAGCTAGCGCATAGAGTGCCACAGTCTAGTCAAGGTTTCACCCGTTTAGAGGGACTTATAACTCAACGAAGGATTTTGTGAGCGGCTAAAAACACGTGTTGCTGTGGAGTTGAGCGAATGATATCGGTATTTAAGGGCCCTAAATCTAATAAGCCTTTGGCTAAATCTGTGTTCGCGTTTGATGAGCAGTCCGGCGCTAAATGGGTTCCACTAAATAAAAGTTTTATCACTCTCGCTAAAATTATTCTTCAAAGCGCTTGCGAGCGCATGGAGATAAAAAGCGTTGCCATTACCTTACGTTGCATTACTCACCAAGGTTATCGCCATCTACTATTGGCTAACGAGGAGAAGGGAACTACTGCTAGCGCCCTCGGCTCATCGGAAGAATTTATTATTTCCAATGAAGATTCATTGACACCCAAACATGAACGCTTCAGTGATATGGAATGCATTTCAGTATCGCTGGATTACCAAGGACAACGTTTGGGCTATGTAGTAGCTACTTTGCCTGAAATGGATCCCACCGAACCACTGCACAAACCGACACCTCGTTCGATTGAAGCTGAGTTGCATGTAGTTGTGAGTGAAATAGGCTCCATTATCACTCGCTACCAAACTCGCTACCGCGCTATTTTTATTTACGGTGATCATGGCTATTGGATTGGAAATAGCATGGCGTTGCGTCAGCTAGATAAGCGCATTGAGCAGTTGAAAGATGTAACCAAGCCCATCCTGATTCGCGGAAATAAAGGCACAGGAAAAAGTATTGCCGCCCGAAGCATTCATTGTTCGCGCCATAAAGGCATTTTACCTTTTATCGAATCCTCCTGTAATGAATGGGAGGAGGGCGCTGCTGCGAGTATTTTGCAAGCGCTATACACCTATGCAAAGGGTGGCACTTTATATTTACGTAATTTAGATGCGCTATCGTCAAATAACCTACGCGTGCTTCAGCGCTTCTGGGTAGCGATAAAAGAAGAGTTGGAGAAGAAAGGTGCAGGTGAATCTGTAGCGATTATATTTTCAGTGAGCCGCAAACATTATACGAGTAGTTCGAGCGATCTAAATAATTGGTTGAAAACAAATACAGCAGAACTGGTGTTGCCGGATTTAGCTGAGCGACGCGAAGATTTGCGTGATCTGGTAAGTTTTTACATTCGCGACTACACGCTTGCAGTTGAGTTTGATTTCACTGAACACGCCTGGCGGTTACTTGAAGCGTTTAGTTGGAAAGAAAATGTTACGCAATTAAAACGAGTTATTCAGAAAGTAGCCTTGGTGGCAGAAGACCCGCTGATTTCAGTGAGCCAATTAGAACCCTTGCTCAAGGATTAGCAGGAAAGAGTATTAAAGGATTGCGCGAAACGCCGCACAGGAGTGCGGCGTTTTTTTATTATTGACGTACATTAACGTTCATGTGCGGAAAGGGAATGGTAATTTTATGTTCATCAAAAGCAATTTTTATTTTTTCATTGATTGAAAAGCGTACCGACCAATAATCTTCAGATTTGACCCATGGGCGTACAACGAAATTCACACTGCTGGCAGCTAGCTCACCAACGGCAACGTCCGGTGCAGGATCTTTTAATATACGTTCTTCTTCAGCCAGCACTTTGGAAATAATATCTTTGGCTAAACGTATATCATCTTCATAACTTACACTAAATGTCATGTCAATCCGGCGCGTTCTACGCGACGAATAATTAATGATGTTGCTACTGTAAATTGAGCCATTTGGGATAATTACTTCTTTGTTGTCACCGGTATAAAGTTTGGTTGAAAAAATGCCAATCGATTCAATAATCCCGGAGGTTCCTGCAGTTTCTACAAAATCTCCTGCCTTGAATGGACGAAATATTAATAACATAAAACCGGCAGCGAAGTTTTGTAATGAACCTTGTAAGGCCAAACCTATTGCCAAACCAGCTGCACCAAGCATAGCGATTAGCGAATTGGTATTTACACCAAGATTATCAAGCACAGCCACCAACACCATTACGAGCAATAAAGCGCGAACGAGTGACTGCAAAAAATCGATTAAAATTTTATCGAGCTTGGTATGTGATAATAATTTTCCAATCATGCCACTTATTATTTTGGCCACCAGCTGACCAATAATAAAAATGGTAAGCGACACAGCAACTTTTAATGACCAAGGAACCACATGGAGCTCAAAAAAACTTAAAACTTTTGCTTCTTCTAACATAATTAACCTCTGTGTTTCTAGAATCAGGCGATAGGGCCAGTGGTGCGAACGCGTTTGCCACCTGTGTTTAATTCTTTCGCCGGTTGATTGGCGGCTGCTTTTTCTTTCAAATAATTATCAATGGAATTTTTTGCGGCTATTAAAAAACCTACCACGATAAATGCACCAGGCGGTAGTACAGCGAGAATCATTCCTGGGTAAGTATCCCCAAAAACATTTAATGTCCAATTTTTAGCGCCTTCACCAAATAATAATTGCATATTACTAAAAATCATTCCCGTGCCGAGAATTTCGCGAATAGCGCCAACACATAACAACACCACGGTAAAACCCAGGCCCATCATAAAACCATCAAGCGCTGCAGGAAGAACAGTATTTTTACTGGCAAAGGTTTCAGCGCGGCCAAGCACTGCACAGTTTGTGACTATAAGCGGAATAAAAATTCCCAGAATTTGATAAAGTTCGTAGGTGTAAGCTTTCATTAGCAGCTCGATACAACTTACGAGTGATGCAATAATCATTACAAAAGCAGGCAGACGAATCGTATCGCTAATGTGGTTGCGAATTAAGGATACTGCGCTATTCGATGCAGTGAGTACAATAAGCGTTGCTAACCCTAACCCCAATGCATTAACGACGGATGCACTGACGGCAAGTAGCGGACATAATCCTAATACTTGCACCAAAGCGGGATTGTTTTTCCAAAGACCTTTTTCAATAATATCTTGATAATCAACCGTGCTTTTTTTAATTTCGTCATTCATGGTTTTTCTCCGGATTTTTTTGTAAACAACTCATCGTGATGCGCATCTACAAACTCTAGAACTCGGCGAATTTGATTCACTACGGCACGCGGTGTAATAGTTGCGCCAGCAAATTGATCAAAATCTCCACTGTCTTTTTTTACTTTCCATTGAGGTTTTTTTGGTGACGTCAAAGATTTTCCATTGAACCCTAAAATCCATTCAGTTTTTTTCAATTCGATTTTATCACCAAGGCCAGGCGTCTCATGGTGATCAATAATGCGCACCCCTGCAATAGTGCCGTCGGCGTTTATGCCTACAATCATGCGGATATCACCGCTGTAACCTTCGGGTGCAACTGCAGGAATGATTACGGCAATTGTTTCATCGGTATGGCGAGCTACATAAATATCTCCACCACTTTTTAAACCGAGACCTGCCCACGCCGATTCAGGAACTTTGATTATTTCACTTAACATATCATTGTCATGATTTGCTTTCGGCACAATTTCAAAAAGCGCTTGCTGTTGAGCTTCACGCTCAGCTTTTGAAATCCGCTCTTTAGTAAGCTGCGCCGTAAACGCTAAAAGTGCAGTCGTCACCAGCGCGAAAGCGCCGAGCAATAAACTATTTTTTCTTACGGACGACAGTATCACTTACTTCGTCTCCTTATCTTTTGCAATTACAATGCGCGCCTTGCTGTGTCCGTAGGTGCGTGGTGTCGTGTAGTAATCAATAAAAGGTGCCGCGAAGTTCAAAAATAATACCGCGAAAGCGACCCCGTCAGGAAATCCCTTGCCCCACACTCGAATAACATAAACTAAAACGCCAATTGCAGCTCCGTAAATTATTCGGCCTTTTTTACTCACCGCAGAGGTAACAGGATCAGTCACAATAAAAAATGCGCCTAACATGGTAGCGCCAGATAGCAAGTGAAAAATCGGTGAACCGCCGCTATTTGAACTACCGTTGTCATAAAAAATAACCGCCATCAATGCAAGTGCAATCAACATTGAAACCGGTGCGTGCCAGGTAAATATTTTCTTATAAAGTAGAAATAAACCGCCCACTGAAAATGCAACATTCACCCATTCCCACCCGGCACTAGCCATATAGCCTTTGTTTAAAAGCGGTTCCTTTTTATAAAACTCTTCCAGTGTCAGAGATGAATTTTGTTTCATTGCATCCAAAATCGTAGCCGATGAATAGCCATCAATAGGTTGCGCAAAGAAAATTTTATTCAGTGCCTCCGTAATGCTAACAATGTGTGTTCCATCAATATTAATTGGCGTTGCCCACTGAGTCATTGGCAATGGAAAAGACACGAGCAATATTACATAAGCAACCATAGCGGGATTAAACGGATTCATTCCCATGCCGCCATATAATTGTTTGGCCAACACAATCGCGCAAAAACTACCAACAACAATTAACCACCAGGGACAATACGGCGGTAATGAAAGCGCTAATAAAAATGCTGTGACCAGAGCACTGTAATCACGCAAATAAAAACCAATTGGGCGATTACGAAGTTTTAACACTACAGCTTCAAATGCAAGCGCGCTCACACTGGCAATCAGTAAATTAAAAAAAACTCCTATACCAAAAAAATACGCAAGCGTAAAAGCACCAGGCAGAGTGGCGTAAATAACCAGCCGCATTATTTGACCGGTAGTGAGAGGGCCGTGAGTGTGCGGCGATGTAATATTGAGTAAAGCCATTTTATTCTCTATTAGCCTCAGTAGTACTGATCAAGGCTTTTAGCTCGAGTTCTGCTTCTGCAATTTTCTGCTGCATTTTTTCCACGCCTAACTGTAGTGCATTAGCGCTTGAGCTATTTTCATTTTGGGCTTGTGTGGATTTTTCAATGGCTTTGGCTAAACGTGCTTGCATAGCTTCTATATTCGCACGCAATTTTTCTTCGGGCGATTGGCCGGGTTTTGTTTGAGCACGGGTAATGGCCGCCGCTACCGGATCTTCAACCGTTTGGGTTACCGCCTTCAGAAAATCAGCCAATTTTTTTTCTGCATCTGCGAGTTTTAATTCAGATTGTTTAATCCGCGATTGTTGGCGAACCAGCTGTTCTTCCGTAATGGGAAACTCAGGGTTTTTAGGCACCAGTGGTGCACGTGCGCTTTCCACGCTATTTTTTGCCGCAGCAAGAATACGTTCCAATCGAGATTTTTGTTCCTCATCACTCAATTGCTGAG
>Ga0247739_10000177_pt1 | contig 21863 bp, 16 predicted proteins | sample UWRJL058202B2_FD_180943 | JGI IMG/M metagenome (GOLD analysis project Ga0247739, IMG submission 180943) | Plant litter microbial communities from Arlington Agricultural Research Station in Wisconsin, United States - UWRJ-L058-202B-2 | ecosystem: Environmental > Terrestrial > Plant litter >...
TTTTAGATATATTGCTAGGCTCAAAGAGCCTGATGAAATACAGGACGAAGTAGACGCTGCCGTGTTCGGCAACATTGTACATAACCTGATGGAAATGCTATACGATGAGCTGAAAAAGAAAAACGGCCACTGGAACATTTTGCAAGAAGACATTGATTGGATGAAGATGCAAGTACCGTTACTGCTGCCCGCAGCTTTCATCAAAGGTTGGCGGGAAAAAAGCAAGGATCCGGTCGCATTTACAGGCAGGCTGTTGGTAGTGGCCGAAGTGGTAAAACAATATGCGGAAGCCTACCTTGATTACGATGCCACCAATGTGCCATTTCAGATAGAAGCATTGGAAACAAGCTTTAAAGAAGCATTTAACATACAACTGAATGGCAAGCAGCGACCAGTATATTTCAGTGGATATATTGACCGGATCGACATTGTAAAAGGCGTCCACCGCATGGTGGATTACAAAACCGGCGCTGATGAACTGGAATTTGGCTCCATCGAAAAACTCTTCGACCGCAACGAGAAAAAGCGCAACAAAGCAGCTTTGCAAACGCTGATTTATGCATGGAGTTTCAGTAAAAAGTTCCCTGATAAAACCCGCTTCGAGCCAGCGCTCTTGCCCTTACGGGTAATGCAACAAAAAGGTGAAGGGTTCAGTCCGCAATTTATCAGCAAGATTTCTCGCAGCGAACGCATTTCTATTAATGCAGACACTATTCATCCGGCATTGGAAAACATGGAAATACACTTGCGAACCATGCTGGAAGAACTATTCGACTCCAAAGTCCCTTTTGCGCAGATTGATGATTGGGATAAATGTAAGTATTGCCCCTATATAGGGATTTGTGGGCGGGAATAAAGGGTTTAATCTATGGTGAGCAAGGTTCAAATTGATAACCGACTGCAATTCAAGTTTGGTTACTGCCGAGCTGCACCAGGGATTCCCGAAAGGTCGGGATGATATTCCGGGAAAAGCACGCAAAGGCCCGTACGGTATTGCTTTGCGAAGCTTTGGTTTTGTATCGGGCCTGCGGACTTTGGAATGATAGCCTCCCGATGAAAAATCGGGACTGGCTGCCCGGGTGCCCAAAAAACCTTTATTTTTTTTAAACCCTTGTTAAAGCATAAACCCTTTGGGAAAGAAACTCAAAAATCACATCCCATACCCAGGGCCCTTCAAGCAAACACCACTCCGCGTTCCATTGTGCACGCCATTTTCTACCACCAATCTTCCATTTACGATTACGGTACTGAAACCTTGCGAATACTGGTGCGGGTCGGCAAACGTTGATTTGTCCGTCACCGTTTTTTCGTCAAAAATTACGATGTCCGCGGCCATGCCTTCTTTGATCATGCCGCGGTCTTTCAGCTTGAATTTTTGTGCTGGCAGTGATGTCATGCGACGGATGGCTTCTTCCAAACTGATTGTTTTCTCTTCCCGTACATAATGCCCGAGCACCCTTGCGTTGGTGCCATAGCCACGGGGGTGCGGCATGCCCACTTTGTAGTCGCGTATGCTTGCATCCGAAGCAAACATATTAAAGGGATATTGCATAATATTTTTTACATCCCATTCGCCCATGCCATGAAACACTGCACTGGAACCGCCCTGTTGCATCATGTCGAGTATCGTATTGGCCTCCGCCGTTTCATTGTGTTTTTTGCCACGGATCAAATTTATTTCCTCGATACTCTTACCGTTCAGTGTAGTGTCGGCCTTAAAGTATGCCACTACCGCATAGCTAAAATGTTTTAATTTTCTTTTATGTAAACTTTGCAACATTTCTTTGATGGCCTGCTTGCGGATGTCTGGATTATTAAAGCGTGCCACGATGGAATCTTGCCCATCGGCCAGCATCCTATCCGGTATCAACGTGCTGAGCGAGGTACTGCTGGCGGTGTAAGGATATTGATCAATGGTTACTTCCACACCATCCAGTCGAGCTTGTTTTACCATGGCCAACGTCTGGGTTGAACGGCCCCAGTTCTGTTGCCCACTTAGTTTAAAATGCGATATCTCCACCGGCATGCCTGCTTCCTTGCCAATGTTCAGCGCCTCGGCAATTGCCTGCGTTACGCTGTCGCCCTCGTTACGCATGTGCGTGGCGTAGAGACCTTTATAACGGGCCGCCACCTTGGCCAATCGCATTACCTCGCTCGTTTGGCTGTAAGTACCTGGTATGTAAATCAGGCCGGTGGATAAGCCCATTGCTCCATCTTTCATTGCCTTTTCCACAATGCCTTCCATCTGTTGTAATTCTGCCTCGCTGGGCAAGCGACTTGCACGGCCCATCACCGCTTTGCGCACATCGTTATGGCCAATTAATACCCCAACATTAATGGAAAGTTTAAGGCTGTCGATAAATGAAAAGTATGTAGATATGTCTTTTTCTGAAGATCCGCAATTGCCAGTAATGCATGTGGTAACGCCATCTAAAATAAAATTGTTCGCAGTAGGTGTCTTCGCCTCATCGCCTTCTAAGTGTGTATGCACATCTATAAATCCTGGTGCAATAATCAGCCCCGTAGCGTCGATGGTTTTGTTGGCACTAACCGTTCCCACATTGCCTACAGATATAATTTTTCCGTTTAATATAGCCACATCTCCATAGAACCAGCTATTGCCGGTGCCGTCTATTATTTTTCCGTTCCGCAATAAAATATCCACCTTCGTTTGGCCGAAAGAGAATATCGGAAAGAGCAAAAACATCAAAATATATTTCATGCGTAAAATTGATTTTATGTTACAGCAAACACTTTAGCCAAATCGTTTCCACGACAAGAACCTTAAACCTCAAACCCGTCAGTCGTCCCTTCCACCTTTCTGTCCCACAAACCAGTGCTCTTCATTTTTGAACAACACATTGAACGTGGTCAAGCTTCCATATATGCGAGTGATATATTGTTGCAAGTTTACCTTGTCCTCATCGCTCAGTATTTTATGACTGTTGATGTTCTGTTCTAGCACACGTAGTCGGTCACGCAGCATTACTACTTTATGAAAAAATGCTTCGATGGGCACTTCCTTTGCTTTCTGCAATTTATCGGCTGGTTGCAGTAGCATGGTGCCGTTACGCCAGCGGTCGCCCAAGGGCACCAGTTCCGATACTTCGCCCCATTGTCTAAGTATCTTCAACAACGACTTTTCTACTTCCGACACGGTTTCTATTTCGGCCGTCACATTTTCCGGAATAATTTCATCCAGCTTGTTATCCGTTTTGTCCACTTCCACCAAGCCAGCGTTGATAAAAGAAATGAGATAAGTAGCATATTTAACGGCCACGATAACGCCCGGCCCATGAAGTGTATGTTGCAGCCGGGTGCCGATGCCCAATTTGGTTTGATCCATAGTATTGTTTTTTACAAAAAAAGAAGCCGAAAGATAAAGCAGAAAATGGATTCGCATCAAAGAGGAATTCCGATGCCTGGCATGCATCGAAATAATTAAACAGACTTGTTTAACAAGAAGGACAGAAAAAATAAAGTGGTAAAATAAGTCCATAGCAGTGAAAACAGCACGTGGATAAAAGTCTCGAATTTTTTGCCTTTCCATAGTTGGGCAGAATACCCGAAAAACTGGATCAACAATCGGCATCCCCAAAAGATTGCTAGGCCTAGGCAAAGCCTGCTGCCCAACCTTGTTTCGGTTAGGTCTTGTGCATTCTTTAAACACAATATGCCCATCATCAAAACAATCAATGCAATGAAAAATGTATGTACATAAATCATCTGTTTATTAATGAGCCCTAGCTTGTCCAGTTCGTTTTTCCAATCAAAATATTTAGGAAAAATAAAATGCACAAGTGCCAGGGCAATCAATATAAAACCGATGAGGTGGAGATGGATTATCATTTGTTGCCCAATATAAAGGTGCTGATAAATGGGGTGTTCTTTATTTCTTGCATTATTTTCAAATCGGCGTGTTTAAATGTGTGTATCCAAGATGACTTTGATAAAAAATGAAAAAAGCCAATATTGAATGCCAAAAAGTTCGGGAGGTCTCTTAAATGTTCGGTTACAACAATACGACCCTGGGGTTTTAGTATTCTTTTTAATTCAAGAAAGAATGCAATCCTTTCTTGCGACTGTCTTATTTCATGCGCAGCAAGCGTTACAAAAATATGGTCGATAGAATGGTTGGCTATTGGTAAAACCGCTGTGTCAATTATTTGCGTACTCGGAAAAGGCGGGTATGCTTTCCGTGCCCTTTTAATAGAAACTTCCGTGTGGGTATGAGGATTGTAAAAGTCTAACACCGTCCATTTTGTGCCTGGAAATAGGATATGCAATATTTCACTCGTTTCATCAAACCCAGCATGGATGTTCACTAATTCATCTGAGGAATTAATTGAAATAGGTAACCAATTAAATGAATACAAATTGGATAGGTCGTAAATATAATAGGAAACTGCTAATGACACAATAATAGTAAAGGCAATTAATATACAAACAACATGTATAAAAATTACATATTTTTCTGGAATGTAATAGATCGCAAAAAGCAACAACAATATCAGCATAGCCGATAGCACATAGAAATGCCAATTAAATCTTACAATATTTGTTACACCCTGATAAGGTTTTCTTACGGTTTCCATTGTTCTATTTTTCCCTTTTTCCAATAGTACGGTATGTTTTGGATAATAAACGCATTTGCCAATATTGCGTCCTTAAAATGTGGTGTTTCTAAAAATGAAAAACGATAATTCAGAACCTTCACCGGCGTAGGAACCCAGTGTTGCCGAACGCCTTCAATAATTAAAACTTGCTTCGTTACTCGGTTGTATGTAAATGTAAACGGCAGCGGCCCAGCAAATCTCCTAGCTTCTTTCCAATCTAAAAATGGAGAATTAGTAGGCAAGGCGATATCATTTCCTTCTATAAAAGAAAGTTCGAAATTCGACTTGACCGATATGATGGTATGAGTGGACGCGGAAAATTTTTCAATGATATCAGTTGTGGTATAATTATAATGGGTAAATATATTTCCCAGCCATTCCATTTTCTTTTTATCTGTTTCAGATTTTAGTATATACAATCCCCTTAATTTTTTGCCAGCATGGTTAGTATAGCGAACAAATATCCGGTAGCCGATCAAAAAGAAATCATTGCCCAGAAATTTGGGAAAACCTTTGGGCCGCAAATCCTTTGTTTTTACCATGGCCACAGCTACAAATGCATACTGGTCTTTAAAAACATCTAGTTCTAAACATTCCGGAATTAGATTTTTTAATGCTTCCTTTGGCAAAGCAAAAGTTAGTACCAAAGAACTTTCAAAATAGGCCTCCACAGCAAAAGGGTGGTTCTTTAAAAATGACATCATGAGCGAATGTGTATAATTGCCTTTCTAGGAAGGATAAATTCGTTCCAATAAACAATCAATATAAATACTGCAGCAATTAAGGCATTTATTTTACCAAAAAGCAATAGGTCAGGCGCAAGAAAAAATTCAATAATATTCATGGCAGCGATTAGTACAATTTGAATAAAGGCGCAGGTCCTAGATTTGAAACCACTTAATATCCAAATAGCTATTCCAATTTCGGAAAGGCCAATAGCCGTGGTTAACAAACCAGCGTACTCATCGCCTAAGATTCGAGCAACGATTAATTGATGCCTTGGCACCAAATGCATAACCTTGCAAAACAGACCATTAATTAACCAAACTGCAGCAATTAAATAGGGTAGAATGACATGAAGTCTTTTCAAATTCATTATATTAAATCAATATGCGAAATAAAAAAGCTCCATAAAGGAGCTTATAAAAAAGAATTTTTTGAAGTAAAATATATTATTTCAGACCACTTTTCACTTTCAACACAAATTCTTCGGTAACGTTTGCAAAATTGGCTACCTCCTCAATAGTGAAGCGATTGGATTCTAAAAGGTTTTTTACGACCTCATAGCCCTTTTTCTCCAGACCCTCTTCCAAACCTTTCTCTAAGCCTTTCTTTATACCTCTCTCCATACCTTGCTCCATGCCTTGCTCCATGCCCTTCTCTAGCCCTTCTTCCATGCCCCTTTTCAACCCTTCTTTTTTAGCTCTTTCGAGTACCATTTCTTGTATGCCCATTGTCGTTTTATTTTCAGTTAACACTTCTAGTGCCTGTTCAAATTTATGATTATATTCCGGATCGGCAAACTTTACATATAACTGCAAAAATACCATTAGGTTATTTATTTTGTTTTTCGAGAATTGTCGCTGCAGCAGTTCTTTCGCCAGCGAATATTTCAATTCAAAAAGGCCAGCATCATCCATCTTTTTCTTTTTCAACGCCAGCAATACCGTAAGCACCACGATAGCAAAAGGATTATCACTATTGGTTAGCAGCTCTTCACGCTGATCAATAATCTTGTACGTATTGAAATGGAAACTGTTTTTTGTCCCCAAGTATTCATATTCGTACACATTAGGGCGAAAATTCAAGTTGGCATCCGTAAAAATTGCAATGGCCGTTATGGGAATACCGTACTTGTCCAAAATGCGATAGAAATAAGTAAACATGCGTTTAGCAAAGCCTTTATCATCATATCCTTGCACTTCTATATGCACTAATATACACTGCTCTTTGCCAGTTTTAGTATACACTTTCACAAGCTTGTCCACAAATTTTGGCGATTCCCCATTTTCGGTCGGGAACAATTGCTCTAATTCCTTATCCAAGAATTCAAATCCTTTTTCCATATCAAAAAGCTTGTCGGCATCCGGAAAAAAGAAGCGCAAAAAATCATCGAAGACGTTTTCCAAAATGCCTTTCCATAAAGTGTCGTCCCTTTTCATATTGACAAACCTAACTCTTTTATAGATGCTTGCATATCATCCTATTATAATTGCTTTCATCAATTTAGGAAAGAAATGCTTAAACAATTCATTATTTTGCACATACTTTTTTCCAAGCGTTTTCGTCCGCCATCCTGCATTTACCACCATGCCGCATCACTAGCTTTAAAACGTGGATTTCCCGTGGAAAAATGATTACTGTGAAGAGTGATCTTATAATTGGCAAAAAGGCTTGATTTTGTTACATTTGCCGATAGCAAAAAAACGTAAAACGAATCATCTCAACTTGCAGCGTTCCACGCTTTGCGAAACCGCTTGAATACTTTGTTCAAAAGAGTTGAAAGCACCGCAAAACCGGTATCAGCACTGCATTCACGGATGCCCAATAAAGTATAAGCTGTACAAGTGAGCGACATTATCAAAGCGCCGCTTGAACAAATGCTTGTCAATAAAAAAATTATACAGCAGCCTGCTGATCGGTAAACGAGCAAAGCAGACAGGTTCCAACAGCAATTATGAGCACAGAAAATCAAGAACAACAAACACAAGGCAGCTACGGCGCCGACAGTATCCAGGTGTTGGAAGGATTGGAAGCGGTTCGCAAGCGGCCCGCAATGTATATTGGCGATGTAGGCGTAAAAGGCCTTCACCACCTGGTGTACGAAGTAATGGACAACTCGATAGATGAAGCACTTGCGGGTTATTGCACCCATATCGAAGTAGTTATCAACGAGGATAACAGCATCACCGTGCAGGATGATGGCCGTGGTATCCCCACAGGCATGCATACCAAAGAGAACCGCAGCGCCTTGGAAGTAGTTATGACCGTTCTCCACGCAGGTGGTAAATTTGATAAAGGCAGTTACAAGGTATCCGGCGGTTTGCACGGGGTGGGTGTAAGTTGCGTTAATGCATTGAGTACCACGCTACATGTAACCGTTAATCGGGACGGCAAAACTTTTGAGCAAACCTATCACGAAGGCAAGCCCGAATACCCCGTTCGTGAAATCGGCTTGTCGGAAGAGCATGGTACAAGGGTTCAATTTTGGCCTGATGGTTCCATCTTCAATTCACTGATTTACAATAAAGAAATACTCGAAGGCCGCATACGCGAACTCAGTTACCTCAACAAGGGCATCCGCATCAGCATGACGGATCTTCGGGAGATAATGGACGATGGCCAGCCTTATAGCAAGGTGTTTTTTAGCGAAGGCGGTATCGTGGAGTTTGTAGAAATGCTAGATAAAGCTGCCAACCGTACCCCCATTCTTCCCAACATCATCTTTTGCGAAGCACGGGACGAAAAATCTGGTGTGGCCGTGGAAGTTGCCATGAGTTACAACACCGGTTATAGCGAACATATATTTAGTTACGTTAATAATATCAACACCATTGAAGGTGGTACACACGTGGCAGGTTTCCGCCGTAGTATTACCAGGGTATTTAAAAGCTACGGCGATAAGAACGGTTTGTTCGAAAAAGCAAAGGTAGAAATCGAAGGCGATGACTTTAGAGAAGGTCTTAGCAGCGTGATCAGTGTAAAAGTGCCTGAGCCGCAGTTTGAAGGTCAAACAAAAACCAAACTCGGTAATAGTGATGTAATGGGCGTGGTGGATAGCACCTTGAGCCGCACATTGGAAGCCTTTTTGGAAGAAAACCCGAGAGAGGCAAAGGTCATTATTCAAAAAGTAATTTTGGCTGCACAAGCCCGTGCCGCAGCCAAAAAAGCCCGTGAAATGGTGCAGCGCAAAAGCGTACTGAGCGGTGGTGGATTGCCTGGTAAACTAGCCGATTGTAGCGAAAAAGACCCGGAAAAATGCGAGTTGTTCTTGGTCGAAGGAGACTCGGCCGGTGGAACTGCCAAGCAGGGGCGCGACCGTAGCTACCAAGCCATTTTGCCGTTGCGTGGTAAAATCCTCAACGTAGAGAAAGCCATGGAGCACAAGATTTACGACAATGAGGAAATCCGTAATATGTTTACCGCTTTAGGTGTAAAGATGGGAACGCCAGAAGACCCTAAAGCATTGGACATCAGCAAACTACGCTACCATAAATTGGTTATCATGACCGATGCTGACGTGGATGGTAGCCACATTGCCACCTTGATACTCACCTTCATTTTCCGCTACATGAAAGAAATGGTGGAAAATGGTTATGTATATATTGCCCAACCGCCTTTGTACCTTGTGAAAAAAGGCAAGGAACAAGCTTATGCCTGGAACGATGTGCAACGCAAAGAGCTTACCGAAAAATTTGCCAACGGCAAAGAAGACAGCGTGAACATCCAACGTTATAAAGGTTTGGGAGAAATGAACGCCTCGCAGTTATGGGACACTACCATGAACCCCGAGTTCCGTTTACTGAAACAAGTAACCATCGAAAGTGCCGCCGAGGCCGACCGTGTATTCAGCATGCTCATGGGCGACGAAGTACCACCACGAAGGGAGTTCATTGAAACACATGCGAAATATGCAAAGATTGATGTGTAAATGAATTAAAAAGTAAAAATTCAAAAATATAAAGCCTAGGCATCTTAAGAGATTGCTTGGGCTTTTTTGTTATTATAATTTGGGCGTGCCACCGCTGGCCTTACACCCTGGAGTGCGGTGCTGTCTTAGGTTTTGGCCATCGGTGTCAGCCAGTCCCGATTTCAGAAGGCTCTCGGCAGTACTCCTCGCCGGCGACAAAACACCCAAGCTTCGCATCGTGGAACCCTACGCCGGCTGTGGGGTTACTGCTCCTGATCCCTCAAGCAGCAGGTGGGGCACCGTGCTATTTTATGCGATTTTGACCAATTGCAACTGGCCAAAAAAAACCTCGCCTTCCCTTCCAGCCCAACCGTTCCTTATTTAATGGCGTAAAAAATCTCCCATTAAAAACTAATCTTTCATAACTCTTCATGGGCGACGCCATTCTATGCATCCACGTTTTTTGCTACCTTGCCGACATGAAGAAGAAACTTTTTTTGCTTGACGCCATGGCTCTCATTTACCGTGCTTACTACGCTCTCATCCGTAGTCCACGCATTACCTCAAAGGGCCGCAATACGAACGCACAATTTGGATTTACCAATACTTTAATTGACATCATCAAAAAAGAAAACCCTACCCACTTGGCAGTGGCTTTCGATACGCATGCACCTACAGAAAGGCACACGGATTTTGCCGGTTACAAAGCCAATCGGCAGGAAGCACCAGAAGATTTGATGGCTTCTTTGCCCGATATCAAAAAAATTATCGAAGGCTTCAACCTGCCTGTGATCGAATGCGATGGCTTTGAGGCCGATGACGTAATAGGTGCTTTGGCGAAACGGGCTGAAATAGAAGGTTATCAAGTATTTATGGTTACGCCAGATAAAGATTATGGACAATTAGTATCGGAAAATATATTTATGTACAAGCCGCCTGCTTATGGTAACAAAGAAGAAATAATGGGAGTAAAAGAGGTGTGCGAAAAATGGGGCATCCAACGGGTAGAGCAAGTAATCGATATCCTTGGCTTGATGGGCGATGCCAGTGACAATATCCCTGGCATACCCGGTGTGGGCGAAAAGACCGCTGCTAAATTATTGGCCGAATACGATACGCTGGATAATGTTTTGGCCAATGCGGACAAGATAAAAGGCAGTTTGGGCGAAAAAATACGCAATGGAAAAGAACTGGCTATCATGAGCAAAAAGCTGGCTACCATTATCTTGGACGTACCCTGCGATTTTCATGAAGAAAACTTCCGCATAAAAGAGTATAACAAGCCAGCACTGGAAGAAATATTTACCGAATTGGAATTTAAAACCTTGGGCAAACGCATACTTGGCGACAATTTTAATGCGTACAACCCCGCAGACGTAGCTCCTGCAGCACCGACTGGGCCAAGCCAAATGGACTTGTTCGGCAACGTAGTAGAATCTGTTATCCAAGCCATTGCGCCAACGCCACCGGTAGAGGAGGAGAAGGTCGGCATGGTGGCCGATAAAAACATCAACAATACGCCACATAATTACATGCTGGTGGATACTGAAGAAGGCATCAGAGAATTGGTAGATAAATTAATATGCGAAAAGGAGATATGCTTTGATACAGAAACAACCAGCATCGATGCCAACAATTGCGAACTGGTGGGCCTAAGTTTTTCTATCAAACCAGGTGAGGGCTATTATATCCCTTGCCCGCCAGATTGGGATGAAACCTTGGACATATTGCACCTAGTTCAGCCTGTTTTTGATAAAGAAGATGTGGTATTGATTGGGCAAAATACTAAATATGATTTGTTGGTACTTAAATGGTACGGCGTGGAGCCAAAGGGGCGCATACATGATACCATGCTAGCGCACTATGTGATAGAGCCAGAAGGCAGGCGTGGCATGGATTTGCTGAGTGCGCAATACCTCGGTTACGAGCCTGTGCACATAGAAGAATTGATTGGTAAAAAAGGTAAAGGCCAAGGCACCATGCGGGATGTGGATCCCCAAAAAGTAAAAGAGTATGCGGCCGAGGATGCTGACATAACACTACAATTGAAGAATGTTTTTGAACCGCTGATCAAAAAAAGGGAAGTAGAAAAAGTATTGGAAGAAGTAGAAAACCCATTAGTAAAAGTGCTGACCGCCATGGAATTTGAAGGCATTAAAGTGGATGTAGCTTTTTTAAATGAATATTCCAAAATATTAGAAAAAGATGCACTTCAATTTGAGATGAGCGTGTTTGAGCAAGCGGGTGTGAAGTTCAATCTGGCATCGCCCAAACAACTGGGAGAAGTATTGTTCGAGAAAATGAAAATTGACCCAAAAGCCAAAAAAACCAAAACTGGACAGTACGCTACTGGAGAAGATGTACTGCAAAAGTTGGCCAAAGAAAACAAGATTGTGGATGATATTTTGGGCTTTCGCCAATTAACCAAATTACGATCGACCTATGTGGATGCATTACCAGTATTAATCAATAGCAAAACTGGACGGGTGCATACTTCTTACGGACAAGCCATAGCAGTAACCGGCCGATTAAGCAGCACTAATCCTAATTTGCAAAACATTCCTATACGTACGGAAAGGGGCAAGGAAATACGGAAAGCTTTTATACCTAGGGACGCCGACCATGTGCTGATGAGTGCGGATTACTCGCAGATCGAACTACGCATTGTAGCCGCCATCAGCGGTGACCCAAATATGTGCGACGCTTTCAAAAATGGCAAGGATATCCATACTGCTACTGCTGCAAAAGTATTTGGTGTGGAAGAAACCGAGGTGACTAGAGAGATGCGTTATCGGGCCAAAAGCGTAAATTTCGGCATCATTTACGGACAAGGCGCATTTGGCCTGGCAGAGAATTTGAGCATCAGCCGTGGGGAAGCGAAAACCATTATCGACAACTATAAATTGCAATTTCCAAATATTCAAAAATACATGGATGATACCATCAATTTTGCGAAGGAACATGGCTATGTAGAAACCTTGTTGGGTCGCAAGCGCTGGTTGCGGGACATCAACAGCAGTAATTTTACGGTTCGTGGTTTTGCGGAACGAAATGCCATCAACAGTCCTATCCAAGGCACGGCGGCCGACATGATAAAATTGGCCATGATCAAAATCCACAAAGAATTGGAAGGCTCTAATCTCCGCGGAAAAATGATTTTACAAGTGCATGATGAGTTGGTATTCGATGTGCCGAGAGACGAGGTTGAAATATTTAGACCTTTAATTTTATACTCTATGCAAACGGCCTTGGCCCTGCCAAACGATGTGCCAACAGATGCCGAAGTAGGGGTGGGAGACAATTGGTTAGAGGCGCATTGATAATTTGTGATGATGTTCTGGCAACGAGTGTTATATTGACTTAAAAGCATATGATTATGAAAAAGTTATTGTTTTAATGTTGTTTTTAAGCAGTATGTGTAAGGCATTTGCACAACAAGCAGATGACCGTGGTTATTACGTAAAAATAGGGCAGCAGGCACCAGAAGATTTTAAGTTGATGTTGCATAATGGAAAAACCACATCGCTAAAGGAGTTACGTGGGCAAGTTATCTTGTTGCAATTTACCGCCAGCTGGTGCAGCGTATGCAGGCAAGAAATGCCACACTTAGAAAAGGAGATATGGCAAGTGTATAAAGACAAAGGTTTTGCATTGATTGGCGTAGATAGGAACGAAGGGATGGATACTGTAAAACGTTTTGCGAAGCAAATGAAAATTACCTATCCCTTAGCGCTAGATCCGCAAGCAAATATTTTTGGACGCTTTGCAGATAAAGAAGCCGGCGTAACAAGAAATGTTTTGATTGACCGGAACGGAAAAATCGCTTTTTTGACAAGGCTTTACGATGCAGTGGAGTTTAAAGCGCTGAAGGCGAAAGTTGCAGCATTAATGAAATGATTTTACGAGAATAATAGGTCACATTTGAATAATATCTTGCATCGAAGCCTAAAACTTGGAGCTTTTAAAACCTAAACTTTTTGCCTCTTTCTAAAAAAATTACTGACTTCCTATTCGGCCTTCGTTTTCCTACTGCATTGCCAACGGATGTAGAAGTGCTTTTGCCTTTTGCTGAAAAAGATACCCGAACGGCTTGCGGTACATTCTACACAAAATATTACAACGATAACCAACCTCGCTACTGCATCATCGGCATTAACCCTGGCAGGCATGGAGGTGGGGTTACTGGCATTCCATTTACGGATCCTATCCGCTTGTTGAGTGCTTGCGATATAAAAAACGATTGGCAAAAAAAGCAAGAATTGTCCAGTGTATTTGTGTACGATGTTATCAAAGCTTTTGGAGGGCCAACCGCATTTTACAAACAATTTTATATTAGTTCAGTAAGTCCGTTGGGGTTTACAAAACATGGTAAAAACCTTAATTATTACGACGATAAAAAACTAGAAGCCAGCGTGAAATCTTTTGCGATAGCATGCTTGCACCAGCAACTTGGTTGGGGCTTGCACCGCACCACGGCTTTCTGCTTTGGCGAGGGTAAAAACTTTGGCTTTCTTAACAAGCTTAACCAAGAACATGGTTTTTTTGAAAAGTTGGTGCCGCTGCCACATCCTCGATTCATTATGCAATACAAGCTTAAGCAAAAAGAACAATATATTGATCGATACTTGACGGCATTTACAGCATTGTAAGCGTATCTACAAGTGAGGAAATTCATTGGGAGGTTTAGCGTAGTCGATTTTGGTATCGTTATAAACATGAATACTAGATGATGCTAAACGGTTATAGGGTTCGTAATGAGGTAGTTATAGGACTGTAGGAGCATTTATTAGCTAGTCAAATCCATTGCGGTTACCTTCGCAACCAATTATTTGTATATACATGACTTTTAAAGACCTCAACCTGAACGCTTCTTTGCTCAATGCACTGGACGATTTAGGCTATACCAAACCAACAACCATCCAGCAAAAAGTGTTTCCAGTCATGATGTCTGGCAAGGATGTGTGTGGTATTGCTCAAACCGGCACGGGTAAAACGTTTGCCTATCTGTTACCCGCTCTTCGCCAGTGGAAATTTACCAAGGACAAATCACCTTCCATATTGATTGTGGTGCCCACCCGGGAACTGGTAGCGCAGGTAGTGGATGCGGTAAAAGAATTGACAAAATATATGACCGTGGTAGTAGCTGGCGTATACGGTGGTGTAAACATCAACACCCAAAAAATTACCATGGAGAATGGGTTGGATGTGCTAGTGGCCACGCCCGGTCGCCTGTACGATTTAGCCCTCAGCGGCTCACTCAAATTAAAATCGGTAAAGAAATTGGTGGTCGATGAAGTAGATGAAATGTTGAATCTCGGTTTTCGTACCCAGCTAAAAAACATCTTGGATTTATTGCCGCCTAAACGTCAAAACTTGATGTTTTCGGCTACCATGACGGACGAGGTGGAAGCCTTGATGAATATTTATTTTAGTGATCCTGTTCGTGTCGAAGCTGCACCAAATGGAACGCCTTTAGAAAATATAAGTCAAACAGCTTATGAGGTGCCCAACTTTTATACCAAGGTAAATTTATTAGGATTGATGTTGTCCGAAAACAAGGACATCACGAAAGGACTGGTTTTTGTGGGAACCAAAAAATTGGCCGATGAATTATATGAAGAACTGGAGCCTAAATTTCCAGGTACGGTGGGCGTTATCCATAGCAATAAGGAACAGAACCATCGTTTCAACACCGTGAACCAATTTCAGAATGGCACCTACCGCTTTATTATAGCCACAGATATTATTGCACGTGGCCTGGATATTTCCGAAGTAACGCATGTTATTAATTTCGATACGCCAGAAGTGCCGGAGAATTATATACACCGCATTGGTCGTACGGGTAGGGCCGATAAAAAAGGGATATCGATCACCTTCATCACCGAAAAAGAAAAGGAAGCGCAGGCAAGAATCGAAGCTTTGATGAACTATCAGATTCCTATTACTCCGCTGCCAGAAAACCTGGTGATTTCCAATGTGCTTACGGAAGACGAAAAGCCAAAGGTGTATATGAAGATTATTCAAGTGAAAGTGCCGTTCCGGGAAACTCCGGGGCCAGCTTTCCATGAAAAATCTGCCAAGAACAGCAAGGTAAATTTTACCACCAGCCGAAAGGACAAGATGATGAAAAAATATGGCAAACCTAAGACAAGGGGTCAGAAAAAGAAATAATTTATATTATTAAATGATGATGCACAGGTCTTTAGCTTGTGCATTTTTTTTAGATTTTTTTTGATGGCCATTGAAGGTGAATGTGCGACCGAAGTGGCGATAGTCTATCCCGATTTTGCATCGGGACTCCGTTCAAGTTCGGTTTTCATAGGGTTTTAGGTTTCCTCCAACCGCTCGGCGTTTGAGCCGAATGTCATTCTCTACAGATTTGCATGGCCCAATTCCATGCTTCTTTCATTATTCTCAAACCGTGTGCCAGTACACCAAAAATAAATATGCAGGCAAGTACAGATTTGCCTTCGATTCAATAACATTGCAAGCAATAAAAAAACATTCTCATGGAGCAGGAACAATGGATTAAAATGGCCAATTGTATTTTTGAACTAGAAAAAAAACTGCAGCAGAAAGATAATGGCCCTGGTATTCAAAGACTGATAGATAAAATGAAAACCGTTTTAAACGAAACTGGACTGTTGATTTTGGATCCAGTAGGAGAGTCGTTCAGCGAAACACGTACGGATGTAGAAGCTACCATTACCAACGCATCCAAGGGAAGTATGAAAATTACAGATGTACTAAAGCCAGTGATTTACGCCACTGAATTGGGTAAAAATGTTTTGGTGCAAAGAGGTGTAGTACTGGTAGGCTAATTTATTAATTTGTACGGAAGATGAAACATGGATTCATTTTAAGCATGATGGATTAATCTTTTGAGTTAGATATATCGATTTATTTTTTTACCTTATTGCCAACAGTTTTGCCAAAGGCAATACAAAAACATATAGAAATCGTATTATTTAAAATGGTTCGATTTTATATCAATACTTTTAAAACATGTCTGCTACAATAAATTTCGCCATTGATCTTGGCACTACCAATTCTCTTATTGCCCGGTCGGGCAAAACTGGCATCGAAATTTTTCGTAACCCTGCAGGTATGAAAGAGACCTTGCCTAGCGTGGTTGCCTTTCGTAAAGAACGCATCCTTATTGGTGACAAGGCTAGAGAGCACGTGGATAAAGACCCGCAAAATGTATTTGCCTCTTTTAAACGGAAAATGGGAACTGGCGAGAGCTTTTTTGTAGCCAACAACACGGATTTTAAAACGCCCATCGAGCTGAGCAGCATGGTATTAAGGGAGCTAAAAAACTTTATATACAGTGGCGAGAATCCAAGTAGTGTAGTCATTACTATTCCTGCATCGTTCGATACGATCCAAAGCAATGCTACCAAAGAAGCTGGCTATCTTGCTGGCTTCAACGAAGTAGTGCTTTTGCAAGAGCCCATTGCTGCTAGCCTTGCATTTGCAAATAAAGCTGGTGAAGAAGATACGGCCGGCCATTGGCTGGTGTACGATTTAGGTGGTGGTACGTTCGATGTGGCGTTGGTTTCTATCGATGAAGATGAGATGAAAGTAACCGATCACGAAGGCGATAATTTTTTGGGCGGTCTGGATTTTGATCATTTGCTCGTCATGCAAATCATTGTTCCTCACCTGCAGCAGCAATATGGTTTATCTAATGTAGAAGAGGAGATGCGGAGCGCAAAAGGCATTTACAATAAATTATATTATCAATTGTTGTACAAAGCTGAGGAAGCGAAGATTGCTTTGAGCAAGCAACCCAGTGCAGATGTGGAATTTGAATTTACAGATGAACATGACGAGGAACACGAAGTGTTTTTTACCATACAAAGAAGCGAGTTCGAAGCGGTGATCAAAGAAAAGATTGATTACTCGGTGGACTTTATGGAAAAATTGCTGCAACGTAATATATTAACAAAGAATGATATTAAAGAAGTGGTGCTGGTAGGGGGGAGTACGTATATCCCACTCGTTCGGGAAACAATCCAGCACCGGTTGGGTATTACTGTAAATTGTAGCGTTGACCCTACCACCGCTGTAGTGGTTGGCGCCGCCTATTATGCTGGTACCAAAACGAAACAATTTTCTGACGAGGTTAGTACGGACACTGGCAAAACAGTCGAACCTGTTGTTGGTAAGGCTTCTTCCATCACTGTAAAAATGGCTTATCAAAAAACAAGTAGAGAAAAAGAAGAATATTTTACGGCAGCCATATCCAATGCACCAAGCGGAACCACCTATCGTATCACAAGGGAAGATGGTGGCTACGATAGCGGCATAAAACCGGCCACGGAACGCATTAGCGAAATGCTGCACCTGTTGCCCAATTCACTCAATATTTTTAAGCTTCGTTTTTTCGATGCACAGCAGCAAGCCTTGGCCGTAGATGCGCCAGATCTGCAAATCGTTCAAGGTAAGTTTTCCATCTACGGACAGCCCTTGCCAAACGACATTTGTTTGGAAGTAGATGACGTGCATACCAACACAACACACCTCGAAGTTATATTTGAAAAAAATGCATTATTGCCCATCAAGCGTACCATTACCAAAACGCTTAGCCGTACCATAAGCAAGGGTAGCAGTGATCAATTGGTCATCAATGTGCTGGAAGGCAGCCGGTATGCGTCGCCCCAAAGTAATTTGCCCATCGGCATCATTTCCATTAAAGGCAAAGACCTTACCACAGACTTGGTGAAAGGTTGCGATGTCGATTTGACCTTTGAGATAAGTGAAAGCAGGGATATTACAATTGAAGCGTATGTAAGCTTACTGGATCAAGAATATAAACAAGCTTTTAGCCCAAGCAGCCGTACCGTAAATATCGATCGATTAAGAGAAGAGGTAGATTACCTTTCCCGCACGGGCGAAAGGAACATGAAAAAACTTATAGAAAAGGAAAAGTATGAAGAAAGTGCCGTGATGCAGTCGGCTTTGGATAAATTAAAAGATATTCTTAAAAAGCTTTCCAAACTTAAAGCAGATGATGTTACCGATGTGAAGTATCAGCTGGACGAAGAAAAAAGAAAGCTGGCGCAGCTCGTAGATGCGGCAGGCAAAGATGATAGAATCCTTGAACTGAAGGAGGATTATTACGCTGCCAAAGAAAGCTGCTTGTATTATTTGAATGAAGCAAACAATGCCATCCTGCTAAAACGTTTTGAGCAGGTTACCAGTGGGGAAAACGAATGGCTTACGGCCGATAGTGCGGCTACCATAAAACGTAAAGTGGCAGAACTAAGTAATCTCAGTTGGGAAATACGGCGCAAGGATATTAGTTACGTAATATATTTATACATGTACTATGCCACCAAGGATAATGCCGCTTACAAGGATGCCAAAAAAGCAGAACAATTAAAAAAACGGGGCGATGAAGCATTGGAACGAAAGAACCCGGATGAGATACTTGCCATTATATATCAATTGTATGATATGTTAATAGATAAGGATCATGATGAGATGATTAAAGGAACCGGGCTAAGAGGATAGCCCCTTAGTTTAACTCTTATGGGCGGCACATGTTACCTGCTACTTAGTCCGTAATCAACCCGATCATACGTGCCATCCCATATCCTTAGGTGGCCGATACTACCTTTTTCTGGAGAGACGGTTTGCGTAAATGGGCTATTAAGAAAGTGTGTATTGGCATACGTTTTCCGTGTAAACATTCCTTTTATCATAACGGTATCCGACTGGCCAAGTTTAAGCGGAAAGCCGGGGCCTTCCTTAAAGTTTTGGCCAATGTACATATAGATTTTATTATCTCCTTCAGCCAATGATACAATTGATTTCTCGCCTGCTTTTACATATATACTAAAAACCTTGTTCCTATTGCTCATAAAAAAGATGCCATCCATTGTGCTCTCGTTTTCGATACGGAATGGGTGTTCTGGTATCTGAAGTCCCGATTCGGAAAATATGTTATTTGACCATACGTATTTATAGGGATCCGCACCTGTTCGAAGATTCTTGGTTTTCATGTTGAGCGTGTCTGAAGCAGCACGCATAATAGCATCCATAAAACTGTTCAATCCTCCTATCTTGCTGTCGGCAATCTGCTCAAAACTCTCGGACGACAACGCTGCTAACGAATCGAGCAAAGTAGAATTGTATTTTTGAGGCGAATAATTATAGCTTGGAAAATCATAAGAACTTTTGGTACTTCCACCACCACAAGACATCGCCATCCTAAAAACAAAAACTAGAATAGCAACCACTGCCGTCCAGGGAATATTACCCGAACTTTTGGAACTACTTTGGCCATGGCTTGCTTCAAGCAAGAGGCCTTCCATTTCATCATGTTTTTTTTGTATGCTATCTTTCGAATATTCTGATACGGCTAATAATTTCGCATTTAATAGTGTTTCGGTAGCATAGTGTTGGTTGCCAAGGTTTCTGGTGTTGAACACGGCTATCAGCAGTTCCATCATGTGAAATGCATATTCATCCCGAAAGCTGCTAAATCGTTCTTCGGGTAAGCTCAACATCATGTTAATTAATCGGTAATCGCAAAGTCTTTCGGATTCGGTTACAAAGTCATATCTCAACCTTGCCTGGTCGTTAGTTAACAGCGCTTTTACTTCATCCAGTTTCCGTTCGAACGACGCTTCTATCTTGCTCCAAGCCATGTCTTCATGCTTAAAATCCATAAGCTTTTTGGCAGATAAGAGATGATCCCAACTGTCGGTATCTTGTTTTTTTATAAACGTATCAGCAAACTGAACAAAGGATTGATAATAATAAGGACTGATCCAAGAAATGAACGCTAGGTCATCGTGTAATGGATTCGGATTTGTATTAGATTTTTTTCGTATAATAGATTTTCCCTCCAAAAAGTCTATCAGGTTTTGGTCGGATGCTACAGCCACATGGAACCGAAAGTCGCTCGTTTCACCTAGCCTTTCGAACAGTTGCAGGATGTCATTTTTGGATAGTTCCTTTCCTTTGATTTGAACGGTAGTAGTGCCAGCCAATTCCAGTTCGGCCAGCATTTTTTTCTTTGCCAGCAACAGGTCTTTTTTATCATAGGTGGACGAGACGGGCAAGTCCATCATTAAAATTGGAGATACGTATCGCACAGGTAGTAATGGTTTACTCCACGAAATACGTCAATTTTTATACATGAGCGATTGTATATGAAAATTTAGGTAGATAAGCACGGTAAAAGAACCATTCTAAGCTGTCTTTTTATCACTATTGATTTTTTTTGGGCTTGATATCCATTCTAATTTAACCCTCGTAACGTTTAAATAATTGGATAGGTTTTTGGGCACCCGGGCGGGCTTTTCATTCCAAGTCCTCGCCGCCGATAGTTAAACCCTAGCTATCGCAATGCCGAAACCGTACGGCGGCTGTGGGCTTTTCCCTTCAATCCCTGGTGCAGCTCCGCCGTAAGCGTTTGTCTTTACAGTCACTCATTAATTTTTGCGTTGCTCACCATAACGCCACCGCCGATGACAGACTGCCAACAAGCAAGTCCATCATCGGCGGTACGCCAAAAACTTTATTATTTACCAAGCGCTGGCTTGATCGAGCAATTGGATATCGGTCGTTTCCAATTTCAGGTCGGCCGCTGTTACAAAGTCATCGAGCTGCGCAATTTTGGTAGCGCTAGCAATAGGCGCAACAACGGCCGGCCTACTCATCAACCAAGCTAGCGAAACACTGGCCGGAGTTAATGAATATTTGGCAGCCACTTCATCTAACGCATGCAAAATGCTGAATCCTTTTTGCGTAAGGTATTTGCTTACGCCGCCGCCCCGAACACTTTTGCCAAGGTCGGCCTCACTGCGATATTTGCCTGTTAAAAAGCCACTGGCCAATGAGTAATATGAAATCACGCCAATATTATTATCTACGCATATTTGTTGTAGTTCTTTTTCAAAATCTGCTCGATCGTACAAGTTGTAGCCGGGCTGGAAAGTTTGGTAAATAGGCAGTTGAAATGTATTGCTTGCTTCTAGCGAAGCTTTTAGCCTAGCGGGTGTTAAGTTGCTTGCCCCAATCCATTTTACTTTTCCATCAGCAACCAATTGTCCATACGCTTCTAAGGTTTCTTCAACAGGCGTTGTATCATCGTCCCAATGGGTTTGGTACAGGTCGATATAATCCGTTTGCAATCGCCGTAACGAATCTTCCACTGCTTTTAGGATATAAGCTTTGGTAAGGTCTTTTTTTCCTAGGCCCATGTCTGCCCCAACTTTTGTGGCTATCACAACCTTGCTCCGGTTGTTGCGAGATTTCATCCAATTGCCAATAATCGTTTCCGATTCACCACCCGTGTTGCCCGGTTTCCAGCGGGAGTAAACATCGGCTGTATCTATCAGGTTAAAACCCTTGTCCACAAACGTATCCAGCAAGTCGAACGATGTTTTTTCGTCAATCGTCCAGCCAAAGACATTGCCACCAAAAGCAATGGGTGAAACACTTAGATCCGTTTTTCCCAGTTGTCTATATTCCATAAATATTGTTATTAATAATTATTGAATTTGTGTGAATTGCACCTTAAAATGAGTCCTAATTATTATTTCTTTGCTCTTTCATATTGTTTTGCCCAAGTAATATCGTCGTTCAATTCTCCAGCAGCC
>Ga0247739_10000178_pt1 | contig 21697 bp, 18 predicted proteins | sample UWRJL058202B2_FD_180943 | JGI IMG/M metagenome (GOLD analysis project Ga0247739, IMG submission 180943) | Plant litter microbial communities from Arlington Agricultural Research Station in Wisconsin, United States - UWRJ-L058-202B-2 | ecosystem: Environmental > Terrestrial > Plant litter >...
ACACAACAGCGTGGACACCAAAGGCAGCACCAAGCTCAAAAGGTTTTTGGCTTTTGCTGGTCCTGCCTATTTGGTAAGCGTTGGTTATATGGATCCTGGCAACTGGGCCACCGACCTTGCAGGCGGCAGTAAATATGGATATGCATTAATATGGGTTTTATTAATGAGCAATTTGATGGCCTTGCTGTTACAAAGCCTTTCTGCAAGGTTGGGTATCGTCCGCAGGCGGGATTTGGCACAGGCCAACCGGGAAACATATCCCAAATACATCAACGTTTGTTTGTATGTGCTGGCAGAAATAGCCATCGCTGCATGCGACCTTGCTGAAGTATTGGGCATGGCCATCGGTATCCATTTGCTCACCGGCATGCCCATATTGTGGGGCGTATTGATTACCATTTTAGATACTTTTTTACTCCTGATATTACAGCGGCTGGGCATGCGGAAGATGGAAGCATTCATCATCGGTCTCATCTTCGTTATCGGTCTTTGTTTTTTGATCAACATCGTGCTGGCACACCCTAATTTGTACGAAGTGGTCAAAGGATTGATACCGTCTTTTCCAGATGCCAAGGAACTGTATGCAGCCAAAGGCATCAACGCCCCATTGCCTACCGAAACGGCACTCTATCTAGCCATAGGCATTATTGGTGCTACCGTTATGCCACACAATCTTTATCTGCATAGCGCCTTGGTGCAAACCAGAAAAATAGGCACAGATGCCACCAGCATCAAGCAGGCATTAAAAAACAATTTTTTCGATAGCGCCATCGCACTCAATCTTGCCTTTTTTGTCAATGCTGCCATCCTTGTTTTGGCCGCCACGGTTTTCTTTACCACCGGTCGTACAGAAGTAGCTAAAATAGAAGACGCTCATCAGTTGTTGGAAGGCTCGTTGGGTAGTCATTGGGCACCAAAACTATTTGCGATTGCCTTGATTGCCGCAGGCCAAAGCAGCACCATCACAGGCACCTTGGCTGGACAAATCATTATGGAAGGTTATCTGCGTTTGCGTATGAACCCATGGGTAAGGCGCCTGCTTACCCGTATGCTAGCCATCATTCCTGCGGTGTTGGTCATCTTGATTTACGGCGATGAAAAACTGGATACGCTCTTGATTTTTAGTCAGGTGATATTGAGCATGCAATTGGGTTTCGCCATTATACCGTTGATCCATTTCGTGAGCGATAAAAACAAGATGGGGGAGTTTGCCATAAAGCCCTGGACAAAAATCTTTAGTTGGTTGATAGCCGGTATCTTAGTTTATTTGAATATAAAAATGCTGGGCGAACAAGCATCGGAATTGTTCAAGTTACCTGGGCACACCATCGGCAAAGTAGCCATTATTGCAGGCTCGTCATTTTTAGGAGGCTTGCTTTTATATGTAATTGTTTTTCCATGGCTTAAAAAATTAGGACGACAATTACCCAACCTACACAGGCCCATGCCCGAGCTCAAAAGCCTCACCGTACCGAAATTTAATCGAGTGGCCGTAGCATTGGACTTCACCGAAGGGGATGAAAAAATAATTGCCTACGCCTTGAGCCAAGGACAAGAAGGCACCCGATACACCCTTATCCATATCGTGGAAAGTGCTGCCTCTCGTTTATTGGGCGCTTCAGCCGATGATTTCGAGACAGCGCAAGATGGCGAAAGGTTATTGCAATACGCCGAGCAGCTCAATGAGCGTGGCTTCAATGCTGTGCCCAAGCTTGGTTTCCGGAACCGGGTAGAAGAAATTGTACGACTGGTAAAAGAAAACGAAACCGATTTGCTAGTCATAGGCAGCCACGGCCACAGCGGCCTCAAAGACTACTGGCACGGCGAAACCATCGACAAAGTAAGACACGAAGTGAAAGTGCCGATGTTGATTGTGAATCTTTGATAACTCTCAACTAATCTTCCCGCTTCCCATGCCATTGAGGTTGTCGCCGCTCCTTACTTGCTGTTCAAAGGTTTTGCTTTCGCCCTTTGATATGCTGAGACTCTTCCAATCTTGGTTCCGGATCATTTTTGCAATCAAGACGATTTGGCCAACGTGATATGGATAGTGCGCCAACTGTCGGAGAATAGCATCGTATACAAAAAGCTTTTCCGAACGGATACTGATTTCCTTTGTCAGGTCTTCAGGTTTTAGCGACTCCAAGGTATTCAATAAGGTAGACCAGCCTGTTTCCCAAAAATCGAGGAGGTCTCTTTTCGTCAAATCCATCGGTTCGAATTCCGCATCTCTTTTACGCCAAGGTTTTTCACCATCTTCTGTTAAAAAATCGGTGAACCTGCTCATCATGTTGCCATATAAATGTTGCAGGATAAGGGCAATGCTGTTGCTTTCGCTACTAGGCCGAAAGTGCATATCAGCCTCAGGCAATTGCTCGAAGCTTTGGTCACCTAATTTTTTATAATATTTAAAACGGCCAATGATATCGCTTAGAAAATTTGTAAGTTCCATGGTTCTTAAATAATGGTAGGTAAAAGATAGGACGAAAGTAATGAGCATACGTTTTCATCGCATCATTTTAAAATAGAATTCGGACAGGATTTGCGTGTGTACGATGACGACGTGAACACAAGTCATCCATGCTTTCGCAAAAAGCCTTTATTTTACAATAGGCTTAGCGCATATCGCCTGTTTTTGCAAACACTTCTTATGTAAAGCATGGAGTTGGGTAAATATAAATCTATCAATGTATGAATCAGAAACCGGTCGTGTTAGAAAAGCAGAATCTGCATCCTAGAAATCTGCATCGGTCGAGGTATGATTTTAAAGCATTGATTGGAAGCAATCCACAACTGGGGCCATTTGTAGCCGTTAATCAATATAGAAACGAATCGATAGACTTTGCCAATCCTGCGGCGGTAAAAGCTTTGAACAAGGCTATTTTAAAGCATTTTTATAAGATAAACGATTGGGATATACCAGCTGGATATTTGTGTCCGCCCATACCCGGAAGAGCAGATTACATCCATTACTTGGCCGATTTATTAGCAGGTGATACTGCAAAACTTCCCAAAGGAGCCAATATTGTAGGGTTAGACATTGGCGTTGGTGCAAACTGTGTATATCCTATTATCGGGCATCAATCTTATGGCTGGCGTTTTGTAGGCTCGGATATCGACAAGAAAGCAATAGCATCGGCACAGCGAATCGTTGATTTAAATACCACTTTAAAACCCTTTATCGAATGCAGATTACAACAGGATACTTCGCATATTTTTAAGGGAATCGTAGAATCGTCTGATCGTTTTGATTTTACCATGTGCAATCCGCCCTTCCATGCTTCTTTGGCAGAAGCTACGGCCGGAACCAAACGTAAACTGACCAACCTCGGATTGAACAAAAAAGCACAGAAGGTTGATTTGAATTTTGGTGGTCAGCAGTCGGAGTTGTGGTGTGTTGGTGGCGAAAAAACCTTTATTAGCAAGATGATTGAGCAAAGTGTCGAGATGGGTGGCCAGTGCTTGTGGTTTACAAGCTTGGTATCTAAAAGTGCTACGCTGCCTGTTTTATATCAGGTATTGAAACGTGTAAAAGCGGTAGAAGTAAAAACAATCGAGATGTCGCAAGGCCAAAAGCAAAGTCGTTTTATAGCCTGGACATTTTTGAGCGCTGAGCAGCAACAGGCATGGAAAAGAGCCGTTGGGCCAAGTAGAAAATGAATGTAGTATTGCTGCACAAAGTGCCAACAAACGCCTGCTACATCAATAATATTTACTTCTTTTCCGTAAGGTTGTTGTAAGATATTGCTGACTTTAATGCCGTATTTTTCGGGCAATTGTTTTGCGATCACATCAGCCCTGAACGCTTCCACGTCATCTACTTTTACGCTCAGCATCAGGTTTTCTGCAAATGCTTTTACATCATATTTCTGTAATATAAATTTGCAACCATCTTTTTCAAGGCCTGCATAATCGCCAGCATCCCAGTTTATTTGGAAACCCAATTCCTGAAAAAATAGTTTCGATTTTTCAAAGTCGCTACCCGACGGAACAAAAGTTTCGATAGATAAAATTTTCATATATGTTATGTTTTATGGGTGCAATTCTTTTTAAATATTGATTTGTTATTTTTTATTGACCTTGTAATTGACGATTAAATTCTATGAGCATCGTTTGCAGATCACTCATTTCGAACAAAGGTAAAGTGGCCGCCACATCATCTACATCGTGGTAATATTTTCTTTTTCCTAATGTATAAATGAAGAATGATGGAACACCTTTTTCGGTAAACCAGTAATGATCGCTGTTGGCGGCCTTGCCTCGGCTACCAACGGTCATCAGGTATTTGCCTTTGTCGTTTATCTGTTGCAGCCTCTGGAAATCCGCAGGGAACTCTGTTGCATTTACAACGGTTACGCCTTCTTCGCCATTGCCCATTAAATCCAAATTGGTTAAAAAACGTATTTTTTTGATGTCGATAGGCGAGTGGTTGATAAAATATTTGGAGCCTAGCAAACCAGCCTCTTCACCTGCAAAAGCAATGAACAAAACCGAGTAGCGTTGCGGGTGCGCACTATAATATTGCGCCAAACTTAATATGAGTGCTACGCCACTTGCGTTATCATTGGCGCCGGCGAAATAAACGTCTTTGCCCATGGCACCAAGATGGTCGTAATGAGCAGTGAACACCAAGAAAGAATCTGGTTTTTCGGTGCCTTTGAAAAATGCGGCAACATTATTGGCATCAAACGATTTAATAAGTTTGGCCTCGACTACAGTACTAAACTCACTCGGGGTGGCTTTAATAGCTGATTTTAATATTTTAAAAGAAGTAAAATCTTCCTGTTTATTGTCTACATCCCAAGTAAGCTTATCTACCAAGGTTATAATAATTCTTTTGTCCGAATTGATAAAGGTGACGCTATCTTTTTTAACCAACTCGCCGCTTGCTTTGTTGGATCGGCTGTCGTTACCCACAATGAAATCGCTACCAGGTCTGAGTTGATTGCCGTTGATGGAAAGAGAAACCATGCCCGGAAAAGTATTGACCGGATAATCAAAATGCTGCTGGAACTTTTTTGAAAATAGGGGAGAAGCGTTCAAAGTCTTGAATTCTTGTTCGATATAGTCGGCCGCTTTTTGCATGCCATCGTTGATATAACCTCTACCCAAAAAGTATGGCGATGACAAGGTATCCACTACTTTTTTAGCATACAGGCTATCGGTGGCTTTGCCGTAAAAAGAAATGCCAATAAAAATAATGGATAGGAAAAAAGCCCGCATAGTGGATTGTTTTGCAAGCAATATATATCTTTTTTGTTGTGAAGCGAGATGCGTAGAAGCGCATAGCAGCAACGCAGATGATAAACACGTCCTGTAAGGTAGCATGCTCATAAACTTTAAAATACTTATATTGATTAATCGGTTGTGCTTCTTCTTTTTCTCTTAATACAAAAGAAGCAACGAAAAGCAAGGCTGCGGAATAAATGGGCTAATGTTTGAGATGCTTGCAATAAATAACTATAGCAATCCATGATGCTCGTGCAATCTCTTTACTCTCAAAATGCTCTTAAATCATGGTTCAGACATACTGGTGTGGACGAAAAAAGTGGCATGGTGACTGCCTCAACTGCGTGAAGGATTGAGAGCAGTAGCCCGTAAAGCGGCGTAAACTCTTCCATTGCGAAGCTTAGGTAGTTTGTCGCCGCTGCGGACTACTGCCAAAAGCCTGACACCGATGGCCGCCATTAAAGAAACATTCCATCCGCAGAGACCAAGGCCAGCGGTGGCACGCCCAAAAAATGGCTTTGCCAAAACTCAGTCATTGATATTGTTTTATTGCCGAAAAGTCGGTAAGGCGAAAGAGAAAAAATCCCAATGCAAGCTTTCCGTCCTCCCGCCTTCCCGGCCAATTAAAAGCTAACCCGTTACAAGATTATCCGTAGCCAAATCCATTGATAATAAGCGGTGGCACGCCCAAAAAATGCTTGCCAAAATCAATCATTTGGTATTATTTTATTGCCGAAAAGTCGGTAAGGCGAAAAAGAAAAAAATCTCAATGCTGGCTTTCCGTCCTCCCGCCTTCCCGGCCAATTTAAAGCCAACCCGTTACAAGATTATCCGCAGCCATGTCCATTGATAATAAGCGATGGCACGCCCAAAATGCTTGCCAAAACTCAATCGTCTGGTATTGTTTTATTGCCGAAAAGTCGGTAAGGCGAAAAAGAAAAAAATTTCAATGCTGGCTTTCCGTCCTCCCGCCTTCCCGGCCAATTAAAAGCCAACCCGTTACAAGATTATCCGCAGCCATGTCCATTGATAATAACACCCTTACCTTCGCTTGCTCATGAAACATCTCAAAGTTTTACGCAAATATTTTTGGAAATATCGGGTGCGGTTAGTGGCCGGACTCTTTTTTATAACGGTATCAAATTATTTCAGTGTGCTGCCTCCACAACTAACCAGTTTTGTGGTGGAAAAGGTGCAAAATATACTGCAACATACACCCACAGCCGTAGTACGACCGCAAACCGACGGCCTCGTGAATTGGTTCGTGGAGTGGACGAACAATTGGAAATCCTTGTCCACAGCAGGCATTGTTGCGCTTTGTGGATTGGCCATTTTACTGCTCGCACTTATCCGTGGATTATTCATGTTTTTTATGCGGCAAACGATTATTGTGATGAGCAGGCATGTAGAGTTTGACCAAAAAAACGAGGTGTACGAACATTATCAAAAGTTAGATACACAATTTTATAAAACCCATAGCACCGGCGATTTGATGAACCGCATTTCGGAAGATGTGAGCAGGGTTCGGATGTATGCGGGGCCGGCCATCATGTATCTTTTCAATTTGATTACCACCATTATTTTTTGTGTGGTAAACATGCTGGCAAGCGATGTGAAACTGACGCTGTATGTGCTGGCACCCTTGCCCATACTGGCTTTCACCATTTATTATGTCAATACCATTATCCACCGCAAGAGCGAAAAAATACAAGGATTGCTGAGCGACCTGACCACCAATGCACAACAATCGTATAGCGGCATCCGGGTAATCAAAAGTTATGTGCAGGAGAAAGCCATGCTCGATTTTTTTGAGAAAAACAGCGATGACTACCGCAAGAATGCCATTGGTTTGGCGAAAGTGGAATCCGTTTATTTTCCGTCGATGACCTTACTGATCGGCATTAGCACTTTGCTTACCATTATGATTGGCGGCGTTTTTATACATGAAAATAATGCAGCGATTGCTGCCGGGCTTGCACAGCCACACCCAGGCGTAAATGCAGGCGTGATGGTAGCCTTTATCATGTACATTACCATGCTTACCTTCCCCGTAAGTGCCATTGGTTGGGTAGCCAGCATGATTCAAAGGGCTTCTGCTTCGCAAAAGCGCATCAATGAATTTTTGCAGACCCGGCCAAATATAGAATCTCCCGCTGTGGCCAACCAAACGGCCTTGCAAGGGCACATCACATTTAAGGACCTATCGTTCACGTATCCACATACGGGCATCCAGGCATTGAAACATATACAGCTCGATATATTGCCCGGCCAGCGCATAGCGGTCATTGGTAAAACGGGTAGCGGAAAAAGCACCATTGCACAGCTGCTCCTACGCACGTACGATGCCAGCTCGGGCAGCCTCGAACTGGACGGAACCGCCATCCAACAATTCGACCTGCAAGCGTTGCGCAAACAGGTCAGTTATGTGCCGCAAGATGTGTTTCTTTTTAGCGATACGGTGGAGAACAACATCAAGTTCGGCAATGAAAAAGCGAGTCATGAACAAGCCGTTACCGCTGCGCAAATGGCGAGCGTGGCCTCAGAAATAGACCGTTTTGAACTCGGCTACCAAACCGTGGTAGGAGAGCGGGGCGTAACCCTCAGCGGTGGACAAAAGCAGCGGCTGTCGATAGCCCGAGCGCTGCTGAAACCTAGTCCCATCGTAATATTCGACGACTGCCTGAGCGCCGTGGATGCCCGCACCGAAAAGGAAGTCCTTAAAAACCTCGACCAACAATTGAAAGGCAAAACCGCCATCATCATCACCCACCGCATTTTCTCGCTGCTCAATTTCGATAATATCATCGTACTGGAAGATGGCCAAATAGTAGAAACCGGCACCCACGATAGCCTGATGGCATTGAATGGTACGTACGCAGAGCTGTACAATCTGCAGCAGGAAGAAGAGTCTGTGGATGTGAAGTGAGTTTTTTTGTCTGAACTGTGATTTTAAGTGATTATTATGAAGGACATGAACATTGACGCACAACTCACAAATCAAATAAATCCTGATTCAGACAACCTTTTTGTCTGAACTGTGATTTTAAGGGATTTTTTTGAAAGACATGAACATTGCCGCACAACTCACAAATCGAATAAACCCTGATTCAGACAATCTATTTCGTCTAAACTGTGATTGAAGTGATTATTATGAAGGACATGAACATTGCCCCAGATTATACAAATCACATAAATCAAAAAATCATAGTTCAGATAACCTATTTGTCTGAACTGTGATTAAGGATTATTATGAAGGACATGAACATTGCCCTAATTCATACAAATCACCGTTCAGACAATCTATTTGTCTGAACGGTGATTAAGGTGATTATTATGAAGGACATGAACGTTGCTCCAAATCATATAAATCACATAAATCAAAAAAATCACAGTTCAGACAACCTATTTGTCTGAACTGTGATGAAAATGATTATTATGAAGGACATGAACATTGCCCCAATTCATACAAATCGCATAAATCAAAAAAATCACAGTTCAGACAGTCTATTTGTCTGAATTGTGATGAATGTGATTATTATGAAGGACATGAACATTGCTCCAATCATACAAATCACATAAATCAAAAAAATCACAGTTCAGACAACCTATTTGTCTGAACTGTGATGAATGTGATTATCATGAAGGACATGAACATTGCCCCAATTCATACAAATCGCATAAATCAAAAAAATCATAGTTCAGACAACCTTTTTGTATGAACTATGATGAATGTGATTTATCATGAAGGACATGAACATTGCCCTAAATCATACAAATCACATAAATCAAAAAAATCACAGTTCAGACAACCCATTTCGTCTGAACTGTGATGAATGTGATTATCATGAAGGACATGAACACTGCCCTAATTCATACAAATCACATAAATCAAAAAAATCACAGTTCAGACAACCTATTTGTCTGAACTGTGATGAAAGTGATTATTATGAAAGACATGAACATTGCTCCAAATTCATACAAATCACATAAATCATAAAAATCATAGTTCAGACTAAAGAATCATTTTTTATCTTTCCCAAATCATGAAAAACCTCTTTTTCCTACTCCTCGCATGCGTGTGCGGTAGCGCAGTGCAAGCCCAAGAAGCCCGCCTCCTCCGTTTCCCAGCTATGTATGGTAACCAGGTCGTATTCACCTACGCCGGCGACCTCTACACCGTAACCCGCTCCGGCGGCACGGCCCGCAAGATCACCAGCAACGTGGGCTACGAGATGTTCCCCCGCTTTAGCCACGATGGCAAACAGATTGCCTTTACCGGCCAGTACGATGGCAATACCGAAGTGTACACCATGCCCGCTAGCGGTGGCGTGCCCAAGCGCATTACATACACCGCCACGCTCGGCCGGGATGATGTGGCCGACCGCATGGGCCCGAACAACGTGGTGATGTGCTGGACACCCGACGACAAGCACGTGGTCTATCGCAGTCGCGGAACTTCGTTCAATGCATTTAAAGGCAAACTCTACCAAGCACCCGTAACCGGCGACCTGCCCACCGAAATGCCCTTTGCCGTGGCCAGTTGGTGCAGCTACAATGCCGATGGCAGCCAGCTCGCCATGAACCAGGTGTTCCGCGAGTTCCGCACCTGGAAATATTACAAGGGCGGCATGGCCGACGACATCTACCTCTACGATACCAAGAGCCACGCCAGCACCAACATTACCAACAACCCGGCGCAGGATATCTTCCCGATGTACAGCGGTAGCAAAGTCTATTTCCTCAGCGACCGCGACCGTACCATGAACCTCATCGTGTACGATGTGCCCACCAAACAAACCACCAAGCTCACCGATTTCAAGACCTACGATATCAAGTTCCCTTCGCTGGGCAACGATGGCATCATCTTCGAGAATGCTGGATACCTGTATATATATGATTTTGCCAGTGGCAAAGCCAATAAATTGGATATCCGCTTGGAGGAAGACCTCGCCAGCGGCCGCACCAAACAAATCGATGCCTCCAAGTTTGTGGAAGGCTATGCGTTGAGCCCCGATGGCAAACGGGCCGTAATGAGTGCCCGTGGCGACATCTTTACCGTACCCGCCAAGAACGGCGTTACCCGCAACCTTACCCAAACCAGCGGTGCCCACGACCGCAATGTGGACTGGAGCCCCGATGGTAAATGGATCACCTTTATCAGCGACAAAACAGGCGAGGACGAGATCTACATCCAGAAACAAGACGGCACCGATACCGCCAAGGCCGTGACCAAGGGCGGCGGCAGTTATAAGTTTTTTCCGTTATGGAGCCCCAATAGCAAGTTCATCCTCTTTAGCGATCGGGCGCAGGATCTCTATTATGTGAACATCGCCACCGGCGCCAAAAACCTGATTTACCACAGCCCCAACAGCGAGATGAGCGACTACACTTGGGCACCCGACAGCAAGTGGGTGGCCTATACCGAAAGCGGCAAGGCCCGTGCCTTTAATACCGTGCAGCTCTACAACATAGAGACCAACAAGAAGATCGCAGTGACCGATAACTGGTACGAAAGCAGCCAGCCAAGTTTTAGTTTAGATGGAAAATTATTATATTTTGTTTCCGCCAGGGATTTTAATCCTATTTATGGCAATACCGAGTGGAACCACGTGTACATCGATATGGACAAACCCTACTTCGTTCGCCTCAGTGCCGATACCAAGAGCATGTTCGAGAACGAGAACGACGAAGTAACCTACAAGGACGACAAGAACGTGGACGAACTGACCGCACCCGACCCCAAGAACGACACCGCCACCACCAATAAAAACCGTCGCAACAAACAGACCGCCGCCCCTAAAACGCCTACCACTGACAAGCAGCCCGACACCAAGACCGATAAAACCGTGACCGTAAAAGTGGACGAGGCCGGTCTCATGGATCGCATCGAGAGCCTGCCCGTGGGCGCTGGTAATTATTATGGTTTGGCCGCCACGGCGGATGGATTGTACTATACCAACTCCTCCACGCAAAGCCCGCCCACCTTCAAGTTTTTTGGTTTGAAGGACAAGAAGGAAACCGAGATCGGCAACTTTGGCAGCTATGCCACCAGTGCCGATAACAAGAAAATCATCTTTAGAAAAGGGGCCGATTATTACATCGAAGACCTCGGCACCGCCAAGATCGACGGCAAGAACAAACTGAACCTCGACGGCCTGAAAACCAATACCGACCTGCATGCCGAATGGGAACAGGTGTATGACGAAAGTTGGCGCCAGATGCGGGATTACTTTTACGACCCCAACATGCACGGCGTGGACTGGAAGGCCATGCACGACAAGTACGCCGTGCTGCTGCCCTACGTAAACCATCGCAACGACCTTACCTATATCATCGGCGAACTCATCGGCGAGCTCAGCATTGGCCATGCGTATGTAAACAGTGGCGACCGCCCCGAAGTGCCCCGCATCAAGATGGGCCTGCTCGGTGCCCGCTTCAGCCGTGATGGCAGTGGCTACTACCGCATCGATTCCATCCTCGGTGGCGAGAGCTGGGACAAGTCGCTGGTATCGCCCTTCAAGGCGCCCGGCATCAAGATCAAGAAAGGCGATTATATCATCTCCATCAATGGCACCGATACCCGCAAGCTGGCCAACCTATACCAAGCCCTCATTGGCCAGGCCGGGCAAACTATCGAGATCCTCACCAACGGTACCGCCAGCGCCAACGGTGCCAAAAAAAGCCTCGTGAAACCCATTGCCGACGAGGCCGATCTCTACTACCACGAATGGGTGCAGGGCAACATCGCCAAGGTAACCGCGGCCAGTGGCGGCAAGATCGGCTACCTACACATCCCCGACATGGGCCCGGCCGGTCTCAACCAGTTTGCCCGTTATTTCTATCCGCAGCTCGATAAGGAAGCCCTTATCATCGACGACCGCGGCAATGGCGGCGGCAACGTGAGCCCCATGATCATCGAGCGCCTCCGCAGGGAACCCGGCCTCGGCACCATGCGCCGCAACAACACCACCGCCAGCGTAAAGCCCGACATGCAGATAGGCCCCAAGCTCTGCCTCATCGACCAATATTCCGCCTCCGATGGCGACCTGTTCCCCTACCAGTTCCAGCATTACAAAATAGGCCCCCTCGTGGGCAAGCGCACCTGGGGCGGCGTGGTCGGCATCCGCGGCAGCCTCCCCTTCATCGATGGCGGCGACATGCGCAAACCCGAGTTCGCCCACTTTGCACCCGACGGCTCCAAATTCGTGATCGAAGGCGAAGGCGTACACCCCGATATAGAAGTAACCAACGACCCCTATGCGGAGTACAATGGGTTTGATGCGCAGCTTACCCGTGCTATTGGGGAGTTGTTGTTGAAGTTGAAGGAAGGTGGGGCGAAGGGGGTGCCGGGGATACCGGGGTTTCCGGATAAGAGTGGGAAGTAGCTGAAAACGGGTTGATTTTTTCAATTATTCAAATCCAACTATTAAAAAATGGATGCAAGTGGATTTTGAAGAAGGGTTTCGCCTATTTTTGAATAGTACGTCAGCGCAGAGAAACTCTAAACAAGATTAAACCTATGACACTATCTGGAGGAAATCCGACAATTCGACTTCAAACAAGGAAAGGAACTGACATAAACAATTATCAGCTCCACAATATTGATATAACACAGTATGAAGTTCAAATGGCTAAATTGAGTCAACAGTATTTGGGAATTATTTTAAGACCAAACACAATTACTGGTATGTACAATTGTCATGGAATGACATTTGCGAGTAGGCGTACAGGGATAAATACAATTAGTATGCAGCTCATTACTGAAGATGATTTTATACAAATAGCCGATAACGAAGTTCTACCGGGTGACGTAGTCTTGTATATCAATGACTTAGGGGAAATCGAACACACCGGATTCATTACTTCCGTAGATTTGCCAAATCGTTCTAAATTTACAACAATGGTTCTGAGCAAATGGGGGGATGGCTCAGAGGTAATACATGCGATTTTTAATTGCCCTTACGCAAAAGACAATATTCAATTTGTAAGATGTAAAAATTAAATTATGGAGATAGAAAAAAATTTGAATAGGGAAAAGCTAAAAGAAATAGTTACCATTGCTAACTCAGCAACGTTTTTATACAGGTCATTTATCCAAAATCAATCAGTAGTTGAATTTGCGTTTTCATTTACTGACCAAGAACTTATTAAGAGGTTTTATGAAAAGATTAATGAACAAAAAACTTTAGACAACAGTACGGTGATTTATGCTATAATAGTTGCCTTGAGTTTGCAAACTTCAGCTTATTCAGATGGATTTTTCAAAAATTTACAAAATGATAACTCCATAAAGTGGAATAAAGAAATGTCGGACATTTACTATAATAAAGTTTCTTTCAATTCTTTCGAAAGGAAGCCTGAGTTAAATTATTCAATCATTGAAGAAAGTAACGTTGAAGAAAACGATACTATCATATTTAATTTATAAGATAAGATGAAAATACTTAGATTAACTTGTGCTGAGAACATTATACGGGATGTTGAAAGCGGTCAGGTAATGGTTTATAACCTGTATGATGAAATTCAAGCAACGGCTTATCCAATTCTTTTGAATAAATTTTGTATCTACATTTTAGCGGTTAAAGAAGAAGAAATCGAAACTTACAAATGCATATTTAAAATCATAAATAGTGGGGATGTGATTTTCCAAGACAGTATTGACCTCAATTTTAGAAATCGACAAACAGCAAAAAGTGTTATCAAATTTTCAGGTTTAGCTGTTCCTAAAAACGGTGAATTAAAGGTTGAGGTTTACACGGCGGACGGACAGACTTTGTTAAACCAATATCCCATACTATTATCCTTAAGAACAGTATCGAAAAAAATCACCGAAGAATAAACTCACTTAAGCCGAACCACAATTTGGACAAGCCTGTCTCTAGTGCTGTACTCATATTCCTTCATTATAATCTCACGCTTATCAAGCGGTGTTTGCAGTATAAATAATTAAAATATTATATGCGCAAAATGGAACTGAAATAGCGGCAGCAAGGATTTTTAATATACAGAATGTTTGTATTTTGATATATGTTCGGTTGGAATGAATATTGATGGAAACAAAAAAGGAGCAAGCAATTTTCCGACTATTGCCAGTCCTAATACACCCCTTTTTAACAGATTGATTTTTTGTACACACCGCCACATTTTATAGATCTCATATTTTTTGTAGTCTTTAAGCAAATCTTAATATGACCTTTTTATCCTCACCATCCTTTGATTAGATTTTGTTTCATTCTTTCAAATAACTCAGTCTCATCTAATGACCTGTCTGTATTATTGCTAAGAGTATCAAATTTATCGATTAATTCCTTTATAAAGGAAATTTTAATTTTGTCGTAATCTGGGTTATTTAAATAGATTTGAAAGAAATCGTCATTGATATAAAATTGTTTTTTTTCAAAAAAAATCAATACCTCATAAGAATGGATTATGTACAATATCTGGCCGGATTCTGAAACGACTTGGTTGCTCATAGGCCATTTAAAAGTTGCCTGATCTAAATTTTCTGAGGTTATTGTTAACTTTTTTGTGCCTTTGACTAACTCGACGTTTCTTCTTAAAACTACATCCTCAGGTTTGGAAGGTATTTTTTCTGTATAACCTTTATAATACATTTCAGTCTCTCTTGTTAGTGGAGTATACTTACGGACCTCTTTTCTAAATCCTATATCGGTTAATGATACGGAATAGGATGATTTTTCTTTAAGAGAGTCGACAATAGGAGTGAAAATTTCAGACTGCTCCTCAGGGGAATACTTTTCAGCCATCTTGTACTGGAAATTTTCAGAAGATAAGTCAGAAAGTAAAACTTCCTCCTTAAAATCATTAAAAAGTTTTTTCTTAAAACCTGCAAAATCTCTGACAAAAACATCATTCAAATTAATCATGCCTATGTCTGCAGAAATGCTTACACCGAAACTTTGAAATTGTAAGTCTACACAGAAGGTTTTGGCTTCTTGCTTTGCAAGTGTCAAAATTCTTTCATATTTATCTTCTGGACCATGGATAGGATATGTCTTGCGATAATTGACTTCGAAATAATTCTTGTAAGACTTCTGGATATTTTTTAAAAAATCGATGATGTAGTCAAGTGCAATCGCTTTAGAATAACGATTATCCTTCGGTTCTATCTTAAGATTGATGGCAATGTTTCTTAAATGGTCAATATAACCGCTATCAAAGCTGGACGCAGGGCTGTTCTTTATAGCAATTTCAAAATTGACGTCGTTTAATAAGTCTTGCAATTCAGTAACAGTTTCATGAAAAGGATTTCCCGCAAGCCCTTGATAAATTAGCCTTCGAGCCTCTTCGAATTGCCCCAGCCTCTTAGCTAATGTTGCAGCACTACGAAAAAGAACAGATCTTGTCGGTTCTGCGTCGATGTTAGACACAAGCATATAAGCCGCCCTGCGTTCAAAATCAAATGCAACTTGGAAATTTGATTTTGACTCCTCAGAAAAGCCATGGATTTCGGCATCGTTTGCAAGATTCAAGGCTTGGATTGCTTTTCGATGGTATAGTTGGACTTCACTCATTTTTTTCCAAAATACGCCTTTGGTGAAGAAAATTCTACAATTGATATGAAGGCAGGCAGGCCAGTTTTATCAGTCGGAAAGACTTGTCTTTTTTTTCCAGCAGCACGGCTCTTAACTGTATTTGATGGAGTTTCTTCTAAGATACCTGAAACCTCTAATCTGGCACGCATAAAGTTGTCTGCGTCATAGTCTTCGTGATCTTCGCTATATCCTAACCAATAATCGATTCCGGTCCTCTCTGGCCCTGTCTTAATCACTGCTTCCTCAATAACCTTGAAGCCAGTGAAATGGGAAGTGAGAAAGAAAGAAATGGCTTCAGCTCCCTTCTCTGTGTATTTCTTAGGTTCTTTATAACCGTTGATTTTGACTGGTTTATTCCAATTTAAAGAAAAACCTAGCGTGACATCGCCGGAAACATGTAAAACACATCCTGTACAATGGTTTTTTGTTTCCAAAGCGACTATACAATTTTCTGACAGAAAATCGCACTGGGTGGAACTAAATAAATCGATAGTCGTTTTTAAATCCTCAAGGACCAGGGTTATCATTTCTCGATTGGTTTTGGTTACAACGGCCGCTGAAACTAATAAAAATTTATTAAATCGGTCTTGCGGATTTATTCTCAATCTCACCGGCGTCTTCCTGAATCTGGTAATAACATCTTATGTCTCCTCCATGTTGGTCCCGGCTTTGGTCATAGCTTGTCCCACCCATTGGTCCTAGCTTGTCTCTAGAGCTGTTCCTTGAAAATATCGGGTATTGATATGCTAAAACAATCGGGAGGGTCTTTTGTCGATTTATCAAATGCTATGAGAAAGTTGTCGGATATGATTCGGGTTCTCCAACTCTGTTACCCGCCGCATCAAACTTAATAACACATGCATAGACCGCAGTCAGCGGTGGAAAATCGGCATATTTTCGAACTAATGTTACGCTTGAATGCGGTTTTGTAAAATTCATTTCTCCCTTTCGAGGCTCAAGTTCATTCGTCTTTACAAATTCCTTTAGTTCTTCAACAGTTGAAATATCGACATGTCTAGAATCAACTATCCACACTATTAACACAACGGTTTTGTTATCGTCTTCCATATTTTTAATTTTAATATTTTAAACAAAAAGCTTCAAATGTTCCTAGCTTGTGTCTATGCAGGAAAACTTTTACTGAATCTAACTTTTCTAGGAACGAATGGTATGTATATCATCCACAAAAGAGATAAATTTGATAATCCAATGCCTTGTCAGTTCAGCCGAATATAATCTTATTCCATCTTCGTCAATCCATGCAAGATTCTCATCTTCAAACCTTCCCCAATATATTTTTTTTTCAATTGGTTCAATATTATACAACCCAAAACTGGTTTTATTGGTGTCATCGAAGTAGCCTTTAACAATATGGAATAGCAAGTAATCGGTATCTTGATAGTAAGTACCCGTATAATATTGTGTCAATAAGGTGTACCCTTTCAGCTTTATATTAAAAAGATGATATCGATTTGCGTCTAGCTCTAAGCCAACGGACCTATTTTCGTGGGCAAATGCTTGTATCTCTCTCGATATTTTACGTACTTCCGCCAGCTGAATTTCTTGCCTTTCGAGATTTGTCATTACAATTTTTTATCTAAATTACCAATTAATTTCTAAAGCCCGCATTGGTCCCAAGTAGGCGCGGGGTGTGTCCTGAAGGAATCGAGTGCCGCCCCGCATTGGTCCTAGATTGTCTCTAGTGATGTTCCCGAAAAAAGTAGAAAATTTCATCATACAAATTGAAGCAAAACTTGACACAGACATCAGAAACACAATGAATGGACATGATTTTATTGAGATTTTTTTCTTATATGTGAATAAAATAAAGAATACGCAGGGCTTACGGTTAGAGATTTTTGAAAGGGCATTTTTGCTGTCGCTTCAACCGGATTTTTTGGGGACATATAAATTGTTCGAAACCATTGAAAAAATTTATGCTTAACACTCAATTATTATGGAACTAGCAAAAATAATTTTAGCTATTTGGGGTGCTGTACTTTCGACCATTTTAGCTGTAATGAAAATTTATCAGGATCAAAAAGAGTCTAGACCAAAACTTTTTATTGACTGCAAAGAGATGATTGCCAAAGGTGAATCTGTTATTATGATTCAAATTTCTAATATTTGGAAAAGGCCCGTAACTATTGTTGAATTTAGTTTGGGTGTTGGGGTAGATGAAAATAATCAAAAGCATCTTTATACTTACGCATTTAAACCGGGACAGAAACTTCAAGACAGTGATCCGTTTGAAATGGAAATAGAGAAGGATAATATTACAAAGCCAGCGGTAAAGCTTGCGGTCGATGATTTTTTGTTTGCTAGACTTTGGATAAATATTCGCTTAAGTTTCTCTTCACAAACCATAAAAAAGGAAGTTTATATCAACCCAAAATTTTACGACATTTCAGTTAACCCAAATTATGACGACTTTTTAGCGACAGCAGCATTTTTTAACCAAAATGTAATGCCGGAGTATAGCAGGATGTGGGCTAGGAAGATGAAATACGAGAAACGTTAGATAGTCACTCCTTGTTCCTAGTTTGTCTCTAGTGCTGTTATCGAAAAAGTTGGGTCTTACTTGGTTCAAGCCCGCATTGGTCCTAGCTTGTCTCTAGTGCTGTTCCCGAAAAAAGTTGGGTCGTGGTTTGGTTCAAGCGTCCGCTTGGACCATTATTTTGCAGCGTCCGCTGCCGAAGTACAGCGTCTTTCAAATAATATAAAAATCTACGTTGGCACTGCAGCGGACCCCGCAAAACTGACGGGGCAAGCTGCTGCAAAATGCTAGGTCCAAGCGGACGCTTGAACCAACCTAACCCGGATAGCAGTCAACCATTAATACCGTTACCTATTACAGTTCCCTTACCAAAACCGGATAGCAATCAGCCATCAATGCCATAACTTTCTATCTCCTACATTTGCCCCATGAGCCGTAAATACAGATTTTGGGACAGCAACAAGATGTACTTCGTTAGTTACGCAAGTGTCCAATGGATCGACGTCTTCATTCGCAACCCATACCGGGAAATCCTATTGGATAGCTGGCGGTTCTGCCAAAAAGAAAAGGGGCTCGAAATATACGGTTGGTGCATCATGACGAGCCACGTCCACATGCTCATCAGCAGCCACGATAAAGATTTGGACGGCATCATGCGGGATATGAAAAGCTTTACATCCAAGGAACTCAAAACGGCAATCGAAGCGCATCCGCAGGAAAGCCGAAGGGAATGGATGCTTTGGATGATGAAAAAAGCTGGCGAAACAAACAGCAGCAACAACGACTGGCAATTCTGGCAACAAAACAACAAGCCAATCGAAATGAATGGACGGGAAAGGTTTGTTGCCGCCTTGGAATACATCCATCAAAATCCCGTTGTAGCCGGCTTCGTTCACGAGGCAAGGGATTGGGTCTACAGCAGTGCCCGAGGTTACGAAAAGAATGACGGATTGATTAAATTGACGGAGTTGGGTTAATATCCTTGCACCAAAAGGGAGGTATATTACTTTTATCATTATTGTAATTGCACGATGGCCTTAAAAATCAGTGGTAACAAATTTGTGTTTTTCGGTTTATTAAAAAGTGATGTATCAGCTATCGAACGTATGAATCGAGTTCACCTCAATCTTTTATACATTACTGAACGTAGCAATTTTTAGATCCAATTTTCAAAAACAACATTATGAAAAACCTTATTATTATCGCCTTGCTTATTATTATCGCACCAAGTTGTCAAGAACAGCCGGTCAACAATACAGATACTGACAAAAAAGAAACAGTAGAAAACAACTTGCCAAAACCAGCTACTAAAACTGCCGCCCATGTGAACATTCCGGGTAGCCAACTATTCATTATTCCGCCAACCGGTTTTGTAGAAAACAAAACGACGATGCAACTAAAGAAAGACTCAGTCCCAGCGGGGTCTTCCCGAATTCAATATTGATATGCAATGTCTCCACCACGTCGGGGTTTCACAGATAAGTTTCTAATTTCCAGGTCTCTACGTGTGAAAACCCCGCCGGCACAGTCTCTAAAATTTGGGACAACGGGTAGGGGTTTCAAACAGGGAAACGCTTCAGTTCAGCAACGGTATCGGCAACGTCTCCGTCGTTTTCGCATTGTCCCGGCGGGGTTTTCACAGGCACGCTTCAGTCTCAGCGGGGTCTTCCCGAATTCAATAGTGATATGCGACATCTCCACCACGTCGGGGTTTCACAGATAAGTTTTTAATTTCCAGGTCTCTACTTGTTGAAACCCGCCTGCACACGCTCCGAAATTCGAGGGCTCAACGACAAATTCCAGGATTCAGTCTCAGCGGGGTCTTCCCGAATTCATTATTGATATGCGCCATCTCCTACACGTCGGGGTTTCACAGATAAGTTTTTAATTTCCAGGTCTCTACTTGTGAAAACCCCGCCGACACACGCTCTAAATTTCAAGGCAAAGGCAACGGTCACCGACGTTTTCGCATTGTCCCGGCGGGGTTTTCACATGTACGCATTGACATCATCAGTCTCAGCGGGGTCTTCCCGAATCCTATAGTAATATGCAACGTCTCCTCCACGTCGGGGTTTCACAGGAAAGTTTTCAATGTTCAGATCTCTACGTGTGAAAACCCCGCCGGCACAGTCTCTAAAATTTGGGGCAACGGGTAGGGGTTTCAAACAGGGAAACGCTTCAGTTCAGAAACGGTATCGGGAACGGTCTCCGTCGTTTTCACATTGTCCCGGCGGGGTTTTCACAGGCACGCTTTTCCATCAGCAGTATCCTTCCGTGAAACCCCGACGTGTAGGAGACGTCGCATATGAATCTTTTACCCAGCAAAATCTCAAACCGACACACGCTCTAAATTTTGAGGCAATCGGCAACGGTCTCCGACGTTTTCGCATTGTCCCGGCGGGGTTTTCACAAGCACGCCTTTCCATAGCAAGTGTCTTTCCGTGAAACCCCAACGTATAGGAGGCGTTGCATGAGGGTTTGTTTCTGCCTAAGAATGCGTCTCAACAGCCCGATAATCTTGTTGCCTATAAATTGGTTTTTCAAGCCTTGATCCAATAGGTGTAAAATCACCGCAGAATAATCAAAACAAGTACCGTAAATGGCTTTGGCCGCCTATATTCATGCAATGGCAATAAAACTGAAACACAGCGATATCTACTCCACCTATTTTATCACCTTTACCTGTGTTGAATGGATCCAACTATATGAGATAACAAATTCATATGAATTGGTATATCAATGGTTTGATATTATTAAAAAAGAAAAGCATGCAGAAATAGTTGCCTATGTGATTATGCCGAACCACTTGCATGCCATTTTACATTTTCATGAAAGTGGCTTTGATTTGAATACTATCATCGGCAATGGGAAACGATTTATGGCCTACGAAATCATCAGACGCTTAAAAGCTGCAAACAACGATACTTTGATCCTGCAGTTGGAAAACTTGGTCTCACCACGGGAACGGAACAAAGGTCAACTACATAAAGTTTTCAAAGACTCTTTTGATGCGAAAGCCATTTATAGCCACGATTTTTTGATGCAGAAAGTCAACTATATCCATATGAATCCAGTAAGTGGGAAATGGATGCTGGCAAATGATTTCACAGATTACGAACACAGCAGTGCGTCTTTTTATGAAAAGGGTCTCATTCGGATTTTCAAACCCATGCATTATATGGATTTGTGACAACAGCGTATACAGGAATTCAACCCTTATGCAATCAGCCCTATACGTCGGGGTTTCACGTTAACAGTGTGCTGGTTAAAAGAGCGTGCTTGTGAAAACCCCGCCGGACCTTGAGGCGCCTGAACTGGCTTCCTCTGGTATGATAATTTTTGGGTACCAACGGTTTTGATGAGGCTTAAGGTTGGGTCAAGGAGGCAAATCAAAAAATCGATCCGCAAAGGGTGT
>Ga0247739_10000180_pt1 | contig 21567 bp, 26 predicted proteins | sample UWRJL058202B2_FD_180943 | JGI IMG/M metagenome (GOLD analysis project Ga0247739, IMG submission 180943) | Plant litter microbial communities from Arlington Agricultural Research Station in Wisconsin, United States - UWRJ-L058-202B-2 | ecosystem: Environmental > Terrestrial > Plant litter >...
CCTTTTTATATACGCTTACCTTTGCGCCATGCATAATGTACAAGACGACCTCCAGACACGATGGTGGAACCTAGAAGCACAGCTGGTGGAACATTTTGGTAAAAAGCCGGATATGGATGCCATTATATACCTAATTGGCATGCAAGAAGTGCAATTTTTTAAGGAGAAAATTACCAAGGAACAGAAACAAGACCTGATGCACGTGGCTATTTGTACCATCCTTTCGCCAAGCGGATATTATTTATTAGAAGGCCACGACGATGACGGCTGGCCACATTTCAAACAATTAAAGGCCTTGCCAGAATTATCGCTCAAAGAGCAAGAAGATTTTTTGAAAGACCATGTTCTTTTGTACTTTGCCAACCAAAACAATCCAGCTATATGAGGTCTTTGCTAGTAACAGCAACTTTATTTGTTTCGTTTTTTGTGGGTGGAATTTTTTCTTCTCCCATTTCTGCCCAAGTAAAAAAAGCCATCGGCGTTAAAAAACCAGTGGCAAAGCCAATTGCCAAACCACAACCATTCGTAAAAGTTCCGGGAACGAGGGTATTGCTGAGTACTGACAGCGGCAGCATGATGATTCGCTTATACGACAGCACTCCTTTACATAGAGATAACTTTTTGGCCAAGGTGAGTGAGGGATTTTATGATAGCTTGCTATTCCACCGGGTGATCAAGAACTTTATGATACAAGGTGGTGACCCTAACAGTAAAAATGCTCAGCCTGGGGAAATGTTGGGGATGGGTTCTGCACCCGGTAATATGATTCCAGCCGAATTCAATAAATCTTATTATCACAAAAAAGGAGCCCTGGCTGCAGCAAGGGATAACAATCCGGAAAGAGCTAGCAGTAATTGCCAGTTCTATATTGTGCAAGGCAAAAAGATGAGCGACCAAGATCTAGAGATGATGAGCATGCAAGGCAAAACGTATTCGCCGGCGCAAAAAGAAGTATATAAAACAATAGGAGGAACGGCGTTTTTAGATCAGAACTATACCGTTTTTGGGGAAGTGGAAGTTGGCATAAATATTATTGATAAACTTGCTAGCGTGCCTACTGCACCTGGCGATAGGCCGCTTAACGATTTGCGTATGAAAATGAAAGTACTCAGCGAAGAAGAAGTGGACGCCATATTTAAAGAGGCCAATAAGCCAGCAGTCATAAAAAAACCAACAGTTAAAAAAACCATTAGCAAAACAGTAAAAAGAAAGTGACGGCAGGGTTGCGATTGTAAACCTTCTTACTCTTACTTTTAGCTGCTTAAATAATTAAAACAAACTTCATGAATTTTCCAGCCAACTTACGCTACACAAAAGACCACGAATGGATTTCTTTGGAAGGCAATATTGCTACTATCGGCATTACCGAATTTGCCCAAAGTGAATTAGGCGATATTGTGTATGTGGATATAGATACCATCGGTAAAGAGTTGGAAGCCGATGCGGTGTTTGGCACAGTAGAAGCAGTAAAAACGGTAAGTGATCTTTTTTTACCAGTTGCTGCAAAAATTTTGGAAGTAAATCCTGCTTTGGCAAATAAGCCAGAACTGGTAAATAACGATCCATATGGAGAGGGTTGGATGGTTAAAGTAGAAGTAGCTGACCCTAGTGATGTAGAAGCACTAATGGATGCCGAAGCTTATGGCGCAACTGTTGCATAACGAATAGGTGCGGTGAACTTTAAGTCGAAATCTATGTTTTGACCTTTCACCACATTATATTCTACTAAACCTAATATTAAGACCACCCCTTGTCTCAACCCATAAAATATAGTGAACAAGAACTGGTAGCCCTTTTGAAACAAAGGAGCGATCAGGCATTTTCTTATCTCTACGATAATTATAGTGGGGCACTTTTTGCCGTAATATTAAATATCGTTCCAGATAGAGATTTGGCCGGTGATGTATTGCAGGAGGTGTTTGTGAATATATTTAGAAAGATTGATAGCTACGACGAAACAAAGAGCCGTATCTACACGTGGATGCTCAATATATCACGTAACGAAGCTATTGATACCGTGCGCAGCAAGGGCTACAGAAACAGCCAACAAAACCGAGAAGTTACAGAAGCCGTATATGAACAAGCAGGAAGTGTGAGCCAGAATATTGATAAAATAGGATTAAGAAAATTACTTGAAAAAATAAAGCCAGAATATAGGCAATTGATTGACCTCTCGTACTTTAAGGGACTCACGCAAGAAGAAATCTCTCAATCGGAAGGAATACCTTTAGGAACAGTGAAAACGAGGCTACGTGCGGCATTGAGCCAGTTACGGGGCCTTATTGGGACAGGATTGATTTTTATTTTTATAATGCTTGTAACAGAAATATTTGGTAGGCAGTAACCTTTATGTAAAGTAAAAGAAAAGGATAAATAAAGAAGTGGATATAAAAGAATACATATCAAGTGGTGCAATCGAAAGCTACGTATTGGGTCTTTCTTCAGCAGATGAAATGCGGGAGACGGAGTCATTAGCGAAGTTGCACCCCGAGGTACGTCAAGCCATTGCTGATTTTGAAATCGCCTTGGAAAAGGAGGCCTTAAAAAATGCTGTTCAACCAGACGAATCACTTAAGGAGCGCATAATGGCTGCACTTAGGCAGGAAGGCATGCAAAAGGTAAATGGTTTACTTGCAGTTCCGCCCGCAGAAACAAAAGCCAAAGTGATTCCTATTGCACCAGCACCCAAAAGTGTTAGGTGGTTGCAAGGTGCTATTGCCGCTTCTATTATTTTACTGTTGGGTAGCGCTATTTTAAATTTTTATTTCTATAGTAAATACAAAACCTTTAACGGGAAATATAAAGAACTGCTGGCCCAAAACAATACGATACTGGCAAAGAACCAAGCGTTACAAGCATCGTACGATATGATGCGTGACACCGCTATGATTCAGGCGCCGGCGGAAGAAGTAGAAGAAAACTTGGCCATGTTCAGCGATTCATCTATGATAAAAGTGGCGATGAAGGGAAGCGATACCAAAAAGGGTTCAATGGCCACCGTGCTATGGGATATGAAAACGAAAGATGTTTACTTAGTCGTTAATAACTTACCGAAAAGCCCTGCAGATAAACAATATCAATTGTGGGCTTTGGTAGATGGCAAGCCAGTAGATGCAGGAATGGTAGATCTTAGTAGGCCAGACGGAATCTTGAAAATGCACAACATACCAAAAGCACAAGCATTTGCCATCACCCTAGAAAAGAAAGGTGGCAGCGCGGGTCCTGATCTAACGCAACTATACGTTATCGGAAAAGTATAAATACACTATATTATTATATTAATGAAGCCTGTTTTTACAGGCTTTTTTTTATTTCAAAACATTTTAAGCCTGCAGATGCTAAAGTGCTTTTAGTGATTCGATTTTTGAGCTGCCATATATTAGTACCGATTTAGATTTAATTTCTACTGAATTAATATGATATAGATGTTGAAAGTGATAGCTGCCTCTAATAATGCTCAATTCTTTTTTATTCGAAAGCTGTAACCCTTACTGACACAACGTTTCAGCCAGATTGTTTAATGCTTTTGCAAATCTTTTTATCAAAATATAAAACCAAAGCAGAGCTAAATCCGTAAGTACTAACACAAAACAAATCATTAATATCAAAAAAATTAAATTTATGAAATTATCATTTAAGCCAATGAAATGGGTAGTAGCTGCAACATTATTGTTTGCTACAGCTAACGTAAACGCACAAACTGTAATGGTGGGCGGTGCTGCGATGTACCCAACAAAAGACATAATAGAAAATGCTGTAAACAGTAAGGATCACACTACATTGGTAGCTGCCGTAAAAGCTGCAGGCCTTGTGGAAACACTAAAAGGCGATGGCCCTTTTACTGTGTTCGCTCCTACCAATGCGGCTTTTAATAAATTACCTAAAGGAACAGTTGAAAGCTTGGTAAAACCAGCCATGAAGGACAAGCTGACCTCAATACTTACGTATCATGTTATTGCTGGTAAGGTCGATTCTAAATCATTAATGAAAATGATTATGGAAAACAAAGGTACATATACCGCAAAAACGGTACAAGGCGGCGAACTTACCTTTACCATGAAAGGAAAGAAATTGGTGGTAAAAGATGAAAATGGTGGATGGGCATACATTACTATCAAAGATGTTTACCAGAAAAATGGTGTGATACATGTAATTGACACTGTGCTAATGCCGAAAGGATAATATTTTGATGAATAAACCATCGAGAGGGACTGTAAAATGGTTCCTCTTTTTTTATAAAGAAAAGCGAACAGCGAACAGCTTCCTTTTCAATTATAAAAAAACTGATTCAAGCAGTGTTTTGCTTCGCAGCCTACATTTGCGGATTATGAAACACTTTCAAGGAATCAAATGGACACGATTTATTCCAGGCATACTGGCTTTTATATTATCCGCCGTATTACTCACTTTACCTGGCTCTGCATTTCCTAAAGAAGATGTGTTTGATAAAATCCATCTCGACAAATGGATACATATCTCCATGTTCGGAGGGGTGGTTTTCTTGTGGTCTATTCCGTTCTTACAAAATATTTTAGGGTTGGGTAAAAAAAGGAAAGTAGTATTGGCAATTGCACTAATAGCATTGGCTTACGGAATTGCCATGGAGTTTGTTCAAAAATATTGGATTCCAAACCGCAGCTTTGATTTATACGATATTGTAGCCGACGGGGTAGGGAGCTTTTTGCCGCTACTATTTATTAGACCGGTAAATAAAATGGTAAACCGAAAGAAATTTACTTCGCCTACTTTGTAGTTTTCGATTATGGGGAAAATATTTCGCTTAGCGCAGGCAAACATGCCACAATGTTAGTATTAAGCTCGGCTTATCCTAAGTGCCTAAAAAAAATTAGCCCCGGTAGAAACCGGGGCCGCAACCAAAACTAACTGCTTATGAGAAAATTCTTATTTGTGTATTTATAGTATTAAAACGCTGTTTCTTATCTTTTGTTACCCAATTCCTGTTAAAGGATTTGTAATCGTCCAACCGTTCTTCGTAGTTTAAAATCAACTTCTATGCCTACTTTTTAATTGCACATAAAGATAGATGCATTTTTATTGAAAACGTTTAAACTCGCACAAGAATTTTTCTGCTCTTAACCGTCTTTTAACGTTACGAAGCAGTTTGTTTAAATTGCTTTAACTATTTGTTGCCCATAAAGCCTTTTATCATGTCCATAAGGCCGCCAGCACCCTGTTGTTCTTGTTGTGTTTTAGCGCCTCCGGTAAATTGACTGATCAAATCACCAATTCCGCCGCCACCGCCAGCATTACCACCACCAGTAAACTGACTGATTAAACTACCAATGCCACCAGCACCACCTGCATTACCACCCGTGAACTGACTGATTAAACCACCAATACCACCAGCACCTGCATTGTTACCACCGCCGGTAAGGCTACTGATGATTCCGCCTAAATCGAAGCTGCTATTATTGGTATCGTTCGTACGCTTAACCAGCTTGCTGATTACAATAGGAATCAATGTGGCGGCAAGACCTATCGCTACATTTTTATTGATACCCAATTTTGAGGTGATATTATCCATAAAGCCACCTTGTATCTGCTGGGCTACTGGGCTACTCATTACTTCTGCAGAGCTTTTGCTATTGAAAAGACTCAATAATTCTTCTCCTTGACCATTAGCAAGGGCGTTCTGCAATCCGCCAGCTACAGCGTGCGTTGCTTCGGCTACTACTTCGTCATTTTTTTCATTTGGAATTTGTGGATTGTCCACTACGTTGTCCTGGGAATATTCTTTTACCAGGTTCAAAAGATTTTCAAGCATGATGTTGGGTTTATTTTTTGTGAATGCAAAAGTTGCTTATACAAGAGGGAGTTTTTAGCGAGATGGTTGCATGATGCAAAAAATATTTATTGCATCCCTTGGTTCGCCATTTTCTCAGCATTTTCCGCCATTTGTAGCTGCTCAATAAATTCGTCTATTTCTCCATTTACTACAGCATCCAAATTATAAACCGTTAATCCAATGCGATGATCCGTTACCCGACCTTGCGGCCAGTTGTAAGTGCGAATCTTTGCACTACGGTCTCCCGTGCTTACTAAGGTTTTACGGTGCCTGCTTATTTCCTCTTCTTGTTTGCGCACCTGCTCCTCATACAATTTTGTCCGCATCATGTTGGTAGCTTTTTCCCGATTGCCCAATTGGCTTCGTTCCGTTTGGCAAACAATCACGGTGCCGGTGGGTATGTGGGTAAGCATCACTTTGGTTTCCACCTTGTTCACGTTCTGTCCACCTGCACCACCGCTTCGGCTGGTTTCCATTTTAAGGTCGCTCTCTCGCAGTTCAAAATCGACTTCCTCGGCTTCGGGCATTACCGCTACCGTTGCAGCGCTCGTGTGCACCCTACCTTGGGTTTCGGTATTAGGAACCCGTTGTACCCGATGAACACCACTTTCAAATTTCAAGGTGCCGTAAACGTCATCGCCTTGTACTTCTAACACTACTTCTTTATATCCGCCAACGGTTCCCTCACTTTCGCTTACCAATGCTATCTTCCATCCACGCCTGGTGCAGTATCGGGTGTACATGCCCAAAAGGTCACCCGCAAACAAGCTGGCTTCGTCGCCACCGGTTCCTGCACGTATTTCCAAAATGGCATTTTTATCATCTTGCGGATCCTTGGGTATCAATAGCTTGCGAAGATGTGCCTCCAATTCGTCCCGCTTGGCCTCGTATGCAGGAAGTTCTTCCTTCGCCAGTTCACGCATTTCTTCCTCATTCCCATTTAAAAGCTCTTTGCTAAATGCTATATCATCCAATACTTTTTTATATTGTTCAAAAGGAATAACGATATTCTCTAAATGTTTGTACTCCTTGCTGTATTTACTAAACTCTTTGCCATTAGCCACAATCTCTGGATTGGTTAACGCAATGCCTACTTGTTCAAAACGGCCTTTGATGGCTTCTAATTTATCGATCACTTGTAATGCTGATTTTTGGACAGCAAAATTAAACTTTTGCCAATGATGGGGAAGAAAATGATTTTTGAGGATTTTACACCCGTTTGGCTTTATAATATCAATATTCCAGCAGGAGCTAATTCCAGCAATACTATGAGCCTCATGAAATTATGGATTTCTAAAAACTTTAGGTAATCTTGTACACCAATTTTCTAAAAACTGCGTTCGTGCAAATAGCAATGTGATCTCCAACCATAATTTTTTCATCCCATATCACTGCCCTGTTATCTTCGCCGCATGAAATTACTGAAGACCTCATTCATTTTAATTTGTATTCACTTTTTTTGTCAGGTTGCAAAAGCGCAAAATCCAAAATATGAGTTTAGGGCCGTGTGGGTAGCCACGGTTGAAAATATAGATTGGCCTAGCCGAAGGGGTTTGCCGGTCGATTCTCAAAAGGCAGAGTTCATCCGTTTGCTGGATATGCACCAACGGAACCGCATCAACGCCATGATCGTGCAGATACGTCCGGTGGCCGATGCATTTTACCCAAGCGAGCTGGAGCCATGGAGCGAGTACCTCACGGGTGTGCAAGGCCAAGCACCGTATCCTTTTTATGATCCTTTAAAATTTATGATCGAGGAAACACACAAACGGAATATGGAGTTTCATGCTTGGTGTAATCCTTATCGTGCTGTTTTCAATATCTATCGTTCCAGAGTGGCGCTTAACCATGTTACCCGCATACAACCAGGTTGGTTCGTTAATTATGGCAATGACAAGGAAGGCGTAAAAAAATATTTCGACCCAGGAAATCCAGATGCCCAAAAATTTGTGACCGATGTAATCAAGGACGTGGTTACCCGCTACGATGTGGATGCCATCCATTTCGACGATTATTTTTATCCGTATAAAGTGCCGGGCAAAGATTTTCCAGACGGGGCATCTTTTGCCAAATATGGCAATGGCATGAAAAGGGACGAATGGCGCCGTAGCAATTGCGACAGTATCATCCGCAAGTTGAGCGTCGCCATCAAGGCCATCAAACCAAACGTTAAATTTGGCATTAGCCCGTTTGGTGTGTGGCGAAACAAAAGCCAAGACCCTGAGGGAAGCGATACCCGTGCCGGCGTTACCAACTACGATGATTTATATGCCGACATTTTGCTTTGGCAAAAAAAGGGTTGGATCGATTATGTACTGCCACAATGTTATTGGGAAATAGGATTTGCAAAAGCGGATTACGAAACCTTGGTAGATTGGTGGGATAGCCATGCATATGGAAGGCATGTTTACATTGGTCATGGTATTTACAGGGTAGGTAGTAATGCCGCATGGCGGGATAAAAACCAGATCCCCGATCAAATAAAAATTCTTCGTGATTATGAAGATATTCAAGGAAGCGCCTTTTTTAGCAGCAAATCATTTCAAAAAAATCCAAACGGCTGGAACGATAGCTTACGCGGAAATTACTATAGCACATGGGCCATTGTTCCACCTATGAAATGGATAGATAGCATACCTCCGCCAAACCCGACTTTTTCGAAAGCAGGTAAAGGTTTTGTTGTAAAAAAAGGGGTAGATAGCGAAAGGTTGCGTTCGTTTTTAATTTATGCGTTTGCGCCTGGCGTGCCCGATGGCGATAACCCAGCCAATATTGTAAAAGTGATAGAAGGCGGTGATGAACTCATTCTAAGCGATTTGTTTTTAGCAGATTATAAAGGCAAACAAATTGGCGTGAGCGTATTGGACTGGAACAATAACGAGAGCGGCGTGGTATTGATCAAGTAGGCTTTCGAACCTTATCATCCATTTTTTGTCAATTGCAATATGACTGCTCCCCGCAAGATATTTTTAGCTGCCCGGTGGGAATATTTATTGATGTTGAACTACGAAGTTCCGCCGGAGATATTGAAGCCTTACATCCCACCGTTTACAGAACTTGATTTATGGAATGGCAAAGCTATGGTAAGCGTGGTTGGTTTCTTATTCAAAAACACAAAAGTGATTGGCGTCCAATGGCCGCTACATACCAATTTCGAAGAAGTAAACCTTCGGATTTATGTGAAATATTTTGATGGGAAGGATTGGAAACGCGGCGTGGCATTCATCTCCGAGATTGTGCCTATGCACATAATAGCTTGGATGGCCAATACGTTGTACAACGAGCACTATAAAGCTTTGCCCATGCGGCATCACCTAACCATAACAGAAGAGAAAATAGAAGTAGAATATCGCTGGAAATATCGCAAAAAATGGAATAGCCTTCGGGCAACGGCAGTCAACGAGCCAGCATTGATTGCTGCGGGTACCGAAGAAGAATTCATCTTCGAACATTATTGGGGTTACAATGAATCCAAACAAAAAACAACAATCGAATATGGCGTGGAGCATCCGCGTTGGGAAGCTTACCCCGTTTTGGATTTCGATGCAGATTATGATATCAAAAATTTATATGGCGAAGCTTTTGAACCTTATTTATCAGGCAAACCGACTTCGGTGTTTTTGGCAAAAGGCTCAGACATCATCGTTCGTAAACCATTGACCATTTTCTCAGCCCCACACCAACCGTAATTATTTTTGTTAGAAGTCTTGCTGCTGCTGTTCGTTATCAAAAAATTACAAAAAACAAGTCCTATGTATTTATCCATCCCGGCTACCTTTGCGCAAGGCTTCCGGCATACGAAGGCCTTGTTCTACAATCATAAAAACTTTATATATGCCAGGTTTTGAATTTTGGGGCGCCGAGGAACGCAAAGAAGTAAACGACGTATTGGAAACAGGGATTTTGATGCGGTATGGTTTCGACGGGCCGCGTAAAAATATATGGAAGGCGAAAGAATTGGAAACCGCCATTTGCGAAACTTTCGGGAGCGATTATGCACAACTAACCAGTAGCGGAACTGCTGCCCTTACCACGGCCATGGCGGCTTTGGGCATTGGCGCAGGCGATGAAGTAATCATGCCAACTTTTACATTCGTGGCTAGTTTTGAGGCAGTTCTTTCGGTGGGTGCCATACCCGTTATGGTAGATGTGGATGAAACATTGACCCTAAACCCAGATGCGGTGCGGGCAGCCATAACTACCCAAACCAAGTGCGTAATGCCGGTACATATGTGTGGCAGCATGGCAGATATGGATGCGCTGGTGAGCATTTGCAACGAGAACGATTTGATATTGCTGGAAGATGCTTGCCAAAGTATCGGTGCAACTTACAAAGGAAAGAAATTGGGTACCATTGGTCACGCAGGCACTTTCAGTTTCGATTTTGTAAAAACAATTACCTGCGGTGAAGGCGGTGTGGTAATGACCAATTCCAAAGATATCTACGAAAAATGCGATGGCTATACTGACCATGGTCATGACCACCTAGGCGTGGATCGCGGTGCTGATCTTCATCCGTTTATTGGATATAATTATCGCATAAGCGAACTGCATGCGGCTGTAGGGCTAGCGCAAATTCGCAAACTGCCAACGTTTCTAGAAATTCAAAAAAAGAACCATGGCTTACTCAAAAGCATATTGGCCACGGTACCGGAAGTAACTTTCCGGGTGTTGCCGGATCCCGAAGGAGATAGCTGTACTTTTTTGAGCTGGTTTTTACCAACAGAAGAAATTACCAAAGCATTTGTGGACGAAATGAAAGCACAAGGAGCGTTGTCCGGAAATTTTTATTGGTTCATCAATAACTGGCATTATATCACCAAATGGGATCACCTTAAAAATGCAGACACGCTGAACGGCCAATCTCACGCCGTTACTGCTGCTTTAAAAGACTATGCCACCAAGATTTTTCCAGCTAGTGATGCTATTATGAGCCGCTGTATTTCTACCGCCATGAGTTTGATGTGGACAGAAGATCAAATAAAAGCGAAAGGAGAAGTGATGGTTTCGGCCATTAAAAAAGCCTTGGCCAGTGCTTCGGTAGAAGCATAAATTTAAACAGTTATCATCGAACTCCTTGTTGGAAAATATCTAACAAGGAGTTTTTTTATTTATTACTTGAAGGATGACCAAGCCGCATTCTTGCCCTCCATGCCATCTACATAAGCCTTGCTGCCCATTCTTATATACAGTGGAAACTTTATTTGTTTCTGCATTTTCAGTTCCATTTTGCAAACGGCACCAAAGCATTGTACCACTAAATTTTCTGGAAGTTTTGTTGAAACGATAGAGTTAACTGGTTTGAAACTTTGGTTTGGCAATATTGAATGACGGAAAGCATTAAATGGCTTCATCGAAAATCCCAAAGTTTTATCAGCTGTTCCGCCGCTTTGTTTGTTGGATACTGCTTTCTTAAACATAAGCATGGGGTCATCTACAAATGCGGTTGTTTGCTGCGTATGCCCAATAGATACAGAAAAAAATAGAAACAAACAAATGATCAAAGTCCGCATGGCTTATGTGATTGTATGTAAATTTACGCCGTTCTAGCGGATAGGGTTTTGTATTTATAGATTCCTTTTATCTTCAGGATGTTTTAATTAGATGTAGAAACTTGAATTGTTTTCCTCATGGCTATTGGTCAATCATTACAACAAAGGCTCCAGCAAAAATTGCTACCCCAACAGATTCAATTGATGAAACTGTTGCAGGTACCTACTGCTAATTTGGAAGAGCGTATCAAAGAAGAATTGGAAGAAAATCCTGCCCTCGAACTGGGTGACGGGGAAGGAGAAGAGGTGAAAACAGAAGACGAGTTTGCGGATACACAAACCGAAGAATATGAAGCACCCAATGAGGAATACGAAAGCCCCAAAGAGGAAGCCGACGATCCGTTTGAATTCGACAACTTGGAGCTGAACGATTATGAAGCCGACGATGGTATTGCCGATTATCGCTTGAAGGATGATAACTATCCCGAACTGGAAGATAGACAAGTGATGCCCTATAAAGTGGAAACCAGTTTCCACGATATGCTTATTGATCAATTGGGCTTGTTGGAACTGGATGAACGCATGGAAAAAGTGGCCGAACAAGTGGTGGGGAGTATTGATGACGATGGTTATCTCCGCCGTGAGGTAGCCTCCATTGTGGATGATCTGGCTTTTAGGCAAAATGTGATGAGCACCGATGAAGAAGTGGAAGAGTTGATCAAACGCATCCAATTTTTTGACCCTCCGGGCGTGGCTGCACGTAACCTGCAGGAATGTTTGTTGATTCAACTACGTAGACAATTGGTAGAGGGAAAAGAAGTGAAGCTGCCAATGATGGTACTAGAAAAGTACTTTGACGAGTTTACCAAGAAGCACTACGACAAAATTCAAAGAGGGTTAAATATCGACGACGAGCAACTGAAAGAAGTGATCGGCGTTATTTTAAAACTGAACCCTAAACCAGGCGGGAACGTTGGAGAACTTAATAAGGCCGAAAGCTATGTGATACCCGACTTTTTTGTGCTCAACAATGCTGGCGAGCTTGAAATTACGCTTAACTCCAAGAACGCACCCGACCTTCGCATCAGTAGCGATTATCGGGAAATGCTTACGGATTACAACAAAGGAGCAAAGAAAGACAAGCGCCAAAAAGAAGCCGTGCTGTTCATCAAACAAAAGATAGATGCAGCCAAATGGTTTATTGAGATCATCAAACAAAGGCAAGAAACCTTGCTGAACACGATGCAGGCCATCATGGATCGGCAGCACGAGTTTTTTCTCACAGGCGATGAAACGACCATGCGCCCTATGATCTTGAAAGACATTGCAGAAAAAACGGGTCTTGATATCAGCACCATTAGCCGGGTTGCCAATAGTAAATTTGTGCAAACAGAATTTGGTACCTATCGCCTTAAATTCTTTTTTAGCGAAAGCATAAGTACGGATAGTGGAGAAGAAGTAAGCACCCGAGAAGTAAAAAAGATATTGAGCAATATGATAGAAGCAGAAAGCAAACGCAAGCCATTGAGCGACGAACTGCTAACTGATATGCTGCAGGAAAAAGGGTACAATATTGCCCGCAGAACCGTGGCCAAATACCGGGAACAATTGAATATTCCGGTGGCGAGATTAAGAAAGGAATTGTAATAAGACATCGACCATAAAAAAATGCCAGAACAAATCGCTCTGGCATTTTTTATTGCAACTATAAATCTTCGTATTCGTATAACGGATCATTCAATGTGTTGGGTTCCATTTCAAACACAGGTTTTATTAATCCATCCTTTAGGCCATATACCCAACCATGGAGTTGTGGGCGTTGTTCATGTTTCCATGCACGTTGTATGATGGAGGTTTTAGCTAGGTGGATAACCTGTTCCTTCACGTTCATTTCCACTAACCGATCGAATTTGGCTTCTTCATTTTCGATAACATCCAGTTCGTCCTTATTTAACCGATATACGTCCTTGATATTGCGTAGCCACATGTTAAGTACTTGTTTGTAATCGTGGTTGGTCATGGCGGCTTTTACACCACCGCACCCATAGTGGCCACAAACAATTACATGCTTCACTTTAAGATAAGTAACTGCATAATCTAACACGCTCAACAAGTTAACATCTGTATGGATGACCATGTTCGCAATATTGCGATGCACAAAGATTTCACCAGGTTGCGTGCCGGTAATTTCATTGGCAGGAACCCGACTATCGCTACATCCAATCCATAAAAAATCAGGCGTTTGTATCTCTGCCAGCCTATTAAAGTATTCTGAATCTTCTTCAACTTTTTCTTGGGCCCAAGCTTTATTTTCAAGCAATAGTTTCTCGTATGGTTTCATATTCTGCAAATTTGGGTTCTTGTAATAATAAGTGCATGGGTTTGAAATTACTCTTTTTCACTTCTACCCGTATATTTTTTAAATGTGCGTGGCAAAGAAAATTGTTTATTTCTTCAATCACGTCTTTGTCTATAAAATCGGCCCTTGTGGCATCTATAATAACCGAAGAGTTCGCAGGCACATCCTCCAATTTCTTTTTGATGATGGGCTTGTTGAGGAACGATACATCCTTACGTAACCTCACCAAATAACGATTTTGATCGTTTACCACAAACACCGAAGACCTGAAATTGCTGCGTACCATAAAGAACAGCCCAACTACGATACCCACACAAATACCTACGAGCAAATCTGTCATTAAGATAGCAATGATGGTAACCACAAATGGAACAAACTGATCCCATCCCTTAAGGTAAAACTCTTTGAAAAGCTTCACTTTCACCAACTTATAACCTGTAAAAATCAACACGGCCGCTAGCGCACTCAATGGAATTTTATTCAACAACACAGGAATAAACATGACACAAACCAACAACATCAAACCATGTAAAATGGTTGAAAGTTTTGATTTGGCGCCTGCATCCACATTGGCGGAACTACGAACCACTACAGAAGTGAGCGGCAAACCACCAATTAAGCCACTTACGATATTGCCAATGCCTTGAGCCTTCAACTCCCGATTGCTCGGTGTTACCCGTTTCAATGGATCCAATTTGTCCACCGCTTCTATGCCTAAAAGCGTTTCAAGACTGGCCACGATAGCAATGGTAAATCCAGAGAACCATACATGTGAATTTTTTATATGCGAAATGTCAGGAAAAGTAAAGAATGAAAGAAAGGAATTTTCTGCGGTTGCGACAGGCAATGCTACCAAGTGTTTCGAAGTCAGTGCAAGGTCAGGGTTCGATGTTTTTAGATATTCGTTGATGAGGGTACCAATAATTACGACTATCAAGGCACCGGGAATCAATTTCAATTGTTTCACAGACTTTACAACCTTGCTTTCCCACACAATTAGAAACAGCAAAGAAACACAGCCGATAATAATGGCGCCTGTTGTGGTTGCTTCGATTGCAAGCATCAAAGAGGAAAAGGTATTTTCTTTATTTGCCTGGGTAAATGTTTCATCGCCTTCAAAATTGGCATCGTAACCAAGCAAGTGCGGAATCTGTTTTGAAATCAGGATTAACCCAATGGCAGCCAGCATTCCTTTGATGACCGAGTTAGGAATGTAATCACCAATAACACCGGCTTTAATAAAACCCAGAATCAATTGGATGACACCTGCAATAACCACTGCCAAAAGGAACGCTTGATAAATGCCGCCTACATCCTTGATGGCTGTAGCCACAATAACCGTAAGGCCTGCAGCAGGGCCGCTTACACTCAATTGCGAACCACTACAAAACCCAATAACTACGCCTCCTACAATACCAGCGATAATACCCGAAAACAACGGCGCACCCGAACCAAGCGCAATGCCTAAACACAAGGGCAAAGCTACCAATAACACGACTATAGAAGCAGGCACATCTGCGCCTGCCGACCGCAAGAGTTTTTTCATAAGAAATTTAATTTCAGTTAATTACACAATCATGTTACACCTATATTGGGCGTAAAAATCAACATGGCACTTGCCATGAAGCGTTGTAAATCAACCAAAATTGGGCGGAGGCGTATGGATATCCGTAGCCGGGGAAGCAGGTAATGGAGAATTAAAATGATTGTAACCAATGCGAAAATTAACACTGGGACTAATGGATATAGACTCGTAACTACAGAAATATTCTTTAAGATCAGGTTTAGATTCTGCCTTTTTAATGGGGCAATCCGTATGGGCACCTAATTCTTCCGTTAACTGATTTTTGAATATAAGATCACCTACTTGCTTCAATGGTAACATTGTAGCAGTTAAAATAACGAGCAGGAGAATATTTCCAAATTTTTTAAACCACATGGGATGTTTGCGAAAATAACCACGAAAAGTTAGAGAACATTCATTTTCTTGTAAAGAATGTGTTATTCTATCGAAAATATCAAACTGTGGAATTATTTATAGTTCGCCATATCGAGGCGTTCATTGCAAAATGAAATTTCGTTCTCGTCATTGCTGCACACAATAAGTATCCGTTCTTTACAAAATTGTTCAATCAAGTGATGGTAAAGTTGAATCCCCACCAAATCGAGATTTGTAGTTGGCTCATCTAAGAGCACAATAGCCGTGTTGCTAAAAATGGCTTGGGCCAACTTTACGCGTTGCTTCATTCCACTACTGTAATAACGTATTTGTTGGTTGGTAGCGGCTTGTAAGCCTATATACTGGATAATACTAGCAATACTTTGATTTGGCAAAATGCCCTTGAATCGAAAATGGAATGCAAGAAATTCTTGTAGGGAAAGTTCTTCTACTAGTTCTAGATAAGGGGCAGCAATTGAAATGTATTGAAAATGTTTTTCAGCGGGAATTTCTTTTGAATCAAGCGGCTCTTTGAATACGATGGTTCCTTCGCTATGCTGCATAGCGCCTGCAATAATTTGTAAGAGCGTACTTTTTCCACTACCGTTGGATCCTGTGATGGCGTAAGCATTTCCACTTTGGAAAACTTGATGGATACCCCGGAAAATCCAATGCCGGTTAAAACGTTTACCCAATTTTTCTATGGAAAGAATCAATACAGTAGATGTTTGGTTAGGTAAAGTCTTTCCCCACTATTAAAATTCATCATCGGTAGCGCCTTTTGTAAAACGCTTGATGATACCACGACCACTATCTCGGATAAAGGTTACGATTTCATCCCGTTCGTCGCTTGCTGGCAATTCTTCTTCTATATATTCCAAGGCTTGGCTGGTATTAAGGCCTTTGTTATAAATGCAACGATAGATATCTAAGATGTGATTGATTTGTTGTAGGTTAAAGCCACGACGTTTTAAGCCGATAGAATTTACACCCGCATAACTTAGCGGTGTACGCCCTGCCTTGATGTAGGGAGGCACATCCTTACCCACCAACGACCCACCACTTACAAATGCATGCTGGCCTACCTTTACAAACTGGTGTACTGCACTTACGCCACCAATAATCGCATAGTCGCCCATGGTTACGTGGCCAGCCATTTGTGTATTGTTGCTCATGATGCAGTTGTTGCCTACAATGCAATCATGCGCAATATGACTATAAGCCATAATCAAACAGTTATTACCTACGGTCGTTTTGCCACGGTCCACGGTGCCGCGATTGATGGTAACAAACTCTCGAATGGTGGTGTTGTCGCCAATTTCAACCATCGATTTCTCACCAGCAAATTTTACATCTTGCGGAATGGCAGCGATAACCGCACCTGGAAAAATGCGACAGTTTTTACCAATTTTGGCACCTTCCATAATGGTTACATTGCTGCCTATCCAAGTGCCCTCTCCTATTTGAACATTGTGATGAATTACGGAAAACGGATCGACTTTGACGTTTGTGGCCAAATCTGCATCGGGATGTATATACGCTAATGGATGAATCATTTAGTAGTTCCTTGAGCCTTGGGCCTCGAGCTAATATGGCTGCAAGGAATTGGGCTATTTTAAAAAAATATCGAGACGTTATTTTCCCGATGGACAAATGTAACGACAAAGTGCAAACCATATGAGAGCATTTATAATGGAAGTGCTGCTCTTCCTTTGAACATTTTCTAATAATCTCCACCAATGTATAGATGAAACGCTTGCAACTATTATATTTGTTTCTCTCTTAACCAAAACATTCGCATGTTTAACATTATTTTGTTCGGCCCTCCAGGAAGCGGCAAAGGCACGCAAAGCGAGAATTTAATCGCACATTATGGGCTGAAACACCTTAGCACAGGGGATTTGCTGCGAAAAGAGATGAAAGAGCAAACACCTTTAGGCATGGAGGCCAAGAGCATGATCGAAAAAGGCCAGCTTGTTCCAGACGAGGTGGTAATTGGAATGATCAGTACGGCTGTGGATGGCAACCCAGATGTTCCAGGATTTTTATTTGATGGATTTCCCCGCACAGTGGCGCAAGCAATTGCTCTAGATAAATTGTTATCGCTTAAAAAAACCAGCATAAATCTTTTACAATCGTTGCAAGTGCCTGAAGAGGAATTGATTCAACGTTTGACCAACAGGGCACAAACAAGTGGCCGTAAAGATGATGCTGATCCGGAAGTTCAAGCAAGACGACTGCTTGTATATAAGGAAGAAACTTTACCAGTAGAGGCCCACTATAAAAAAATGGATAAGGTAGAACTGATAGACGGTGTTGGTTTACCGACAGATGTTTTCGAAAGGCTGAAAAAAAGCATCGATCAAAAAAAGTTGGAGTCGAACAACCTTATTTAATTATAAAAAGCCGCAATCGATATGCGGCTTTTTTGTGGTTATAAAGATGTAAGCTTGATGTTTTATTATTTCTACAGTGCGCTCCGTCCAATGTACTTCTGTTTAAATAATGGTTTGCCAATGGTTTTGCCATACAGTATTCAATTATCTTGCATTCCGTTTTAAAATGAAAAAAAAGAAATTACTTATACATACCTTGACTGATACAACAAAATGAAAGTTACAGAGCACATACAGGCCGCCAACAACCAAACACTCACCTCGTTTGAAGTTTTACCTCCCTTGAAAGGCAAAACCATTCAAAGTTTATACACCCATTTGGATATGTTGATGGAGTTTAAACCTCCTTTTATCAATGTAACCTACCACCGTAGCGAAAGCATGTTCAAAAAGAAACCGGATGGAACTTTTGACAAAGTAGAAGTACGCAAACGACCAGGAACGGTGGGTATTTGTGCGGCTATTCGCAACCACTATAATGTAGATACCATACCACACCTTATTTGTGGTGGATTTAGCAAGCAAGAAACCGAGAACGCTCTTATCGATCTTAGTTTTTTGGGTATTGATAATGTATTGGTATTAAGGGGCGATGCGGAAAAAAACGAATCTTCTTTTGTACCACATGTGGACGGACATCCTTATGCAATCGACTTGTTGAGGCAGGTTTCTAACTTAAATAATGGCATTTACTTGGAGGAAGACATATTGAATGGTAGCAAAACCAATTTTTGCATCGGCGTAGCCGGCTACCCAGAAAAACATTTTGAGGCACCCAACCTTGAGATAGATATGCAGCACTTAAAAGACAAAATTGATGCAGGGGCGGATTACATCATGACCCAGATGTTTTTTGACAACCAGAAATTTTTTGATTTCGTAAAGCAATGTAGGGCAGCAGGTATCGAAGTGCCTATTATACCAGGCCTTAAACCATTGACCACCAAAAAACAGTTGAGCGTATTGCCCCGCATTTTCCACGTGGATTTACCTACCGATCTAAGTTTGGCAGTAATGAAATGCAAAACAGATGCGGAAGTAGAAATTGTAGGACAGGAATGGCTGATTCAACAAAGCAAGGAACTAAAAGCATTTGGGGTTCCGGTATTGCACTATTATACGTTGGGTAAACCAAAAGTTATTCATAATGTGGTAAAGGCGGTAATGTAAACGCACTACGCACAAATAAATAATATCTATAAAAAAATCCCCACCTGTATTAAGTGGGGATTTTTTGTGGCTTCACATGGCCGGCTTATAAATTCAATTTTTATTGCAAATAAAAATAAATGGCTTATGGCTTTTATCTCGAATTGCTCGTGCAACTAGCAGCGGCTTTCTAATGATTTTGTAAGTATTGATATCTACAATTTCGTTTACAATGGCGTAATTGGCCATAGACTCTACATCACACAGTAGCCTATCCAAGAAATTCAATTCCTTTTGCATTTCCGCCTCATTTAAGGTAGCTAGTTTCGATACCACCAATAAATCCCTATATCCGTTTTTCATAAACAACCCCTTTGTCAAAAAAGTAATAATGATATGAATTGATTAATAGCCGCTCATCCCTTGGTTACAGTGGCATCCTTTTGAACCGCCTTTCGTGGAACTACATGATGCGGATAACAGCGCAATAATTGAAACAACGAATAATAACCTTTTTATGTTCATGATATTTTTAAATAAGTCACTAAATTAACTATTTTCCGCATCTAATTATTGTGAATGGCAGCGGAAGATTCCAAATTTAACAGCAACATACTGATTTCGCCGCTCGATTGGGGCCTTGGACACGCTACCCGCTGCATAACTATCATAAAAGCGCTACAGCAAAAAGGGTGCCGTGTAATCGTTGCTACTAGCGGTTTTCATCAAGTATTGCTACAACAGGAGTTTCCAGAATTGCTTTTTTTGCCCCTACAAGGTTATGGGATTAAATATACCAAAAAAAACATGATGTTGGGTCTGCTATTTCAGCTGCCAAAGTTTTTTAATCGAATTAAAAATGAAAATAGTTGGGTACAAAAAGTAGTGACAGAATATAGTATAGATGCCATTGTTTCCGATAATAGATATGGCTTGTATGCCAAAAATGTTCACTCCATTTTTATCACCCACCAGCTTCAACCCAAATTACCCAAGGTATTTGCTTGGATGGAGAATTTTGTAAGAAATCGTTTATACAATTCCATAAATAAATTTGACCAATGTTGGGTGCCAGATGTAGAGAACGAACAGTATGCCTTAGCTGGCTCGCTCAGCCATCCCTTGAGGTTGCCCAAAATACCAGTTCGTTATATCGGATGGCTTTCACGTTTTAAATATTTGGGTATTCAGCAAAAAAAGTATCGGGTTATCATTTGCTTGAGCGGCCCAGAGCCACAACGGACTTTACTGGAAGCGATTGTTTTACCACAATTAAAAGATATAGTAGGCGATGTTTTGCTGATACGTGGTTTGCCGGGAGCCGCTACATTGCCCCAAATGCCGGCCAACGCCTTAGTAGCGAACCATTTGGGAACCAAAGATTTGGAGGAAGCCTTTTTAAAAAGTGAATATGTTGTTTCCCGAAGCGGTTACAGCACTTTGATGGATATGAAGGTATTGGGTTGTAAATGCATTTATGTTCCTACACCAGGCCAAACGGAGCAAGAATATTTAGGTAAGATATTAGCTAAACAGAAAATCGCACTCGTAAAAACACAAGCCGATTTTAATTTGGTAAGCGCTTTACAGGAAGCGGATGCTTTTGAGTTTGCCGAAAATGAAAAATATAAGAATAACGCAATGGAACCAGTCATTTCTGATTGGTTGCAAAAAATTGCTAACAAAAAAATGAGATAGATCAGCAAGGCACAAATGGATTGCATGGCGATTTTAATTGTTTGCCGGCGAGGCTGTAAGTCGATAAGGAGGCAATTTAAAACAACGCTTTCCGCCTCTATGTTTTTCCGGCCAATTTCCAGATTGAGACATTATCCATAAACGGTCGAGGTGGAAATCTTTTTGTCAATGCTTAGCTTTGCAAAAACCAATACCCTCGCAAGCATTGACCAATACTACCAAGGCGCACTTATCTGTACTCGGCGCCAATATTATTTTCGGCATTAATTATAGTTTGGTAAAATTTATTACCAGTACCTATATGCATCCCTGGGCTATGAATTTGGCCCGTATTTCTGTAAGCACATTGCTATTATGGGGCTTGTTTCTTATGGGCAAAGGCAGTGTAGGTTTTAAAAAGGAAGACTTGTCCCGCTTCGTGATTTGCGGTTTGATTGGTGTGGCCGTAAACCAACTATTGTTCACCAAAGGGTTGTCGCTTACTACTAGTATCCACGCATCGTTACTTGCCCTGGGCACACCTATTTTTATAACGGCCATTGCCGCTTGGATATTGAACGAAACCTTTACTTGGAATAAGGCGGTGGGTTTATCGCTGGGTGTGGGTGGCGCAGTATTGCTCATCTTAAGCAAAACCACCCATACGCCCGCCCATGCAAAAGACATGTTGGCCGGCGACATTATGGTAATTATGAACGCTATTAGCTATGCATTTTATTTTGTATGGG
>Ga0247739_10000181_pt1 | contig 21496 bp, 16 predicted proteins | sample UWRJL058202B2_FD_180943 | JGI IMG/M metagenome (GOLD analysis project Ga0247739, IMG submission 180943) | Plant litter microbial communities from Arlington Agricultural Research Station in Wisconsin, United States - UWRJ-L058-202B-2 | ecosystem: Environmental > Terrestrial > Plant litter >...
TATCCTGTCATCCATGTTTCTTATGAAGATGCAGCCGCTTACGCTAAATGGGCCGGCAAACGCTTACCAACAGAAGCAGAATGGGAATATGCGGCTCAGGGTGGAAAGGGAAATCACACTTACTATTGGGGCGACGAGCTGAAACCTGCGAATAAATGGACAGCAAATATTTACCAGGGTAACTTTCCCGATAAGAATACTAAAGAAGATGGATATGAAGGAGCAGCTCCCGTTAAATCTTTTCCACCCAATTCTTATGGTTTATATGATATGGATGGAAATGTATGGGAATGGTGCCAGGATCTTTACCGACCTGATTACTATCAAAAAAGTGTTGCCAAAAATCCTCAGGGACCAAAAGATAGTTACGATCCGGATGAACCAAATGCCGTAAAACGTGTTCAGCGCGGAGGATCTTTTTTATGTAGCGATGATTATTGTATTCGCTATAAAGCCGGGAGCAGAGGAAAAGGCGAAGTAAGCAGCGGAAGTAATAATCTTGGCTTTCGGTGTGTGAAAGAGAAAAAATAAGGAATTTGTCAAGGATTTTTTTCACTGACAAAACTATTTTTGATGCAATAATTATTAATATATAAAGTTAGTAGACTATTGCTGCTTTCTATAAATATTGATTACTTTGCAAAAGGGTTAAGCGCAATGATTTTACACACTTCAAAAGATAATCTTGTTCGTATGAGCGTTCGTTTTCTTACAATACCCGGTTTGGCAAGTTCGGGTCCCAGTCATTGGCAAACGATTTGGGAAATACAATACCCTCATCTTTTCAGTAGGGTAGAGCAGGTCAACTGGGATTGGCCTGTGAAGGACGAATGGGTAGAGAAATTACAGGAATATATTAATAAACTAACCGAACCGGTCATTTTAGTAGCACATAGTCTGGGATGTATTACGGTTGCACACTGGGCTCAAAAATATAATTCTGAATTTATTGAAGCGGCTTTACTGGTAGCTCCTGCGGATGCTGAATTATCTAAAAGACTTAATTTTGTAGTTGGATTCACTCCAATACCTACAACGCCATTTCCCTTTAAAAGCATTGTTGTAGCTAGCACAAACGACATGTATGCCAGTATAAGCCGGTCTGAAACTTTTGCGAAAAATTGGGGAAGTGAATTTATTAATATTGGTAAAAAAGGTCATATTAATGCAGTATCAGGTTTGGAAGACTGGCAGACCGGGAAAGAAATATTACAAAAACTTAGCAGTTCCAGCTTGGTTAATGTGTAAATAATTTATTTCAGATATAAATTTTACAACTCTGTATACGTTTTTGGGGGTAGAGCGATTTTATGACTTTTTATATGTTTATCTTAGTAAATTCTTAGTATAACTTAAATTAGACCGGTAATTATGAAAAAAATCTTTGTATTTCTTTTGGCAGGCTTATTGGCCAATTCTGTTGTAATGGCAAACGGTTCGGATAAGTCAGGAGCCGCTGACAAAACATTGACAGTTGACACAAAAAGCAGTAAAGTAACATGGGGCGCTAAAAAAGTTACTGGTACGCATGCAGGAGATGTACCCCTAACCAGCGGTTCATTAGTCGTTGACGGTGATAAATTAAAAGGCGGTACTTTCGTTTTTGATGTAAAAAATCTTACTGTTACTGATGTAAAAGATGCAGAAATGAATGGTAAGCTAACCGGACATTTAAAAAGCCCTGATTTTTTCTCAGTAGAAGCACATCCACAAGCAAAATTTGTAATTACATCGGCAACACCAAAGGGTGGAGGCGTATATGATGTAACCGGAAAATTAACAATTAAGGGCATAACGAATGATGTAACATTCCCTGCAACTGTAAAATCTGATGCTAAAAAATTAACTGCTGATGCTAAGATTTCCGTTGACAGAACTAAATATGACATCAAATTCCGTTCAACTAATTTCTTTGAAAATCTTGGAGATAAAGCAATCGACAATGATTTTACTCTGGATGTAGCGTTAGTTGCAAACAAGTAGTTGCTGGCTTTGGCATTTAGCTTTTAGCATAAAACTATATTTCAATTTTAACCGGTTTGATCTTAATTGATTCAAGCCGGTTTTTTTTATTTTAGGTAAATTTTTTATTTACATAGTGCAAATTTTTAAAAGACATATCTTTGGGTTTCTAACAAAAACAGAAATTCATGAAGAATGTCATCTGCAGTATAATCGCTTTTACCTTTCTATTCACTAATCTTTCTTTTGCACAAAGTAATAAATTGCCTGATTGGGCATTTGGTGGTTTTGTTCGTCCAAAAGGTGTAAATCCTGTCATTTCTCCCGACAGTACATCTCTTTTTATGTGTCCGATGAATAAGAGAATGGTGGACTGGGAATCCAATGATACTTTTAATCCGGCTGCAACAATTAAAGATGGTAAAATTGTTGTGCTATATCGTGCCGAAGACAAAGCAGGCCGTGCTATTGGAAAACGGACTTCCCGTATTGGTTATGCTGAAAGCGCTGATGGTATTACTTTTAAACGTCGTAAAGCGCCCGTATTATTTCCGGCAGAAGATAGTCAGAAAGAGATGGAATGGCCTGGAGGCTGCGAAGACCCTCGGGTGGCTGTTACTGAAGACGGATTGTATGTTATTATGTATACGCAATGGAATCAGGATAAAGCACGTATTGGAGTTGCAACTTCCCGCGATTTGATAACCTGGGAGAAACATGGTCCGGTATTCAAAAAAGCATATAATGGTAAGTTCAATCAAATATGGTCGAAGTCGGGTTCGCTGTTAACTAAGCTGGTAAATGACAAGCAGGTTATTGCCAAAGTGAATGGAAAATACTGGCTTTATTTTGGAGAGTCAAATGTAAATGTTGCAACTTCTACTGATTTGATTAACTGGGAACCTATTGTAGACAAAAATGGAAATCTGGTTAATTTAATTTCTCCCCGAAAAGGATATTTTGATAGTAATCTGACTGAGTGTGGTCCTCCGGCAATTATAACAGAAAAGGGAATTGTACTGATGTATAATGGCAAAAATGACAAAGGAGAAGATGGAGATCACAGATTTACACCAAATAGTTATTGCGCAGGACAGGTTTTACTGGATAAAAATGATCCTGCAAAAGTGCTGGCGAGAATGGATGTTCCTTTTTTCAGACCAATGGAATCTTTTGAAAAAAGTGGCCAGTATATTGCAGGAACCGTATTCATCGAAGGTATGGTGTACTTTAAAAAGAAATGGCTTCTTTATTATGGTTGTGCCGATTCCAGGGTTGGAGTTGCTATATATGATCCCAAATTAAAAACACCCGGAGATCCGCTTCCCGTAAATTAATTGGCTGATAATTTAACCAAGATTTTTTTTTCGGAATATAATACCAAATATTACAATACTTCATCACACTAAATTTACAAACTTGAAACGCGACGACACATTATGGAAAGGAATACTGGAAAATTTATCGGAAGACTTTATGCGTTTCTTTTTCAAAGACGCGGATGAATTATTTAATATGGAAAAAGGATTCCAGTTTCTGGATAAAGAACTGGAACAACTATTTCCAATGCAGGACAGCGAGTCACCAAAATTTGTAGACAAACTCATAAAAGTATTTACTAAAACCGGCAGGGAAGAATGGATTCTTTGCCATGTGGAAATTCAGGGGTACGACGATAGAGATTTTGCCAAACGCATGTTTACCTATTTCTATCGTATCCTGGATAAGTATGGCAAACCGGTAACAGCCATTGCCATCTTTACGGATGCCAATAAAAACTTCCATCCACAGGTTTATGAGTACGAATACCTGGGTACAAAGAATACTTTTCATTTCAATACCTACAAAATCCTGGACCAGAATGAGAAAATACTGGCAGAGGACGAAAACCCGTTTGCTGTTGCTATACTGACGGTACTGCTGGCATTGAAAAAGAAGAAACTCGATGATGAAAGCCTGTATAACCTGAAATATCAATTAGCTAAAAACCTGCTGCAAAAGAAGATCCCCAGAAAGAAAATAGACGACTTAATGATCTTTTTGCAGCTGTATGTACGGTTTGCGGATTCAGAATATAATGTTAAATTTGAGAAGGTAATTGAGGAGTTAACCGAAAACAAGACAACAATGGGCATCAGGGAAATGGTAATGGAAAGGGCCAAAAAGGAAGGGTTGGCCAAAGGTCTAAAGGAAGGACTGGAACAAGGACTAGAACAAGGACTGGAAAAAGGAATAGAAAAAGGAATAGAACAAGGAATAGAACAAGGAATAGAGCAAGGACAGGAAAAAGCAAAATATTTAATTGTCCAGAATCTTTTGTCGACTGATAGATTTACAACTACTGAGATTGCCAACTTTGCCAGTGTCACTGAAGACTTTGTACTTAATGTAAAGAAAACTCTGAGTTGATATTTTCTTGTGTTTCATATATTCAAAAGACTCCATTAGGGTCTTTTTTGTTTTTATAGAAATAAATTCTTGGCTCATCAATCCAGAGTAAGTACAGCGGCGTATATGAGTTAAATTAATCAAAATTTATTTCCTGATGAAAATTAAAAACACACTATTAGCATTGGCTTTATTTGTAAGCTTAGGAGCATTTGCTCAGAAAGAAAAAACAGTAATGGTGGGCGGAGCGGATATGTATCCATCTAAAAACATTATTGAAAATGCTGTAAATTCTAAAGATCATACCACACTGGTAGCGGCGGTAAAAGCGGCAGGTTTGGTTGAAACGTTATCAGGAACTGGACCATTTACAGTATTTGCTCCGGTTAATGCAGCATTTGCAGCTTTGCCGGCAGGTACAGTTGATAATTTGTTAAAACCTGAAAATAAAGCGACACTTACTTCGATTTTAACTTACCACGTAATTCCTGGAAAAGTTGATTCAAAATCTGTATTAAAAATGATCAAGGATGGTAAAGGCAAAGCAATGGCCAAAACTGTTCAGGGAGAAGAATTGACATTTACTACAAAAGGTAAAGACGTTTGGATCACAGATTCAAAAGGAAATACTGCAATGGTTACAATTGCAGATGTATATCAATCGAATGGCGTAATTCATGTGATTGACAAAGTTTTAATGCCTTAATGGTGAGTACAGTTGAATGAGTAAGTGGTTGAGATCAAACGGGTGGGACTTAGGTTTCACCCGTTTTTTTTGTGTTAAAAATATTATTATACCATTGTGATTGCTTCATGATTTAAAAATTTGAGATTAGATTTACATATATTATAATAGATTAGAATTACAGATAATTGGGTTCAGAATTCCAGGTTCAATCGCTTCTGCAATACTATTTAGAATAATAATATTAATTTAAAGTTGGCAGCATATCATGACTAAATCCACTATTTTACATATTGGTACAAAGAAAGAAGTTTTAACAAAACGTCAAAAGGAATTCAACAGACTAACCAAAAAAATAGAGCAGCTTGATAAACAGCTTATTGAATTCCGTAATGGAATGGAGCAATTGCAGAAGCTTTCAATAAAGGAAATGAAGCCGCTTTATGACCAGATGAATTCAATTCAGGCAGAAACGGTTCGCAGAATGGATCAAATTTATCCTGACAAACTCTTGAAAAAAAACGATCAGAAAAAACTGTCATATTTAATTACCGACCTGAGTTTTGATTTGATTGGCAATGGATATGAAGATCTGAAACCTATATTTAATAAACATAATGAGGTTGATTATGATACAGTAAACGCTGAAATTGATCTTGGAGCTTCGGATATGGCAAAAGGCATGGCTTCTCATTTTGGGATACATTTTGATGAAGATGAGGACATTTCAACTGCGGATAAGTTTCAGGAGCAGATGTTTAAGAAGCTGTTAGAAAGAGAAGAGGAATTTGAGGAAGAACAGCGTATAAAAGATGAAAAAAATGCCAGCAGGCCAAAATCCCAAAAACAAATTGATCGGGAAGAAAAGCAAAAAAATGAAGAACAGCGCCTGACCAAATCGGTAAGATCTGTTTATATGGATTTGGTAAAGGCTTTTCATCCGGATCGTGAAAGGGATGAATCAGAAAAAATCCGCAAAACGGAGCTCATGCAACGGGTTACGCAGGCTTACAATGATAATAATCTGATGGCTTTGCTCAAATTGCAAATGGAGTTTGACAGGATAGACCAGGAGCATCTGGAAAAGCTGGCGGACGAGCAATTACTTTACTACAATAAAGTTTTAAAACAGCAGGCTGATGATCTGGAACATGAAAAATTTGATATTATTCAGGAGCTGGCATCTTTGACTAATATGTATCCTTTTGAAATTACATCAATTGAAACTGTGGCTATTAAATTTAATAGTGATGTAAGGGATTTTAAAAAAGAATTAAAGAAAACAAAAAGCGAGATAGAATTATGGAATGATGCGTTTAAAGTGAAGGCTTTTTTAAAAACGTATAAGATTCCTAAGGAAGATGATTTTGATCTTTTCTTTTGATAAGTTTTGTATCATTTAAATGTTTCTTAAAACAGGTTAGTGCAGGATAGATTAGCTTTATTTTTTATGAATTTTTGAATAAAATTTTATTCTTTTTATAGAAATTGTATTTTTATAAAAAGTGAGATTTTTCAGATTCTGTAATTATTAATCTTTTCCTGATGAAATTATACTGGTATGCAAGTCTGATTTTACTCCTGAACGTTAATATTACTTCCTTCGCCCAAAAAGTAACTAATTTCAATCCTCAAAAAGGTGATAGAATCATTTTGCTCGGTAACACTTTCGCTGACCGGATGCGGCATTATGGTTATTTTGAAACGCTTCTGCAAAAGAATTTTCCTGATAAGGAGCTTAGATTAAGAAATATGGGATGGAGTGCGGACGAAGTAAGTCTTCAGCCGCGCCCTTTGAATTTTCCGGGTTTTAAGGAAGATGTCGGCAAGCCAATACCGAAGGAAGTTTCGTTCCAAAAATATAAATTTGAGGGTGAAAAGATAGTAATGCCCGTTGCACTTAATTTTGCTGGGTTAAATCAGGATCTTACTGAACAAAAAGCATCAATTATCTTTCTCTGTTTTGGAATGAACGAGGCTTTTAAAGGAAAAGAAGGGCTTCCTCAGTTTAAAACTGATTTAGAAAATTTTATTAAAAATCTCCAGTCCAATCAATTTAACGAACGTTCAGCTCCACAATTAATTCTGGTTTCCCCCATTGCTCATGAAGATTTGGGCGGTTACTTTCCCAAGCCGGAAGAGCATAATCAAAATTTATCATTATACACAGAAGCTATGCGGCAAATGGCTGTTGCAAAAAAGATTTTATTTATAGATCTTTTTACTCCTTCTGTTGCCCGAATGAAAACAAAAACTCAGGATCCCATCACAATTAATGGAATTCATTTGACTGAGAAAGGATATCAGGAAGTGGCGAAATGGATGGCGGAGCAATTAAATCTTAAGCCTGAAATTATTTCTCTCAATTATAATTCCGAAAATGCCAGAAAACTTCGTCAGGTAATTAAAATGAAAGATGATCATTTTTTTTACCGCTGGCGGGCAGTTAACGGTGAATATATTTACGGTCGGCGCAGAGAGCCGTTTGGCGTGTTATCGTTTCCTCCTGAATTGAAAAAGTTAAATAAAATGGTAATTGGGCTTGATTCAGTGATATGGAAATTGGGGAAAGGGACTGCAACAGAAGGATTTGCAAGAGCTATTGAAATTATAGATGAACGTGGAAAACCAGTAGATTTGCCAGATGTTCCGAATGTTGTGATGACCGGCAGGCAAGGTTCGACAGCTTCTTTGGCGGATCATTCTATACATGCAACAAAATCCTGGCCGGCAACAACGGAGAAATTTACATTACCGGAAGGATATGAAATAAATCTATTTGCATCCGAAAAAGATTTTCCGATTGAAAAACCAGTCGCCATAAATTTTGATGCGCGCGGCAGATTATGGGTTGCTACAATGCCTACCTATCCGCAATATTATCCCGGCATTCCGGTTCATGACAGAATTGTAATTTTAGAAGATACGGATGGTGATGGCAAGGCTGATAAACATACTGTTTTTGCAGATAATCTTTATTTACCACTAGGTTTTGAATTTGCCAATGGCGGAATTATTGTTTCGCAGGAACCGGATCTTGTTTTTTTGAAAGATACCGATGGCGATGACAAGGCGGATATCAGAGAAATTATTCTAACTGGTTTTGGTTCGGAAGACAGCCACCATGCAACCCATGCTTTTACTTATGGGCAAGACGGTGCATTGTATTTTAATGAAGGCACATTTCTAAATTCTCAGGTGGAGACACCTTATGGGCCAGTCCGTTCTTACAGCGGTGCAACGTATCGTTTTGAACCCAGGACCGGCAAATTAAGTCATTATATTTCTTATCCATATTACAATCCCTGGGGCAGTGTGTTCGATAAATGGGGAACGCATTTGATCGGAGACGCATCGGATGGCTCTAATTATTTTGCGCCTCCTATGACTGGAAAAGTGACTTATCCGGATAAACATCCAAGAATTAATATGTTCACTACTACAAGAGTAAGGCCAACTGCTGGTATCGAAATTGTGTCGAGCCGGCAGTTTCCTGACAATGTCCAGGGGAATTTTCTGGTAAATAATAACATTGGTTTTCAGGGTACAAAACAGCACCAGATTATTGTCGACGGATCAGGAATTACGAGTAAAGAAGTTGAGCCGCTGCTGCAATCTTCTGATCCGAATTTTCGGCCGATTGATTTGAAATTCGGTCCGGATGGTGCTTTGTATGTTGTCGATTGGTATAATCCGTTGATCTCACACGGAGAAAATCCGCCGCGTGATCCTGGTCGTGATAAGTCACATGGACGGATTTGGCGAATAACTTACAAATCCAGGCCACTTTTAGAAAAAACTGATATTTCTAAACAGAATATATCACAATTACTTGAAAACTTAAAAGCACCGGAAGATCGTTTTCGTTATCGTTCAAGAGCACGGATCCGCGAAAAAACTTCTGATCAAATTTTGCCGGAATTACAGAAATGGGTGAAAAATCTTGACAAAAATGACCCGCAATATGAACATCATTTAGCGGAAGCATTGTGGCTTTACCAGGATTTTGATGTGCCTGAACCTATTCTGTTACAAACACTTTTGACCGCAAAAGAAGATCAGGCAAGAACAGCTGCCACAAAAGTTTTGCGTTATTGGAAAGATAAAATTCCTGATGCATTAGATTTATTGAGCAAACAAATAAATGATAATTCACCCAGAGTACGACTGGAAGCTATTGTTGCTTTAAGTTATTTTCAGGGTGAGAAAGCAGTTGCCGCAGCTATTAATATTTTCAAATATCCAACGGATTATTATCTCAATTATGCCATTAATGAAACTTTTACATATTTGAAACCAGTCTGGCTGGCAGGATTTAAACAAAATGAAAAATTCCTTACTGATAATCCGCTTGCGATTTCTTATCTGTTAAACCTGGCTACCGAAAAAGAATTATTGGAGCTACCACAAAACAAACAGGTTTTGACTGCAATTCTTGGGCATAAAGCTGTAAGAAAGGAAGTCAAACAGCAGGTCGTAGTTGCATTAGCAAAACAATCAAATAAAAAACCTGTTGAAATTATTCTGGAAATGATTCAATCTCATGATCAGCAATTAAAGAATTTCCAGGAATTCAAAACAGCTGAAAAAGATTTGGTTGAAATATTATTAGCAAATAATCAATCGGAATTGTTGGCAAATAAAGCTGATTTTGAAAAACTTATTAAAAATGATCAGAGTCTAAATTTACAGTCAGTTGGTTATGCTGCATTAATTTTGGCCGAAGGCGCTGACAAATTTTCAAAGAATTTTTCTGAAAATAATACCCGGAAAACAGTCAGTTATCTGCAGGGGATTTCTCTTATCCGTAACCAGGAAAATATTCAGGCAATTACTAATCTTATTGAGCCAAAAGGTGAATATATAGATATTGCCACAGATATTATTTCATCACAAACAGATCAGGAATTAAAAGGTTTATATGCTGAAACTGCTCTTAACCGTATTCTTGTTTATATAAACGGAACACCTGAAAATCAAAGAGAAAGCAAACAATTTAACAATGTTGTAATATTAGGCAAACGGCTTTCTGTTTTGCTTCCTAAGGCTGAATCCGACAAAGCTTTATCCATATTAAATAATGCTGGTACAATGGAAATAAAACTTTCTACACTGCCTGCTAAAATGTTATTTGATAAAGAAAGTTTAACTGTTACAACTGGTCGCTCCATATCATTAATTTTAGAAAATCCGGATTTGATGCCTCATAATGTAGTAATTGTAAAACCCGGAACTGCCGAAAAAGTGGGAGAAGCGGCCGATGCCATGGCAAAGATGAAAGATGGTTTTGAAAAGAATTTTATTCCTGATTTATCTGATGTGTTATTTGCAACTCCTCTGGTCAATTCCGGTAAAAACTTTAAGCTTGCTTTCAAAGCTCCTGAACAGCCTGGTGACTATCCTTTTATCTGTTCATTTCCCGGACATTGGCGTGTTATGAAAGGAATATTAAAAGTGGTTCAACCTGAATTTTAAATATCTGATTTTAAATTAATTATGCGAATATCCTTATTGCTATGTTTTCTGTTTGTTTCTAAGTTTTGTATTGCTCAGCAATTTCCATTATATCCGGGTAAAATACCTAACTCCAAAAATGTTTCGGATGAAGAAGAACGAAAGGGGAATGCCGAGGTAGATTCTCTTGCATTTAAAGTTTCTATTCCAACAATTACCGTTTTTTTAGCACCAAAGGGAAAAGGAACATCCGTAATCATTTTTCCCGGGGGAGGTTATGGAGGATTACTTACCAAACGTGAGGGAAGTGATGTAGCAAGAGCTTTCAATAAATTGGGAGTCAATGCTTTTGTAGTCAAATACAGACTTCCAAGTGACAGAACTATGGACGACAAATCTATCGGCCCATTGCAGGATGCGCAACAAGCAATAAAAATGGTGAGGGAAAAGGCCAAAGAATGGAATATTGATCCGCAAAAGATAGGTATTATGGGCTATTCCGCCGGAGGACATTTGGCAGCAACAGCCGGAACGCACTTTGAAACTTCCTACATTTCCAATATTGAAAAGACAAGTTTAAGGCCGGATTTTATGTTGCTGATCAATCCTGTAATTAGTTTTACAGACAGCATTGGACATACAGGATCACGGAAAAATTTGATTGGTGAAAATCCAGCGAAGGAACAAATCCGGCTTTTTTCCAATGAATATCATATTTCAAAAACAACGCCTCCAACATTTCTTGTACATGCCGGAACCGATGTTGTGGTGCCGGTTGCAAACAGCCTGGTTTTTTACCAAAATCTGAAACGTTACGGCATATCAGGCGAAATCCATATTTACTCCAAAGGAGAACATGGATTTTTGACTTATCCCTCTTTTGATGAATGGTTTGGAAGATGTGTGAACTGGATGAAAAGTATGGAGCTGGTGCCTTAAATGCTGTTTGTAAAAATAATTTTCAATATTCAACCGCAGCGGCGGACCACACACAATGTTCAATTTAAATGAGTCGAAACTTCGAAAAGTTGGCTTTGAAAAGGTTGTCGACATTCTTGAAATTATATAGGTATGGGTTAAATCGTCGATATTGAAAGTTGCAAACTGAACATTGTTTATTGAATATTTTTTACCCGAAATATCACAAAATCCGTTTGTCACAAGTATTCTTTTAATCTTAGATAAAAAACCACAAGCAGGTTAGTACAGGATAGTACGGTCGATAATTTTAGGAATTTTTGGATATTATTTTCTTCTTTTTTAAGAGTATTATATTAAAAAAGACGCTTGTTAAAGAGTAAGCTATAAGGGTAATTATTAATTCAGAAGTCTAAAAAACGTATAAAATGCGAGTAAAAATCAATACCGTAGCCATTGCTTTTGTAGCAATTCTTACCATTGCCGGACAAATTTCCTGCGTGGCCCAAAAAAAGGAAAAAGGATATAAAGAAATCTTTGATGGCAAATCTTTGAAAGGCTGGGAAGGAGATACTAAATATTGGAGAGCAGAAAACGGTAATCTGGTTGGGGAAATTACGCCTGAAACGCTTTTAAAAACGAATTCATTTATTGTATGGCAAGGTGGAGAACCTGGGGATTTTGAATTAAAAGGCTCCTTTAAAATAACTGAAAAAGGAAATTCCGGTATTAATTACCGCAGTGATAAAGTGGCTGACGTTCCCAATGCATTGAGAGGATATCAGGCTGATATTGACGGAGCTATTCGTTATACTGGTCAGAATTACGAAGAGCGCAAAAGAACAACATTGGGTTACCGGGGAGAAATAGTGACTATAAATGAGCCAACTGACAAATCAGCTGAGGCATTTAAAGCAAATTTGAAAAATAATGCATGGCTGGGCAGAACAGTGACAGGTTCTTTGGGAACTTCTGACGAATTGAAAACCAAGATTAAAAGTGAAGACTGGAATGAGTTTCACATTGTTGCAAAAGGAAACCGTCTGCAACATTATATCAATGGTGTTTTAATGAGCGATGTAACAGACAATGATACTGTTAATGGAAAAGCGAAAGGATTTTTAGGTGTACAGGTTCACGTTGGCCCTCCTATGAAAGTGGAATACAAAGATATTCGTATCAAACAATAAAGCAGCTATTGGCAATTAGCCGCGCGGCGGACCGCTTTTAGCTTAATATCTCTATGATTATCAAAAAGTTACTTAGATTATTTTAATAAGCGAATGGCGGTTCGCTGCGCGGCCAATCGCTTATAGCTAACAGCTTTTTCAAAATGAATAAAATAGGATTTAATGTACTTGCCTGGACTGCTGCCGTTTCGGACGATTTATTTCCGGTGATAGACAGACTTAAGCAAATTGGATACGATGGCGTAGAATTTTATCTGGGTGCGCCGGATCTTGCCGCTTATCAGAGAATGGGGGATTATACGAAAGGCCTTGGTCTGGAAACCACAGCTGTCATGACTTTGGGTAAAGACGATAATCCTGTTAGCGAATCGGCAGAAGTTCGTGCAAAAGCATTGGATAAAATTAAATGGGGAGTTGACCGTGCGCATGCTTTAAATGCAAAAGTTATCTGTGGGCCATTCCATTCCGGACATACTATTTTTGTTAATCGTCCTGCATTAGATCAGGAATATGCTTTGGCAGGAGAAGTACTGAATGCCGCCGCAGATTATGCAGCTCAGGCTAATATTGTTTTTGCAATGGAAGCGCTAAACCGCTTTGAATGTTATTTGTGTAACACCATGGAGCAATTATTGAAACTGGTAAAAGCAGCCGATCATCCCAACGTGCGCGCCATGTTTGACACGCATCATTCCAACATTGAAGAGAAAAGCTACATTACCGCACTGGACACTATCGCGCCGGTTTTAGCTCACGTTCATATCAGTGAAAACGACAGAGGAACGCCGGGCGACGGGCAGGTACTTTGGGATGATGCATTTTCTTCATTGGCAAGAATAAATTATCAGGGCTGGCTTACGATTGAGGCTTTTTCAAGAAATGATCCTGATTTTGCCAATGCAATAGGCGTTTGGCGCGAATTCTCGGATCCATGGGACATTGCTGAAAATGGCTATAAGTTCATCAGAGAAATGAGCTTAAAGCATAATCTATAACCATCAAAAGTAGTCCAACGGACTTTTATATCTTAACCCAGGGCATCGCCCTGGAAACCACTAACCAGGGCGTCGCCTTAAAATTCCTAAAACCAAATCGTTAACCCATGTCACAAAATCTTCCATTCCGCTTTGGCTCTGAGGTTTATACCTGGTTTATGAGCAACAGTGGAGAAACACATAAAGGCCGCTTGGGCCACATGATTGAAATTATTGCAAAAGCTGGCTTTACCGGAATCCAGCCTATTTTTACCTGGATGGGCGATCTGATAGATCCGGTTCTTTTAAAGGCAAAACTGGATGAGCAGGGAATCGAATTAGCTGCCCTCGCATTGGCTTTAAATTGGAATGAAGCAGAGGAGACAGAACGGGAACGCGAAGTGGCAGATCATGCTATTCGTGTGCTACAACAATTTCCCGGCGCTGTTTTAAATACCGTTCAAATACCAACAGGAAGACACCATCTGGAGCAACGGCAGAAAAGCCTTGTCAATATTGTCAACCGGGTTTCTGCAAGAGCTGCTGAAAAAGGTGTTCCATGCAGTTACCATCCCAATTCGCCGCATTCTTCCATTATAAGGACTTCCGAAGATTATAAAATTGTGCTGGAATCATTGGATTCGTCTGTAACTGGCTGGACGCCGGATGTGGGCCATATCATCAACGGAGGTATGGATCCGCTGGAAAAAATGAAAGAATATCAGTCATTAATCAACCATGTGCATTTTAAAGATTGGAACGGTGATCCTGAATTTGCATTGATGGGAAAAGGAAAAGTTGATCTTTTGGGTGTAACGCAATGGCTAAAAGACATCAATTATTCCGGCTGGATTATTTGTGAAGATGAAGGTGAAGAAGCACTGGAAGATCCTGATTTTGTGACCTTGCACGACGGCAAATGGATTCAGGAAGAATTGATTCCGGGATTGAGGTAAGCTGTTGGCTTTCGGTCGCTTTTGTCCTATCGCCTTCGTTTGTGTCCTCGCAAACGAAGAAATGAATAAGTAAAAGCGGTTTGTGAAGATACAAACTACGGCAAATAGAATATTATTAATCACCAGAGAATAAGCAGCTAAAAGCCACAAGCTAACAGCTAATATCTAATCCATGCCAACGATAAAAACCAACGGAATCCATTTACATTATGAAGAACGCGGTTCTGGCAATTCGCCGGAAGATATTCCGCTTTTACTGATAATGGGCATTACTGCTCCGGGCTCTGTTTGGAATGTGCATGTAGCTGATTGGCAGCATCATTTCAGATGTATTCTTGGAGATAACCGGGGAGTGGGATTGAGCGATAAACCTGCCGGGCTGTATTCTTCCGAACAAATGGCGGATGATTATGCTGGTTTGCTGGATGCTATCGGAGTTGAAAAAGTAAAAGTTGTTGGCTGTTCCATGGGCAGTACGATTGCCCAGCAATTGGCTATTCGTCATCCCAACAAGGTACAATCTCTGGTCTTAATGTGTCCATGGGCACGTTGTGACAATTATGCCAAATCCCTGTTTCAGCATATCATGAACAGTAAAGCCAGGTTCAGACCAGAAGAATTCAGCTTGTATATTCAGTTATTGATTTTTTCAAAATCCTCCTGGGATAATCCTGAAAAACATGCAGAACTGGAACATGGACGCAAACTGGACGCAATCGGATCTTTTCCACAGCCACTTCATGGTCTGGAAGGACAGGCAGCTGCATGTATTAATCATAATGCATTAAATGATTTAGATAAAATTCAAAAGCCGGCATTGGTTATTGGAGGAAGAGAAGATATTTTCACACCGGTTTGGATGGCAGAAGAAGTAGCCAATGGAATTCCAAATGCAGAACTTTTCCTTTATGAAAAATTGGGACATGCTTTCCATTTTGAAAATACAGAAGATTTTAATTTAAGAGTCAGGAATTGGTTACTGGCACATTAAAATTGATATTAATATAAAAAAGAAGGTTAAATAACCTGAATTGTAGCCTTTTTGGGTTAGGATAATATTTTTAATTAATAAAAAATAATGAAGGAAGGCGATTCAACAAATCAGGACTGGAAAGAAAAAGTATCTAATCACGCACAGATTGGTGGAATTGAAACTTCTATTCTGGATAACGGAGCAGGAAGAGGAACGCGTATTGCCTGGATAAATACAGGAACGGGATTGCGCTATAAAGTGGTCATTGACAGAGCAATGGATATTGCAGATGCCTTTTATAACGAACATAGTCTGGCTTGGTTGAGCCATGGAGGTGTTACTTATCCACAGCCTTTTTCTGATCAGGGAATTGGCTGGTTACGCACATTTGGAGGTGGATTACTTACAACCTGCGGACTTACACATGTAGGTGGGCCGGAATCTGATGAATTTGGTGACAGAGGTTTACACGGACAAATCAGCAATACACCGGCAGAAATTGTATCGATTATTCAGCCTGATCCAAGAACCGGTCAACTGGAAATGAGCATTACCGGGATTATCAGAGAAACAAAACCATTTGGACCGAGTCTGGAATTACGGCGTACGATATCTGCAACTTTGGGAAAAGCTTCCATTCGCATTCATGATGAAGTAATTAATAAAGCCAATACGCCTTCGCCACACATGTTGCTTTATCATTTCAATTTTGGCTGGCCATTGGTAGACGAAGGCGCAGATCTACTTTGGAAAGGAAAATGGCATCCGCGTCACGGAGAAGAAAATGCCAAAATTTTTAAAGAAGGAAATGATTTTAAAAAATGTCCCGGGCCGATCGATGATCATTTGGGAACAGGTGAAGAAGTTGTTTTGGTAGATATTGAAGCAGATATTTTTGGTGAAAGTGTTTGTGGAATTTATAATTCCAAACTTGGTTTTGCAGTTGCTTTAAAATTCAAAAAAGAACAATTACCATGGATGGCCAATTGGCAGCATTGGGGTAAAGGTGAATATGTAACAGGTTTGGAACCAAGCACACATCCTTTAAACGGACAAGCAAAAGCAAGAGAAGATGGTTCTTTAATTTTTATTCAGCCGGGTGAGAAACGGGAATATGATGTTGAATTGGAGATTATTTCAGAGGAAGAGGCGATTAAGGATTTTTTGATAGATTACAATATTTAGAATTAAGCTTTTGTACAGTTTTAATTTGAAATAATCAACCAAGTTGTCAGGCTGAGCAGAGTCGAAGCCCGAGCAATAAAGTTAAATATACCCAGATCAATTAAAGTAAATAACACACACATTTTAAAACATAAAAATTGAAATCATACTTCGTTTATATAGTCAAATGCAAGGACAACAGTTATTACACAAACATAACAAATGATTTTGAAAGAAGAGTAGATGAACATAATGGCGGCAGTGACAGAAACAGTTATACATATCCCCGGAGGCCTGTTGAGCTAGTTTTTCAATATGAATTAATGATGTCAATCAGGCAATAGCTTTTGAAAAACAATTAAAAGGTTGGAATAGGAAGAAAAAGGAAGCAGTGATCAATGGAGATTGGGATATGTTAAAGGTGCTGGCGGAGTGTAAAAATGAGACGCATTTTAGTAATAAGGGAGTTGGTAAATTAGATGATGTTAACAACTAAGGCCTAGATACTTTAAACTTTTTGGCTCGGAGTTCGACCGCCCGGCGGCTCGGTCCGCTCACTCTGACAAAATCCTGGCATTTAAATAAGAAGTAATACAGATTTAATAACTAAACCAAATTTTTTCAATTTCAAACAATGGGACTTTCAAGTATAGCCGAAAAGGCATTAGAACAGGGAAAAGGAATTTTGCGTTTGGCTCCTACATGGGTGCCGCGCTCATTTTGTGTACCTGGTCGCAGAATAAAATTACATCCGGACGATTATTATGTGCTTGGTGGGGAGCGTGGTGGCATTGACGAACGTTGGCTGTCTTCAACTACTCCGGCGGAGAACGGTCCACTTACCGGCGAAAACGAAGGTTTGAGTCAGATTGTTTTTGAAGATGAGTCGGGTATTCAAAAAGTGACGTTGAAAGATGCGGTAGGCGAATTGAAAGGTGAGATTATAGGTGATCGTCTTTGGGATGAATACCAAAGCTGGCCAATGTATTCCAAGTTTTTTGATAATATGGGCCCATTGCCTCACCATATTCACCACAGAGATGAGCACGCTGCCATGGTTGGCCAAAACGGAAAACCGGAAGCATATTATTTCCCACCACAACTCAATAACCACGGCGGTGATTTTCCATACACATTCATTGGTATAGCTCCCGGCACCTCGAAAGAACAGATAAAAGAGTGTCTGATGAACTTTACCAAGGGTGATAATAAGATCACCAACTACTCCCAGGCATTCCGTCTGGAGCCTGGAACAGGGTGGGATGTTCCTCCTGGCATGTTACACGCGCCTGGTAGTTTGTGTACATATGAACCTCAAAAAGCATCCGATATTTTTGCAATGTATCAATCGCTTGTCAATGAAGCGGTTATTCCGGAGGAATTGCTTTGGAAAGGAACGCCGAAAGACAGAATCGGAGATTACGACCTATTGATGGAAGTGATTGACTGGGATTTGAATGTAAATCCTAATTTGATGGAAAAGCACTTCATGCGTCCCAAGCCGGTAAAAGATGTCGACGAGATGGCGGCAGAAGGATACAGTGAAAACTGGATTTGTTATAAAAACGAGGCTTACAGTGCCAAGGAACTTACAGTTTTTCCAGGACAGACTGTTACCATTACAGATGCAGCTGCTTATGGAATGATCGTAATGCAGGGACATGGTAAGTTCGGGGTTTGGGATATTGAGACCCCGGCTTTGATAAAGTACGGACAGTTAACAAATGATGAATTTTTTGTTAGCGAAAAAGCAGCAGTTGAAGGTGTTGTGATCAGCAATCCGTCAGCAAATGATCCAATTGTTATATTGAAGCACTTTGGTCCTCTTAATCCGGATCTAGTATTGTAGAGAGTTAGAGTTTAAAGTTCATGAGTTCAAAACCGTAATGTGTTTAAACTCATGAACTTTAAACTTTGAACTTGAAATGTTTTAAACTTTAAACATTCTTAAACCATGCCAGAAAATAATTTTCCCAAACTCCACAATGCCACATGGCCTGGTATTGTCGGAAAAGGTTCTGATTCGGAACCGGTTATTTCTTTTGATACGATGCTTGAAAAAACTGCCGCAGCTGAGGTTGACGGAGTAAAATTCGATGGTGTCGATCTTGGCCTTTTTGATCCTCATATTGATTTGGATATGAGTGACGACGGTATTTATAGATTGGCTGATAAGCTGAGAGGTTTGAATCTTGAAGTTGGCAGTCTGGTTGCTCCTATCTGGAGTGGCTCGGCAATGGGAGATAAAGATCAAAGAGATGAGTTTGTAAATCAGGTAAAAAGGGCTTGTATTTTTGGTCAGAAATTAAGACAGATAGGAATTCGTCCACACGGAATTGTACGTGTTGATTCTTCTTCAAAACCGGAAGCATGGGATTTAGATCCGGTTAATAACACAAAATTAATCGCCGAAACTTTCAGAAGAGCTTGTGACGTGGCGGCTGATTATGGAGAAAAAATTGCTGCCGAAGGTGAGATTTGCTGGGGTGGAATGCATAGCTGGAAAACGATGATTGATACAATGGAAGCTGTGGACCGCCCAAATATGGGTTTCCAAGCCGACATGTCACATACTTTCCTTTATTTACTTGGATATAATCGTCCGCAAGACCGCATACTTCCGGTTGATTTTGAATGGAGCGACCGTGCAGCCCTGGAAGAAGGACTTAAAAAAATGACTGCTGCTTTACGCCCATGGACTTTCGATTTCCATGTTGCTCAGAATGACGGAACAGTTCATGGAACTGGTTCTCATGATAAAACGGGTCGTCACTGTCTGGCTACGGATCCTAATGGAAAATTAGACATCACACATGATGCCGGATATTGGCTGCGTGATGAAAACGGAATTATTACAAAAGCATTTGGACATATTTGCTGGGATGGATGTATGTTCCCAAATGAAGTGATGACAAATCAGCAAACCTGGAATGATATTCTTGCGGCATTGATAAAAGTTCGTCAGGCTCATGGCTGGTATCAGGAAGAAAAAGTGATATCAGTTAATGTTTAACCAATATTGTAATTCATTTTATGTCAAATAAAAAAGAGATCAGAATTGGCTTGATTGGTACCGGATTAATGGGCCGTACGCATTCCAATGGATATAACAGGATTGCTAATTTTTTTCCTGAACTGGAATATACACCGGTTTTGAAAGTGGCTTGTTCGCGCAATACAGAAAAAGCAAAGGCATTTGCAGAACAATGGGGTTACGAAACCTACGAAACAGACTGGAAAAAGGTCATTGCACGGGATGATATTGATGCAATTGATATTTGTACCGCGAATGATACGCATGCTGAAATCGCTATTGCAGCCGCGGCAGCCGGTAAAATGATTCTTTGTGAAAAACCGCTGGCAAGAACTTTGGCAGAAGCCCAGACAATGGTTGATGCAATTGATAAAGCAGGGGTAAAAAATACAGTATGGTATAATTACCGTCGTGTCCCGGCTGTAACTCTGGCCAAGCAAATTGTTGATTCAGGTAAATTGGGGCGTATCTTTCATTACCGCGCTAATTTCCTGCAAGACTGGACAATCAGTCCAAATGTTCCTCAGGGAGGTACTGGCACGTGGCGGCTTGATGCAGAAGCAGCTGGTTCTGGTGTAACCGGTGATTTGCTTGCGCATTGTATTGATACAGCCATGTGGATTAACGGTGGTATAAAAGACGTTTCTGCGGTTACTGAAACTTTCATTAAAGAACGTGTTCATTCCGAAAGCGGTCAGGTACAGAAAGTGGGGATTGATGACGCTTGTATTTTTCATTGTCATTTCGAAAACGGATCGTTAGGCCTTTTTGAATCTACGCGTTATGCACGCGGACATAAAGCACTTTATACCTTTGAAATTAATGGTGAGCATGCATCTATCCGCTGGGATCTGCATGATTTGAACCGTCTTGAATATTTCGATCATTCAGATGAATCAATTGTTCGTGGATGGAGGTCAATTCTGGTGACAGACGGCGATCAGCCTTACATGAAAAGATGGTGGATTCCGGGAACAAGCATTGGATACGAACATTCCTTTATACACCAGGCAGCTGATTTTTTCGAAAGTTTGCAGACCGGAAAAGAATGCAATCCGACTTTTAAGGATGCTTTGGAAACTCAGAAGGTTTGTGAGGCTGTACTGGATTCGGCAGCTTCTAAAAGCTGGAAGGATACTGGCGTGGAGTGGGAGGGATCGTGATGGTTTTATAATTTATAATTTTACAGGGCGATGCCCTGCGCTGAGGTATGGAACCCTTTCAGGGTAAGGATTTGCTATGATTTAGCGTCGCCCTGAAAGGGCTTTATATCTTAGGATAGGGCACCGCCCTATTTTCTTGGGTTTCGCCGATATTTCGCCACCCGTTTGATCAGTTACCGGAGGATTAATGTATCGTCTAACGATTAGTTAATTCAACAAAAACCGGATCATAAAATGTCACAATCATTAGCGAAAGTCTGCACACACATCACATTTAGTACTAAATACCGACAACCCTTAATTGACGATAAAATTGAAAATGAGCTACATACTTACTTAGGAGGGATTTGTAATGAGCTGGAATGTTTGCCCATCAAAGTTGGCGGTTATGTTGACCACATTCACATTTTATGTGTTATGTCACGAAAAATTGCAATTATGGATCTTTTAAAGGAAGTAAAGAGAAGTTCTTCAAAATGGATTAAAACCAAGGGGCAGGATTACCAGGAATTTTATTGGCAGGACGGTTATGGGATATTCTCCGTTAATCCCTCGGAACTTGAAGTAGTAATAAAATACATTGCGAATCAAAAAGCACATCATGAGAATAAAACTTTTCAGGATGAATATCGTGG